>Ga0129302_1002767_pt1 | contig 12373 bp, 10 predicted proteins | sample BlaSprsedimmetaG_FD_94476 | JGI IMG/M metagenome (GOLD analysis project Ga0129302, IMG submission 94476) | Hot spring sediment bacterial and archeal communities from California, USA to study Microbial Dark Matter (Phase II) - Blank Spring... | ecosystem: Environmental > Aquatic > Thermal springs... | reverse complement strand
GTCTACCAATATACCGGTCTACCAGTCTACCAATATACCGGTCTACCAGTCTACCAATATACCGGTCTACCAGTCTACCGGTCTACCAGTCTACCAATATACCAGTCTACCAGTCTACCAATATACCGGTCTACCAGTCTACCAATATACCAGTCTACCAGCTTAGCAATGCGGCCTGTGCGCGCGCTTCTGCCTTGGCCGCCGCGAATTGGGAAAGCACCTTGGCGGCCGCGCCGCTGGCCTGGGCTACCGTCTCCGGGATGTCCTGGGGGCCCAGTCCCACCCCGGCCAGGAAAATACCCGGCACACCGCTCTCCACCGGCGTCATCTCCGTGTCCGCCGCTGTGTAAAAACCAAATGTGTCTACGTCAATCCCCAGGATCTCGGCCAGGCGCTTGGCACCGGGTGAGGGGATAATCGCCGAGGCGACGACCACCAGGTCGGCCGCGATCTCTACCTTACGCCCGGTGAGGGTATCCACCCCCCAGACCATCACCTTCGACTGGCCGTCGGAGGTCTCGTCGCCCTCCTGTGGCACGATCTTCGAGACCCGCCCCCGGATGTAAACGGTGTCGTCCTCCTCCATCGCCCGCGCCACGAACTCCTCGTATCCCTTGCCGCCAGCACGGATGTCGATGTAGAAGACGTAGACTTGTCCATCCGGCACCCGGTGCTTATAGAGAATGGCGTGCTTGGCGGTGTACATACAGCAGATCTTGGAACAATAGGAAACGCCGTGCTCCGGGTTGCGCGAACCGGCGCACTGGATGAAGACGACCTCCTTGGGGACCTTGCGATCCGACGGGCGGATCACCGCGCCGCCGGTGGGCCCTGAGGCGGAGAGCAGGCGCTCGAACTCCAGGCCATCCATCACGTCGGGGTGCGACATGTACCTGTAGGCCATCACCGCCTCGTCCTGGTAGAGCGTGTATCCCGTGGCGACGACGATCGCGTCCACGTCTACCTCGACAGTCTCCGGGGCCATGTCGTAGTCGATGGCATCCCGTTCGCACGCCCGGGCACACTCGCCGCAGGCCAAGGGGAACAAGCCCAGGCAGGCATCGGGATCCAGGCAATAGACGGCCGGGACCGCCTGCGGATGGGGCATATAGATCGCCCGCCGGGCCGCCAGCCCCCGGTCGAACTCGTTAGGCACCACGACGCGGCAGACCTTGGCACAGTCTCCGCAGGCGGTACACTGATCCTCGATCACGTAACGTGGGTGGCGCAAAATGCGCACGTGAAAGTTCCCCTCGTCGCCGTCCATCCGCTCGACACCCACCACCTCGCTCAGGGTGAGCAACTGGATGTTGGGGTGCTGCCCCACCTCGACGGTGCGTGGCGTCAGAATACACTGGGAACAATCCAACGTGGGAAAGGTCTCCGAAAGCTGGGCCATGTGCCCACCGATGGAGGGGTCTTTTTCCACCAGGATGACCTCGTAACCGCTGTTGGCGATGTCCAACGCCGCCTGCATTCCACTGATGCCGGCGCCGATCACCAGGGCCCGGTAATCTGTCCGCGGCGCGGCGGCGTCGTCGTCAACGACGACATCTAGTGAATGCTTGCTGTCGACCCGCGCTTGCTTCGTCACCGGAGTCATTTACTCCACCGCCTCTGCTGTACGTACACCGGCGCACAGGACCTGGGGATCCACGTAATGCTCTTCCAACCCCCAATCCGCCTCCGGAAGCCCCAACGCCATAGCCATCAACTGGGTGAAGTAGAGAATCGGGATCTCGTTCCCAGTCGCGCCGGCCTCCCCGCCCCGTTGGGCGTAATCCAAATTGAACTGGCACAACGGGCAGGCGGTGATGATCGCCTGCGCCCCGTGCGCCCGGGCCGAGGCCACAATCGTCTTCGACAGATCCTCGGTCACCTGGGGCTCCTTGACCGCCAGATACGACCCGCAGCACTCGATGTTGTACGGAAAATCGACCGGTTCGGCGCCCAGCGCCTGCAACAGGTCGTGCATGATAGATGGATCCTCGGGATCGTCCAGTCCAATCTCGTCGTGAGGCCGCAGCAGCAGGCAGCCGTAATAGGGCGCCACCCGCATCCCGGCGACCAGGTTATCCACTCCACCAACCTCCTCGATCCGCTCGATCAGTGCCGCCCACGGACGCTGCGCGTCCTTGGCGTCGGCGTCCAAGTTCTCGCCATCGCGCAGGATCTCCAGCAAATGGGCCACACGAATGCCCCTCTCGTACTCCTGCTCCGTGAACCAATTGATCCGTTCCAACATCTCGTCGTCGCGGTCCAATAACGCCTGGGAACGCCGGAGCACGTTGAAGCAAATGGCGCACATGGTCGCCAGCGGCCGCTTCGCTGAACCTTCTGCACGATCTATGCTATCCTGCTCGATCGCTAGCTGGGCCTGGTAGAGCACGCGCGTCGGGGCGATGAGGGCCATCGAGTCATCCAACATCAGGGGGAACGTCGCGCCGCAGCATTGCCACTCCGGCAGTTCTTCCAAATCCAACCCCAATGCCGCCGCCACCGCCCGCCCGGAACGATCGTAGTTCTTCGCCTTGGTCGAAAGTGTGCAACCTGGATAATATGGAATGCCCATGGTTTACCTCATGTACTTCCTGAAACCGCCGATGATGGCCAACTGCGGCAGTTCCTTGACCAACTCCGGCGGCAGATCGTTCAAATCCAACTTGGCCACGCCCTTGCGCAACGCAACCTGACGCAGCGCCTCCATCAGGCGGGGTAGGTCCACCCCTTTCGGGCAGCGGGCCACACAGGTGAGGCACGACGCGCAAATCCAGATCGTGGTACTCTCCAGCACGTCCTCCATCCCCAACTGGGCCATCCGGACCGCCTGGCTGGGCAGGATGTCCATCTCCGCCACGATCGGACAGCCCGCGCTGCACTTGCCACATTGATTACACGCTAATAAGTCCTGACCGCTAGTTTCCTCGATCTGGCGCACGAAATAGCCACGCACCGTATCAATCGAGATCTGAGTTCGCATATTTCCTCCAAAGGGCAACCACGAGAGATTGCCCATACAAGAGAGGTTCCGGGAGCACCAGGTGCACCGAGTGCCCCCGGAACCCAACCCGCTAATCGATCAACCCGGCAGCCCGCTTGGCTCCCGAGAGTGTATTCCACATCAACATCGCGATGGTCATCGGCCCCACGCCACCCGGCACCGGGGTCAGGTAACCGGCGACTTCTTTCACCTCATCGAAGTCCACGTCGCCCACCAGGGCGTATTTGCGGTACAGGTCGACCGTCTCGCACGGATGCGCTTTATCCGCGTCCTCGATATTTTCCGGCACCTCATCCTTCAGGTACGCCTTGTCGTGAGTCTCGCAGTAGACGCCCATCTTGCGCCGGCCGCCCTTCTCCGACTCGTCCTTCCGGTGAGCGACGAAGGTTTCGCTCGTCTCGGCGCACGTCCACTCCCGGTCGGCGGGGTGATCGCGCCACACCCGGTTGATGCCCACGTCGATCACGGCCGCACCCGGCTTGACCCAATCCGCCTTGACCATCTCCGGCCGGCCCACCGCTGCGATTAGGATATCAGCTTGTTTGCACGCGCCGGGCAGATCCCTGGTCCGCGAGTGGGTGATGGTAATCGTCGCGTTGCGGTGCAGCAACAGCATCGAAACCGGCAATCCCACGATGTTGCTCCGTCCCAGGATCACGGCATCCTGCCCCTCGATCTCCACGCCGGAGCGGATCAGCAGCTCGATGCAGCCGGCCGGCGTGCAGGGCACGAACATCGGCTCGCGGCCCTTCATCGCCAGCCGCCCGATGTTGACCGGGTGGAACCCATCCACGTCCTTTTCGAGGCTAACAGCCCGCAGCACTTGCTCCTCGTCCATGTGCTTGGGCAGGGGCAATTGGACCAAGATGCCGTGAATACTGTCGTCGGCGTTCAAGCGCTCGACCAATGCCTCAACCTCTTCCTGCGTCGCGTCGGCCGGCAGGTGCTCGCCCACCGAATGGAACCCACACTGGGTGCACGTCCGTTGCTTCGACCGCACGTAAGCCTGGGACGCGGGATTCTCGCCCACCAGCACCGTCGCCAGTCCCGGTGTAATCCCGTGCTTCTCCTTCAATTCCGCGACCTCGGCCTCGATCTCCTCGTAAATCTGGGCGGCTATCGCCTGCCCGTCAATCAACTTCGCCGTCATCTCGCCTCCTTGTGTTGGTGTACCGGTATATTGGTATATTGGTACACCGGTATACCGGTATACCGGTTTACCAATATACCGGCCTACCAATATACCAGTCTACCAATATACCAGTTTATACGCGCAGGTACGAATCGGTGTAGATCACCTTGTTCAACAGCACCTGCACCGTCTTCCAGATGTCCGCCTGCATAGGATCGGACATGTCCACGTCTTCCGGCTGCAATTCCTCCATCGCTTCCACCCGGTCGTGCAGTTTGAGCAGCAGTTGATTGAGCGTCGTGCTGTCATCCCGCTCCTCCACGATGCGGATCCACTCCATCAACGCCTCGTCTAGCGGGTCGGCAATGACCATATCGATGCCAGCGCCCATCAGCATGACCATATACGTTTGATTGAGCAGAGGGCGCATCTCGTGCGGCACCGCGTTCGACACGTTGGAAAGGCCACCGTTGGTCAATGGCGGGGGATCCCAGGCGAACTTGAGCGTGCGCACCGCCTCGATGCACTCCGGGCAGTATTCCTGGCACCCCGAGACGGTCAACACCAGTGGGTCGATGATCAAATCAGAGATGGGAAAGTCGATCTCCAGCATGTGTGGGATCAGCGTCTCCAGGGCGATGCTCACCCGCTCGTCGGCGCCGACCGGGATCATCCCCTCGGCCATCGTGAGCGCCACCAGACGGGTGTTAAACTTTTTGGCCACGGCCGGCACCGTCGCCAAGCGCTCTTCCCGGGCATCGGTGGAGTTGATGATCGGCTGGGCCTTGCTCACCGTCTCGCAGGCCGCCTCGATCGCCTTCAGGTTGGTGGTGTCGAAAACCAGCGGTACGTCAACCACTTTCTCGACCGTCTCGACCAGCCAGGGCAGGATCTCGTGCCCGTGCTTCTTCTGCGGGCCGATATTCAGATCGACCGCGTCGGCGCCGGCGTCCACCATTTTGACCGCCAAATCCTGGAAGAATTTCTCATCCCGCTCGGCGACCGCCGTCTTAACCTTCGGCGCGACGATGTGTATGTTTTCCCCAATGATGTACATGTCAATCCTCCTTAATAGATTATGTAAGTCATTCCCAATGTGTTATGACAAAACCTTCCGCGCAATTTCCGCAACTGACCGATACACAGGCGTATCCGCCGGCAATTCTATCAAAGGCCGCCCGCTAAACTCGTACTCGGCCATCGCTGGATCCTCCGGCGTCACACCGATCAGATCCAAGCCGCTCTCCTCAATAACCTCCTCCAACTGGGGGGGCAACCCACCTCTCACGCGATTGACGATCAGGTAGGTGTGACCTACGCCAATTTCCAGCGTCGGCGCCATCTCCGCCATACGCCGGGCGGTGATCAGCCCCCGCTGTGTGGGATCGGTCACCAGGAGCAGGACGTCCACGTCGCGCGTGGTCCGCCGGCTGAGGTGCTCCATGCCGGCCTCGTTGTCGATGACGACGTAATCGTACTGTTTCCCAATCCGGTCCACGATCACGCGCAGCATCTGGTTGGCGGCGCAGTAACAACCCTGTCCCTCCGGGCGGCCCATCACCAGCAGGTCCACCCGCTCACCTTCCTCAATCGCCATCTGCACCTGGTAGTCCAGGTACTCCTGCTTGCTCATCCCGCCGGGCATCGAACCGGCCAACGCGCCGCTGGTCTTCACCATGCCCAACATCTCCTCGCGGATCGCGCCCACCGTTTCCAAATCCCGGTCGCCGGCCATCCCCAGCACCATGTGAAGATTGGTGGCCGGATCGGCGTCGATGGCCAGGATCGAACCCTCACACTCCTCGACCAGGTAACGGATGAACAACGCCGAAATCGTCGTCTTACCAGTGCCGCCTTTACCGGCGAAAGCTATCGTTTTCGTCAATTCTACCTCTTTTCAGGCCCTCGGCAGGCCCGCTCCATAAACCTGTCCCGGCCCCAGACAGTCCGGGAAGCGTGCGCGTAACGTCTCGCGCACGGTGTAGCATAAGTGACAGGCATCCACGTAAGTCGCCTCGTGGGGCAGGTCATAGCGCTGCACCAGTGCCGCCGGCCCGCCCGCCAGGAGCGGCCCCACGATGGGATGGGCAGATGGATCGTAGCTCGATACCAGATCCGCCAGCGAACGCTCAAATAGACTGCCCATCGTGATCCCCTGGCACAGGTGCAAGTTCCCCTCACAATCGACGTGTACCCGCCCGGGATCGTCCAACGTCTCGTACGGGCACTCATTGAAGATATGCCACGGATGCCTTTCCTTCACGCTCTGGGCCAGTTTCACCGCTGCCCGACCCTTGTACATCACCACGTCCCCTTGAGATGCGTCTCCGTTCACCACGGTTTCGAGCGGCGATTCGCAGATCAAGGTGCCGGTGGAGATACCCAACTGCTCGGCCGCGACCAGGGCGTTGCGTGCCTGTGCACTCACGACCTCGTCGGCGTGAAAAAGATCGGTGGAGATGGACAAATCCTGCAACACCCCGGCCAACGGGCGCAGCCACTCAAGCGCATCCTCGACCGATGTCGCCCAATAATTGTTGGTCACGATCCCCACGCCAAAGCCCATCTCCGCCGCTTCCTGCGCCGCCCGGCACATGATTGGGTAGTAGAGGAACGGCTCACCGCCCTCCAGGTAGATCGTCTCCACCGTCCCCAGCGCCTGCGCCTGACGGTATATCTCGCGCACCTGGGCCAACGTCATCGTTCCACCCTGGGAGGGACTGCCCCAGACGAAGCAGTGCTCGCACTCGTAATTGCATTGGTACGTGAGTAAGAGATGAAGCCCTCTCAGATTCATAGCACGTCCCACTTATTCATTCCCCTGCTTGCCAGACGCTTTGCACGTATCATCTCAATAAACCGGGGCAAACTCGCTCGGGCCGGTCTCCTGACCGTGCCCGCTGTGGCTCGGTCGGGAGACCGGCCACAGCTCCCCAACTTATTGAGAAGATACATCCAAGGGATATTTTCATCTACCAGGATATTCATGCCACAACTGCCATCCCTTGAACGGGTGTTACTTGCTCTTCAGCAAGCGCAGCGGCATAATCGAGGCAGGCCAAGATATCCTCGCGCTCAAGAGAAGGATATTCTAGCAACAACTCTTCGATGGTGTCTCCGTTCGCCAACATATGTAGGACCTGATGAACCGGGATACGCGTGCCTTTGATACAGGCCTGACCATGACACACTTTTGGGTCAATCGAGATGCGTTCGTACATCATCACCCTCCCTTGTCAACTAAATTCAACCAGACACCCGGTTCCATGCCTTCTGATATCATCACCCCTCGCGCGCATTGCGTGCTTGCAACGCCATCACCGACGGGAACTGGCTCTCGTCGGTGTGCGGCAGGAACAACGCAGCGTTGAAGGCATCGAAGAAGGTATTGTCGGCCGAAAGCTCCAGGTAGGTCATCATCTGCCCCACCTCGTCCACCCGCTGGCGGCGCTCCTCAGAAAGAAGCGCCACGTACGCCCCGCGCACCGACGTATTCCCCAGGAAGTGGAAACTTTCGAAGGGCTTGTCGGGCAGCAAGCCGATCTGGATCGCTTTCTCCACGTTGATGTACTGGCCGAAAGCCCCGCCGATGAGCACCTGTTCCACGTCTGCCAGCGACAGCCCCACGCTCTCCGCCAGGACGGAGAACCCAGCGTAAATAGCCGCCTTGGCCCGCATCAGGTTGTCCAGGTCGACTGTCGTGATGGCAATATCCTCGCCGGTGGCCGACTCGTCGGCCCACGCCACGACGTACTCGGCGCCATGCTCGCCCTCGCGCACCCGGTCGGTCGGCAGGGTCAGGTCCACGTTGCCGCTCTTGTCGATCACGCCGGCGACGAACATCTCGGCCATCAGCGAGATCAGGCCGGAACCGCAGATTCCCCGGGGCGCATCGTCGCCGATCACCCGATATTCGATCTCGTACGGGTCGTCAGCATCCCCCCGGTTAATCCACACCTCCTCGATGGCGCCGGCCGTGGCTCGCATCCCGTGTACCACGCCCGCCCCCTCGAAGGCCGGCCCGGCAGAACAGGCACAGGCGATGAGCCAGGTGCAATCGCCCATCACGATCTCACCATTGGTGCCGATGTCGATGAAGAGCGTCAACTTGCCCTCTTCGCACATCCGCGAACTGACCACGCCGGCGGTGATATCGGCGCCCACGTAGGAGGCGATCCCCGGCAGACAATCGAGCACGGCCTCGGCATTCACCCGCAGGCCGATCTCCCGGGCCGGGAATGGCGGGAACTGATTGACCGCCGTGATAAAGGGGCTCAGGCGGATCGACTCGGGGGGCGTGCCGGTGAAGAGATGGATCATCGTGCTGTTACCGGCGATCGTGGCCTTGTAAATCTCGTCGGGATCAACGCCCCGTTCCTCCGTCGCTTGCGCGATCAGCTGGTTGAGCGTCCCCATTACCAGATCCTGGAGTTCCGCCAGCCCGTTTCCTTTGGAGGCATAGATGATGCGCGAGATGACGTCCTCGCCCCGCGCAATCTGCCCATTGTAAGCTGCCTGTTGGGATAGCACCTCGCCGCTGATCATGTCGACCAGCCAGACGTGATTGCTGGTCGTGCCGATGTCGATGGCGATGGCCCACAGCGTTTCCAGATGCTCGCCGGGCAGCACGTCGATCAACTGGGGCGGCGCGGGGGGCGTATCAGCCGTCTTGGGGTAGCCCAACGGATCCAGGTCGACCACCACCGTGACCGTCCAGTCGCCCTCGCGCAACACGTGGCCCAACTTGCGCAAGACCGGCAATGAGGCCTGTATTTCGCCCATACCATGTTGACGAGACAACTCGCGCCGCAAGCGGGACCAATCGTCCGTCTGATCCTGCATTGAGGGCGGTTCCAGCGTCACGGCGTACTTGCGCAATGGCTGATCGTGCACGCTGTAGGAGAACGGCAAGGCAACCTTGGACACTCGCTTGCCGTCGGTCAAGCGCCGTTCGATCTTATCCTGCGGCGGCACGCGCACGACGGCGTCGCTCACCACGTCGGTCTGGCAGGCCAGCACGTACCCGGCCGCCACGGCGTCGGGAGAGAGGCGCTGGGTCGAACGGCGCTTCGTCTCGCCCGTTTCGACGATGACCGCGCAACGTCCACACCGGCCTTGCCCGCCACAGGGCATCAGGACGTCTACTCCGGCCTTTTGAGCCGCCTCGCTCAGGAGCGTGCCCGAGGGCACGTCTACTTCACGGCCAGCCGGTTCAAAGCGCACGCTAACGGTGTCTATGGCGATACCTCCTCATAGCTAGATGGAGAGATCACAGCAACAAAAAGAGACTTCATTGAAACGTAATACTGATACCACAAAGCGCCTCATCCTGCCAGTGACGCACTTCGTGAGTTAAAACGGACAAAGGTCACGTCTTTGTCATCTCGGAAAAAAGACACACCTTCCCCGGACAAAAACGACACAAACCAGGAGGCGACGCCCCAAAACCGACGTTCCATCACGTCCGACATTCTGGGACGTCGCTTCCTAAAACTCAACTCAGTCCAATACAGCTCAAAGCTGCCAGAAACCAGGTTTTTCCAAAAAACCTGGTTTCTTTACCGTATGGCGCCTAACTCACCCCGCGTTCCACACCTTGAGATAACCGGGCAGGTCCACCGCCTCGCGCGGCCCGACCTGGATCTCCCAGTCTGGCAACTCCTCTTCCAGCTCACCCAGCAACACCGATACGTGGCCGGGAATGATGAGCTTGCGGTGCTCGACCTTGTCGGTCATCTCGTTCACCTTGACCGACTTGGCGATCCGCTCGGCGTCGAACTTGCCTGCCGCCCAGGCGGTGAGCACGCTCATCCCCTCGGCGTCGGCCACCAGGAGCCAGCCGGGGTTGCCGCTGCCGTCTACCTCGTTCGCCACCGAGAAGTAGGTGATGGAGAAGTTGGTGGTCACCATGACCGGCGAATCCGCCTTGGGATCGTTGATCTCATAGACGCCGGGTTGGACCTGGATCGGTTGCTGCGGGTCGGTGTAGATATTGGTCCGCAGCGCCAGCAGCGGGTAGATCGTCGCCGGGCTGAAACGATCCAGCACGACGAACCCGCCGTACTTGGTGATAGCCTGGGTCGCTGCGACCGGGACCATGTCCTCGTCGTCCACACACTCACCGGGGAACATGATGAGCGGGTAACCCAACGGACGGTAGGTCTCCTTGAGCGCCATGCGGCGGATCAGCGTCGCGGTCGAGAGCAGCGACTTGAGATCGCGCACGCCGGGATCCAGCACGATGTCCTCAACGCCGGCTTCCTTGATCTTCTGCGTCAGGTCGGCCAGCTCGCTCAACGTGTTGGCCCGGATCACCATCGGCGCTTCGTGCTCCTGCGCCAGTTTGGCGAAGGATTCCCAGGTCTCGGCTGTGGCGCCGGCGATCAGGGGTTGCACCCCTTCGGCTGCCGCCAGCCCCTGGGCCATCACATCGGCGTCGTCGGCGATGAGGATCAGGGGCAATTGGGCCACGTCCAGCACCGCTTCGACAGCGGCGGCGAAGGCGTCAGCGTCCCCGGTCGATTGGACCGTGATCCCATCGACGGTCAGTTCCATCCCGACGTACTCGACCACGTAATCCGCGACTTCCTGGACCGTCGCCTTGATCTCCTCCAGCGGCTGGTCGTCGTACACGCGGACGAAGATACCGGTCGGATTGTAGAACGTCTTCTCGTGCCGGAAGAGCACGATCTCGTTCCCCGACTTGACCTCGCGGCCGTTGGCCGAGACGGTCACTAACCGCACTGGCGGCGCCGCCGACTCGGCCAACTGCTCCCGCGCCTCGTCCGAGACGTGCGGGCACTTGTCGAGATCGGCCTGCTTGGCCGCCAGTTTCATCGCAAACGCCAGACAAGTCGGATAATCACAATCCTTGCAGTTCGTCTGCGGTAATAGCTTGTAGATTTGAATGCCTGAAAGAGCCATGTTTCCTCCTATGTCGGTATATTGGTATATTGGTATACTGGTATATTGGTATACTGGTATATCGGTACAAATCTACCGGTCTACCAATATACCAGTCTACCAATATACCGGCCTACCAGTCTACCGGCCTACCAGTCTACCAGTCTACCGGCCTACCAGTCTACCGGCCTACCAGTCTACCAGTCTACCAGTCTACCAACCTAATCTCCCAACGCCTCGATCAACTTGTGTACACGTCGCACCGACTCCGGATGGCGCAGGATGACGATGTCGGCCGCCGATTCGATCAGGCCGGAGGCCGTTACCGTCTCCCAGTTGATGGCCCGTTCCTTCCACTCTCCCCAGGCTTCGGGACGTCGTCGCCAACCTTGCTCTCCTTCTGGCGCCACGCTTCCTCGCCCACGGTGACGAGCATCGGCAACTGGGTCATACTGTCGCCCTGGAGGGCCGAAAGACGCAGCCGCTCCATCACCGAGTAACCGTATTCCATCCCGTACCCGACGGCCGCGCAGGTCGGATCCATCAGGATTCGGTCGAGCGGCAGGCCCATATCCGAGATCAGGATGTTGAGCTGCTTGGCCAGGTTGACGTCCATCGCCGTGCGGGCGATGACGAGTTGATTATGCGCCAACGCCGCAGCCACGATAGTGCGATAGTTCTTCTCCTCGCACATACCGAGGACGATTCGCTCGCCCGACGCAGCCTCTGCCACCGGCACGAGCAATTCGTTGTCCGGATCCACTTGCCCCGGCCCCAACACGATCAGGGGTAACCCGGTCGCGTCGAGCACTTTGCGCGTCGCCTCACAGGCGTGTTCCGGCGTGTTGGGCTCGTCGTTCTCGTCGGTCAGGCTGAGCCGGAGCACGATCAGGTCGGCGCCGGCCTCCTCGGCCGCCCTGGCCCACTCGCCCGGATCGTGCGCTACGTCGCCCCAGACCTCCATCAGGAGCGGGGACCAGTCGGTGGGCTTGCGGTCCTGAATCTCAATGGCGAGCGCAGGCTTGTGCCCCGTGTCGCCCTCGAAGTCGAGGAAGGGCATGGTCGCCTGTCCACCGACGGTGACCGTCTTGGTGCGCGTGCCACCATCCTCGGCTGTCGCCCCCAGCGTGACCTCGCGGACCTGGCCTATCCACTTCTCTTTCGCCAGGTCGATCCCTGTCTCTTGGTCCTCAGACCAGGCCAGTACGACGGGGCGCGCGCGCTTCGGCTCTGCGATCTCGGGTTCAGCCTCGCGCTCGGTTACCGGCTGTACGGCCGGCGCCGTCGGCGCGGCTGGCATCTCCGGGGCGACGCCGCCCAGTTCACGCAACGCGGCC
>Ga0129302_1002764_pt1 | contig 12381 bp, 9 predicted proteins | sample BlaSprsedimmetaG_FD_94476 | JGI IMG/M metagenome (GOLD analysis project Ga0129302, IMG submission 94476) | Hot spring sediment bacterial and archeal communities from California, USA to study Microbial Dark Matter (Phase II) - Blank Spring... | ecosystem: Environmental > Aquatic > Thermal springs... | reverse complement strand
TCACATGCAGCTTCGGCAGGCCCGAACTCGCAAAGTACCTTTCCGGAAGTGCAAATGTCAATGCCGGGACTGCGGCTCAATCGCCACGGCCCAATGCGAAGACTTGCTCATGCAGGCCGAACATCTTTCGGCTGTACCCCACACCGCCGGGGGTGTGCGCATGGAACTGAAAAGTCATCTCCGGAAGATGAATCCGGCCGGCTCCCACATTCTCATGGGTTTCGAATTTGATCTTCTTGAATAAAGTGTACATGGCGGTCCGACGCTTGAGCACTGGCATGAAACGGGAAATGGGAATTCTCTAATCCTTTTTTTGGGGAAAAGAGAATTCGACTTGACAGAGAACCAGAGAAAAGACTTTTATGAACTACCCCAGGCTGCATAAACGGTGTCGCAGGAAGGGGGGGCACTACTGTTCAAACCCACCTGCACATGGTTAAAAAACACTTGTTACTTCACGTTGACATAATTGAAATTTGAAAACGACAGGTTACGGCCAAATCCTGTTCATTATTGTTATATTTCATTTTAAAATTTCACCACATATGAATTTGATTGGTTTTTTTGCATCCTCATCTTCCTGGACTATTGCCGACCCTAAAGATTCTTTATTATATAAATTTACCAACTCTTCATACCATCGATCATCATCTTTCTCAAATTTATTCAGCCGCTTTAGTTCGGCAATCAAGTGATGAGGGAAATATGAATTTAATATCTTGTCAATTTTACCGGCATTCTCTTTAATTTCAACATTATCTGGATATTTGTTGACGATTTCGCGCAGTCGATTATGTGCTTTTCTGACCTCAGGCTCAATTTTTGTTTTTCTATTCTCAGTGGATATCAACTTTGAAAAATGATCACGCAGTTTGATGATATCATCAAAGTACTGACTGATTTCATCCTCACTGGTCTGAAGTTCAGGTTCATCTGCATCGCACCGAATTTCACTCATAATTTTCGTAAAGTCTTCCTCGATTGATCCATTGGGCTGGGCAATAAGTAATCGTACAAATTCCCCTGACCGGAAAAATGCATAAGAACCGGAGAGTAAATTGGCTGCTTTTGCTGATCGCAGCCCAAGCTGCATTTTTTTTATCAATGCCATATATTCAGGTGAATCATGCTGTAAATTTTTTATAATGATTTCGGCCTCTTCCGTACTAAACGTATCGGTTTCAACGGCTTCGATTTGTTCAATATCTGTCTGCTCGTAAATTGCATACATTGCATCTTCGTTTAACTGCTCTTCCTGTGTCAGTATCTTGCCGTCTTCACCAATGTGGTCGTGAATTTCCTCGATCCTGCTTTTTAGTATTTTTTCAAGATTGATTTCCTTCTCGACTTCATCAATTGGCAAGAAATTGTTGATATAAATGGTTTCCGCCTCGCTGCCAATGCGATCCACTCGGCCCGCTCGTTGAATAAGACGAACCGGATTCCAGTGTAAATCATAATTGACTACCGCAGAACAATCCTGCAGGTTGTGCCCTTCGCTTAGCACATCGGACGCGACCATGAAATGAATGACACCCGGCCCTTCGTAGTCATTGGCAACCGGTGCGAACGATTCAATTTTATGTGCGTTGCCTTCTGTGCCTCCATGAATTTTAGCGATTTTTTCATATGTGTTTTTCATCCGGTCATACAAATAATCAACAGTATCCGCATACTCACTGAAAATCAATAACTTTTTTTGCTTCTTATCATTTCGTAAGGTTTCAATAAGCCCAAGGAGCGCGTCATATTTCACATCCTGGTCCTTGGGGATCGATTCCAAATAAGTCTTTATTTCTTTAAGTACGGCAATATCATGCTTCAAATCTTCAACCAATGCTTCAATGGCAAAATCCTCAGTCTTGTATTCTCCCGCAAGATCATCAATCTGATCCCATATATCATCCAGATCATACCGGTAAATACGGTCCTGAATCTGTTCGCCGGCAGGTATGATATTCTTCTTTTCAATGATAACGAGAAATTTTTCATGAATGGCCAACAAATTGTCAACACTTTTTCTGAATGAATAGATTGAACTCTCCAATCGTTTAAACATTCTGATCTTATGAAAAACTCTTAGTGTGCCTGTTACTTTCTTCAGTTGGATATAGGGTTCAATTTCCTTTTTACCCGGGTTGACATATTTCCACAAATCATAACGTGCGTATTTTAATTTTTTCAGTGTCTGTCGTATTGTATCATACAAGGCCTGATAGGTGTCATTGATATTATATGTGCATGTTTTGAGTTCTCTTGTGGGAAACTCAATTTTGAAATCACCGCCCGAATAGAATTTTTTAATATGATTTCGTGTCCGTCGAATCACGAAATGTTTCAGCAGATCAGGCAACGCGTATTCATTCTTTTCCACTTTTTTAAACAGATTGCGCAGATGGGGTTCTTCAAACCGGTTGGGAAAAATATTTTCTTCTGTTTGATTGAAGAGTTTGATTTGATTGTAGATATTCCAGACCGATGTATTCTGCGGAGTAGCGGTCAGCAGGATGACTTTTTTACCGGCCAGAAACGGCTGCACTTCCCGATAAAGCATGGTATCATTGTTTCGTAAATGGTGACTTTCATCAATAAGCACTACATACCGTTCCTGGTATTGCCAGAGGCAGCTCTCTTTATTGTAAACACCATTACGAATCAGACCCCTTGAAACAACTTTGCCGTCCACTTCAAATTTCTCAAGAAATTCCTCCCACATGGGCACCAAGCCCGGCGGGGAGATGATAAGCGCTCTGCGGTTTAATTGTTTTAGCAGACCAGCGCCGATGTAAGTTTTCCCCAAACCAACCACATCACTGATAAAAACGGCACTGTATTGATTCACCCATTGATAAGCCTGCATAATAGCCACTTTTTGAAAGGAATACAGATCCTTCATCTTTTTGAATTTGGCTGCCAGACGTGCCATGAAATCGGGGTTTTCCCAAAACCAGATTTGCTCGGTTTGTCTTTCAATGGTGGTTTTGGTCAAATGGTAAAGAGTCAGAATGAAAATGTCATAGGGATTGACCGTTTTAAGCGCCCAGGATTCTTCAAACGTTTCCTTAAGCGCATCTTCGAAGGGCACGCCTTCCTCCCACAAACGGTCAAACCACTCATTCAATTCTTCATAGTTTTTCTGACCGCGTACATAGGTATTCAACTCCGTGTTATGAAAAAAGCCGCTCATGGTCAGATTGGATGAACCGATAATGCCAATGCCTTCGGACGCAGAGGCAGAGGCAATCCGGTCCTGGAATTTGAAGATGTATGCTTTGGCATGCAGCGGATGCTTGGTATAAACGCGAATATGCACTTTTCGGGTCTTGACCAATTCAACCAGTTTAACGATTTCTTTTTGTCTTTGAATGGTATGGGGCAGAGCCTGAAGATTGGCTGTCATGCTTTGATTGATGTTCTCTTTAATACGATCACGGTCTATGGGCCGCTGTAATTGCGTCGTTTCAAATTGCTCATCAAGTTCTTCATCTCCGGCTGCCGATTCCGCCAATGCCTCCATTAAATCTCGATTGATATTCGAACCGATCAGCAGCTTGACATCCTGCAGATTTTCCAGTTTGTCGGCGATTTGATAAAAACCGGACAGATAGAGATACCCGACAGCAAACTTGATTTTTTCAGATCCATCGAGTTTGGTCAATATTTCATTTTTAAGCGTCAGATGTCGGTTGTCGATGATGTCTGAAAAGTTGGGCATATAAGCTCCTTAACCACAGATTACACAGTTTACTTTAACCACAGATTGCACTGATTTACACAGATTTTTTTATTTGTTTCTGATTTCAGTGTTAATCTGTGCAATCAGTGGTTTCCTTTTTTTCCCTCAGTGTTAATCCGTGAAATCAGTGGTTGACTTTATTTTAGTTCTAATCAGAGTAATCAGTGGATCATCCCTCCCATTGAGAAACAAGATGCCAGTAGTAAAATGCTTCGGGCAATATTGTTTTCAATCGGTTAAGTTTTACGAATCGGTCTGACAATTGGATTTTCTGAAGTTCAACCGCTTTTTGAGGATTGAATAAAAGTATCTCTGGATTTGGATTATCTTTTTGATGTATAAGAAAGGCTGTGATAAACGCTATTCTTGATGCAGCTATTTTAGCATCATTCAGACTGAACCGACGATTAATCAGGTGACTGTCAAGTTTCCTGATACCATCTCTCAATATTTCTGTCTCTTCATTTTCAATACTGCCTTTAAAACCGATTTGCGATACAAGAAAACAGGCATTAAAAGTATCCTCCAGGGCATCTCTTTGTGAAAATGAGGTTGACCGGTATTTATTTTGAAATTTGAGAAATGTTTGATGTGATCCGTTAATAATTTTGATATGCTGGATGTGGCGAAATAATTCTCCTAAATCAAAAAGTTGTTTAAGGATAGACAATGCATTCCCGGATTTATAAGGAATACCGATTGTGTTGGGTGCAAATGCGGTTAATTTATCACCCATTAACCAATGGATATCCGGAATAGCAACGTGAATATCCCTGGTTGTTTTTAAAAAATATGTTGCCATTTTTGTCTGGATTATATTATGAGATGAATACTTTTCAAATAGTACATCAAGCAGTATATAATCTTCTCTATGGTTGACAATGGATTGATAAAAGAACTTATAGTGTTTCTTCGGAACACCCGAGGGAGTCCGAGGATTTTCTTCCCATCGAATGAATTGATTTAAACTTTTAATGTCTTTAAAGATTAGTTGTAATTTATCTTCAGAAGCCTGTGTTACAATATCGATATCTGTAGAAAATCTGCTCCAATTCGGAACAACAAGCAACAAACTGGTGCCCCCTTTAAAGACAAAATCAAGTTCATACTGGGTTAATGCTCCCAGTAAAGAGAAAGCATAAATTGTCTTTTCAATTAGCGTGGGATCTGCCCTGCCGATTTTCGTACGAACAGTTTGAATCCATTCTAATGTAAAGCATTCGTGGTCTATCATATATTTACCAATATACCAACGGCACTATAAAATTAAAGTGCCATTGGTATATTTTTTATAATTTCAAGAATATTTTTGTCAACTTTCCTTCTTCGCGCATAGCGAAGCAGAGTAGGTATGTTTATCCGATTTCTGCCAAGTATATTCTCAAATACAGTTTGAACTTCAGTAAACTGAGTAATATAGAGCTTTTCAGATTCGATATAAAAATCAATAAGTATTTTTTCAATTTTTGAATAATGCTCCCATGATGGTTCCTCTGATATGGATGGCCTTAAAACAATAGTCTCATGTTCCAAGCGAAAACTTTTATCAATTTCATTCTGATTAGGATTTAAATAAGCAATTTTTCCCTCATCAACTAAAAAATCCAAGAGTGTCGATAAAAAATCCTTTTCTGTATAAATAAAAATGATAAATTTGCCAAGCATGTGATGGAAGAATGGATTCAGTTGTTGCGTGCTCCAGCAGTTAAATGGCAAGAACGGCATTTTAGTGAGTATTGCATCAACAATCGGTTGAACAGGTTCAATATTGATTTTGATTTCATTAGCCAATGTCGAATACCAGCCCCGTCCCGCGTCGAATATCATTTTATCTTTTGTGAGCTGATTCAGTGTTTGCTTCACTGTCTGACCGGCGTATTCCAGATTTTCCGAATCGAGAAAGGTTTTCACCATTGCCATGCTGAAGTATTTTTTACCTTCAGAAAAAGCAAGCATTTTTTCTCTTAATGTTTTAAAGACGCTTCTCCTTCTTTTTAAAACAAAAACCCGCCAATTTGTGCATGATCGAGCCAATACTTGATCAGAGGCATGACGGGCGTGTTGCTAAAATGTAGCCAATCGTTTCCATTTTTTCAAGACTTTTTCCTTTTTCAACAATAGTCTATTATAAACTGTCAAATTATTGGCAATTAACGTCATAGTATTGCCGAAAATTTGATTATGAATATTGACCACAGATTACACTGATTATCACTGATTAATTTCTTTGTTTTTTATTTCTGTGCCAATCCGTGCAATCAGTGGTTAATTCTTGAAAAGAATACCATAACTCAAATACCACCTCGATAATTTTCCGTAAACCTCGGTAACACTTTTTCCTGTGATGGTTTTCTTTTCCGGCATACCCATAGTCAGATCAATAGTCAGATATTCCATGCGCAATTGTAGCTTCACAGGCGCCGTTTTTCTTTCAGAAATCGTCAGCTTCCCGGTGTAGCCTACCCATTCTTTTGCTCTGGGATAATATCCGGCCAGATACTCCTCTTCTTCATAAATCACTCTTGCCCTCGGCATTGCTTTCCTTCTATTGACCACAGATTTCACTGATTTTCACAGATAACTTTGACCACTGATTTCACAGATTGACACAGATTTTTTTTATCTCAGTGTTAATCCGTGCAATCCGTGGTTTAGTTTAATCCACAGGCCAAAACAGATCATTTTTTTCAATGGTTTCAAGGCATTCCTCCAGGGACAACCCCTGAAATACCCCACACCATTTTCCCGTATGTCTCATATAGGAAAGATTAAATTGCCGCCCCCCAATATGCTCCATGCGCGTTGTGCGAACTTCAAATTATTTTTCCTTCGCATCTTCCCGCGGATTGCAATACTTCGCACAAAAATACAACGACCTGCCACGCCAAACCGTATACACATCCGCAATATAATTAAATCCATGTTGCTTTGCAGCTTCTGCCTGAGCCGGCAAACCAGGCATGAACTTCTTCCGGATGAGTTGCTCCGCTTTTCGGGCAAGCTCATTTTTGAGCAACTCGGACACTGCTTCATTTCTTCCTTTTGCCATAATATCAATACTCCTGCATATTCCATTCACTTTTTTATGGAAATAAAGTTCTGAGAATTGAGTCATACCCGTTTGCCATTCCAATATTCAATGTAAGCCAGATAGGCTGTCTTGCTTGTCAGAAATCTTATGTGCTGCAACGGATTCAGCTTATAAGCCGGCAATTTTTTCATGCCCATTCTGCGCGCTTTTTCCATTCTGTGATTGCCATCGATCAAATTATATCTTTCAGGGGCAATCTCTGCAATGATCACAGGATTTAAAACATCCACTGTATCCACATGAAGATGATTGATCGATGAAAATTCTTTGTAAAAATCGTCGACTTTTATTTCTTGAAGAATAAAGCAATCAGGATTTTCCTGAATAGACGCGATCATCTTTGTGATGTTAAATTTAAAAATGCCGTTTGCAAACACCTCATCCCCGTCATCCACAGGAAACGGAGTGAAGTCATTTTGAACTGTTAATAATTTTGCCATATTATTTAACCACAGATTGCTCTGATTTTCACAGATTAATTTCTTTGTTTTTTATTTCTGTGCTAATACGTGGAATCAGTGGTTTACAGTATTATTCTTTTCACTTTCAGGCTTGGTTCTGCAAAATTGATTAACAGCGCCAATCTGAAACGCGTAGCTTTCAAATAATGCAATACCTGTGCATAGTGTTCTTCTGTAAGGGATTTGACTGCTTTGGTTTCAATAATGATTTTCTCAAAGCAGACAAAATCGGCGTAATAGGTTCTTGGCAATTTACGGTTTTTATAAAAAATATCCAACGGACATTCACGCTGAAACGGAACCTGTCTCCCGTTCAGTTCCATTTCCAGCGCATCCTGATACACCACTTCGAGAAATCCGCTGCCCAGTTCTTTGTGCACCTCCTGCGCCGCTCCGATAATCTGATAACTCTCATTTTCGTACAAATACGCCATAAAAAATTAACCACAAATTTCACAGATTTTCACAGATAGAATTAACCACTGATTACACAAATTATCACTGATTTTTTTTCTTTGTTTTGGTTTCAGTGTTAATCCGTGAAATCAGTGGTTCACCTTGTTTTTAATCTTCTCCTCAATCACCCGCGCCAGCTTGGGGTAGCGGCGGAAATACCAGTTCTCCACCTCCTGAATGTCTTCGTCATTCAAATTGTACATGGCATACACCAGCCGGTCGATTTCAATTTGTTCATTGGTAATGTAGTCGTAATCGTTACAACTTTTTTGCTTCATTATAATCTCATTTACTAATCTTTCAATATTTTCCTCTTTTTCTTGTGAAAGGCTGATTGGAAAACCGAGTAATGTTCCCGTATCAGTTGAAACGGTCGCTTGCATAATACTTCTTAAAAAATATTTTGCAAATTTTGAGCATAAGATACCCAATAACAATTTTATATCAATTAAATCAGGGAAGATACACGAGCCCATACCAGAGAAAATACCTGGTTTGTTCAATCTAAATAAAGGTGCATAAATTCCAGCAGGTGAAAAGGTGATACCCTCTTTAAACCAATATTGTGAATTACGAAGAGCTGTCCCCGATTCCCTTAATTCATGAACGGAGTTTTGAGACCAGTTTATATAATACGGTGTAGGGAAGTAATAATTTGCCAATATTGCATCATCTGTTTCTGAGGACGCACCTTTTTCAAACGGCACATAGCATTCCTTATATGGTACACCATGAATTTTTTCATTTTCGTTTAAATCATTTATTCTTTCATCATTAAGTATTTCGTTCACATCAATAACATCTAAGCCACGCTTTACACGATCAGGCACGTTTGGCAACACTCTAACATATTTGTAATTATTTCCGGTATCAATCCCCTTTTTTATTTTAGCAATGTCAGACAATTTTCTTAGTACAATTTCTTTGTCATTAAATTCCACCCGATACCTGGGCGGTTCGCCCGCTTCCCGCATTTCATTCACCACATTCCCCACATCCCGCATGAGCCCGAACAGTTTGGGGCTGGCAATGAAAAAGGAGTGGTTGGAAAAGCGGGGAATGAGCTTCTGTCTGTAGGCGAAGATGGCCATGTCCCGGTCGGACCAGATGGTGTATCCGTCTTTGCTGTCATCGAAGGTATCTTCTTCAATGAGCATCTCAAAGGCGGTTTCCAGGTTGGCGGCGTCCCACAGTCCGTCCGGCTGGCGGATTTTCAGGGGGGAGAAGTCGGCGGCCAAGATCCAATTGTCCGCTTTTTCAGTAAAGGAATGCCGATTCTGATTGCGTTTGATCACCGTGTACACACCGGTGTTCACTGTGGCGGCAAACACATCGGGCGGCAGGGAGATGAGGTACTGGGCGTCGGTTTCTTTCAGCAGAATATCCCGCAGTTTCTTGTGGGTGCGTATGGTCTGCCAGGTGTCGCTCATGATGTAACAGAGCGTGCCGCCGGGTTTGAGAATACGCAGGCCCAGCACCGTGAACACGCCGTAAGAGTCCTTGTTCTGCACACCGAATTCATTGCGAACAGCATCGGACACCTTCACACCATACGGCGGATTGGCAATCACAATATCGAAACCGCCCCGGAGTTCCAGCACATCAAAGAAATCCAGGCCCCAGTTGAAGGTTCCAGAAAGGGATACAACGTCTGAGAGTTGGGATTTTATCCGTTCAATTTTTAAGATACTTTCATTTATTGAATTTTGTTTTTTTTTGTTGGGTATTTTATTATCATCAAAAAGATGTCCCTGCTCTTTTTGCAATTCATTTAAACGGTTTTCTTCTTTTTTCTTTAATTCTGTAAGAAACCAAACCAGAATCTCTGTTTTCAGTTTGGCAATCTTCTGCTTGGATTTCTCCTTGGCTTCCTGCGTGGGCAGGGCCTCATGTTTCTGTTTCAGCTCGCGGAATGATTCGATCAGCTCAATTTCCCGCTGATTGGGCTCAATGCGTTTTTCAATATCGTAGGAATATCCGGCTACCTGAGAGATGAGAGAGTCGCCGCACAGGATATGAAAATCCAGATTGGGCAGCGGCGGAATTTCTTGAATATTCTCCACCTGCAAATCCACAATCAGGGAAAGCCACAGCCGCAGATGAGACAGACCCACGGCCCGTTCCTGAATGTCCACGCCGTAAATGCAGTTCTCGATAATGTGTTTTTTCAGTTTGTAGCGGTAATTGGGTGCATCCACTGATTCGGGATCTATCACCCGGTCAATGGCCTCGATCATCTCGACAATCTTGAGCAAAATGCCGACAGCATACGCGCCCGAACCCACAGCCGGATCCACGATTTTGATGTCGCATAATCGGTCTTTGATGCGTTTAAGCGTTTCCGGATTTAAATTTTCTGTATTCAAATGAAAAATGAGGTTCTTGAGTTTCAGCCGCGGCACATCCTTGAAACTGGCCGTCAGGTCATTGAGCAGCGACTGTTTGACCATAAAGGCCACAATGAACTTGGGCGTGTAAAAAGATCCGGTCGCGCGACGGGGATCGGGAATGTCTTTAAACTCCTTGCTTTCCAGGCCCAGAATCAACTTTTCAAATATCGTCCCCATCATCTCGGGGTCGATGGCCACTTCCTTTTCAAATTCCGTGTCTTCCCGCACCGTAAAATTATAGTGTTCAAAAAGCCCGCTCAGAATGGCTTCAAAAGCCGCATTGGGGATGGTTAGATCTTTTTCTTCAGGGCTGAATTCAAAGAGACCGCCGTTAAGAAATGGGATGTTCTCAAATGTTTCAAATTGATAATCCGGCACAGACAGTTTTTGAAAGAGCGGCAGGATAAAATGATGATAATAGGCGTTGTCATCCTTTTTAAAATGATTCCACAGGAATTGCGGATCGTTATTCAAATAGCCTTTCTTCTGGATGAAGTATAAAAAGAAAAAACGGTTGAAAATGGTTTGCGTATGAACGTCCGCTATCTGCTGATCGCATCCGTTATCTTCAATAAGAATCAGGCGGAACTCTTTATAATAGTGCACGAAATCCTTGTAGAAATCTCGGCTGACAGCCTCCACATCAAAGGCATGATCGCATTTGGATTGCACCTCCAGCGCGGATTCGTCACCGGTCAACTGGATCAGGGAGAGGCGTTCAACTGCTGTACGGAGGCGTTCATTGGGGCCGATAACGATGCGCCGGAAGGGGCGGACCAAGATTTTAACAGGGCCTGTTTCCGGTTTTATGGATCTGAGATTGGTAAAATGAAATTCACGGAAGTCTTCGTCAGTAAAAATGACCAGGTTGGGCGCAGTCTCATCATATTTTGAGAATTGATCAATGACGGGCCGTTCAGTGCCTTTCAGTAATTTCTGTAATTGACATAATATAACTTTGAAATCAGACTGACGGACGATTACTTCTGCGGACACAACATTTTCGCCAACCGATTCAGACAGGACATTTTGAACCGACTCCGATGAAAGCGCAAAATTGAGTTGTTCCACAAATAGTTTTTGCAGGCTGCTTTTTGAGTCAAGATTTTCCAGTGCTTGTCGAATACTCATATCAATTCTTTTATATTATGATTTGAAATAGCAAAAGCGCCGTTGTTGATCCATGCTGCATTAGTGGGATGATCTAAAATATAAACATTTTTCTCCATTTCTAAACTATCTTTGTATATTTTCTCCAAATTGCCGCCTGTGTTGATACTTAAAAAAAGGTGTCTATCGAGTGTCTCGAGCATATATCGATTTCGTTGGTCGGCTTTATTCTGGTCGATGCGTTTGGCTTCATCCCATTGTGAGACAATTAATATTTTACCATTCTCAATTTCACATTTGATACTTTCATCCACTTTGTAATGATTAATCCCTTTTGCCAGGAAAAAGATAAGGCTTGATTTCGCTTCTGCATCTCTTGACTTGAGCGCTTTCTTCTCTAATGGCGAATGCCAGCCGCTTCCTATTGTGACGGTTTGATTCATGAGTAATTTCAGAAAATCGAAGGCTGAGTAATAAATTGATAATGGAATCAAACGGGAACAGAACAGTCCGATACAGTCTTTGTTTAAAAGTTCTTTATTGCCGTGAGTGTAAATTTTCATAAGTCAATATTATGGTTGAGTGCATTAACAATATAACCCATAAACCCCGCAGTTAGCCGAAATTGGCTTGAACTTGGGGCTGATTTTTTTTAATTGAAGCATAGGAATACCCTGCAGTTCCCCTCTTTATTCAAAGAAAGGAGGAAATCCCTATGCTTCAAGAGAATATATCTAGTTTCATCGTATACTGCAAGCATTATCAGTTCTCGTCCAAATCGATTCAGGCCTTTACATACCGGCATCTGATGGAATTTGTCACTTCCGGCAATGCCTCCAGCCATGTCAAGAAGGTGCGTGTCTGGACACTTCATCCGTTCTTCCACTTTCTGGAGTTCCACAGCCTGATCCAAGTCCACATCGCGCAACCGCTGCCGTATCCCAAAATCGATAAAAACGACCCGCAATTCCTGACTCTGGGTGAATTGGTGTGTCCTGAGCGGGGTTCGTTCCGCATAAGAGGCGCGGCGTTTTTCCGCGTCCTCTCAATACGGTGGTTCGCTGTGGTCATGCGACTTTTAAATGAAGATTTTTACCAACTGCTTGGGCATAATTTACTAAGGTTGAAAGACGAATA
>Ga0129302_1002763_pt1 | contig 12383 bp, 10 predicted proteins | sample BlaSprsedimmetaG_FD_94476 | JGI IMG/M metagenome (GOLD analysis project Ga0129302, IMG submission 94476) | Hot spring sediment bacterial and archeal communities from California, USA to study Microbial Dark Matter (Phase II) - Blank Spring... | ecosystem: Environmental > Aquatic > Thermal springs... | reverse complement strand
TTATAACCGCCGAGTCCATCACCATCAACCTGCGTAGTTGAAATACCGGCAAGTAACCCGCCGTTAAACTCTTGAGCAAAACCTGCAATTGGCAGCAATAATACAGATAGTAAAAATACTTTTAAGCGCATGGTAAACATGTATTTATTGGGAATAGTTGAGTACTTAATTTTTCAATACTGCTATAAAAGTTCGCGTATATGGTTTAACATTTTTACAACTCCGGATGATGCAGCCTCTTTAATAAAGTTTACATCGAAACGTGAGTATACGTATACATCGTTGGGATCGACAAGGAAAACGGGTATTCCTCGTGGGGCATAATCGAGCAACCCTGCTGCAGGGTATACGTTTAGCGAAGTTCCTACAACTGCAAAAAAATCGGCCTGCGAAACTATATCGGCAGCCTCAGGAATTGCATCAACCGGCTCGCCAAACCAAACTACGTGTGGCCGCAGCTGCGAACCTTTTTCGCAGGTATCGCCAATTTTAATCTCCTTATTGCCCACCTCGTAAACTAGGGTTTCGTCAACCGATGAGCGTACCTTCGACAGCTCACCATGCAGGTGCAGCACCTTGCTGCTCCCGGCTCGTTCATGCAGGTTGTCTACGTTTTGTGTGATGATGTGAACATCAAGCACCTGCTCGGCCTTAGCTAGCTCTAAATGACCAGCGTTTGGCTCAACCGTAAAAAGCTGCTTTCGGCGTTCGTTGTAGAACCTGGTAACCAGCTCCGGATTCTTTATCCATCCGTCAAGGCTGGCCACCTCCATAACATCGTACTCTTCCCAAAGGCCTCCCATATCGCGAAAGGTGCGTATTCCGCTCTCGGCAGAAATCCCTGCTCCAGTTAGCACTACAAGCTTTTTCATTAAACCAACCTTCTTGAATTAGTTAGCATTTAATGCCCACTCAACGGCCTTTTGGGCATGAATTGTTGTTGTGTCGAAAACCGGGATATCCACATCGTTTCCCGAGATAAGTAGGGGTATTTCGGTGTAACCCAAAATTACACCCTGTGCTCTCTCTGCTTCAAGCAAATTTATAATATTTACAAATCTTGTTCTCAACTCATCTTTTACTTCTCCTTGTACAAACTCGTTGTAAATAATGCTTTGAATTGCTTCGCGCTCCTGCTGATTTGGAATTACTGTTTCAATGGCAAACTTCTCAAGCAATGTCTTCTTATAAAAATCCTTCTCCATGGTAAACCTAGCGCCCAAAAGGGCAACCTTTGATACTCCTTTTTCAACAATTGCTTGTCCTGTAGCCTCTGCAATATGTAAAAACGGAATGGTAATGCTGCTTCGGATTGCCTCCTCACAACGGTGCATGGTATTAGTGCAAAGCACTACAATGTCGGCTCCGGCTCGTTCAAGCCGCATGGCCGCATCGGCCATAATTGCATCAAGCACAGCCCATTTATCCTCGTGCTGTAGGCGTTGCATCTCATCAAAATCCACGGTATACATCACATTTTAGCACGAGTGCAACTTCCCCAACTTTTTGCTTACCAAACGATTGGCAATTTCGTAGTAAACCTCCCACGATTCCCAACTCATGCCACCAATAAAACCTATTGTTTTCTTGTTAAATTACAAATTAATATCTATATCTCCCAATCAAAGCCATCCTTTCTGTCCTTCACGGTAACACCCAGCTTATTAAGTTCATCGCGAATGCGATCGGACGTGGCAAAATCCTTATTCGCTTTAGCCTGTAAGCGCATATTAAGTAGCATCTCAATGAGTTTACCGGTTAGCTCGGCATTTTTCGATCCCTCAACCTGGCCATCAACCAAGCCCAAAATATCGTAAACTAGCTTATTGAATGTAGCTTTAAGCGTAGCTAAGTCGGCTTCGGTTATGGTCTCTTTCCCCTCGACCAGCGAATTAATAATTCGAACCCAATCGAACAGAACGGCTATGGCCACGGGGCTATTCAAATCGTCGCAAAGGGCACCGAACGCCTTATCACTAAGGTTTCTCACATCAACCGATGATTTATTGGAACTCTTAACTTTTGCTAACGCTCTGCCAGCAGTAAGCAAACGACCCAATCCCTTTTCAGCGGCTTGAAGCGCTTCGTTTGAAAAGTCGAGCGTAGAGCGATACTGTGCCTGTAGAATAAAGAAACGGATGGTCATCGGGCTATAGGCCTGCTCAAGCAGCTTAGGCTTGCCGGTAAAAAGCTCCTCAAGAGTAATAAAGTTCCCGAGCGATTTACCCATTTTTTGCCCGTTAATAGTAATCATATTGTTATGCATCCAGTATCGAACAGCCTCTTTCCCAGTTGCTGCAACACTTTGGGCTATCTCGCACTCATGATGTGGAAACAGCAAATCCATACCTCCCCCGTGAATATCGAATGGTTCGCCCAGGTATTTTGTGCTCATGGCTGAGCACTCGAGGTGCCAGCCCGGAAAACCATCGCTCCAAGGCGAGGGCCAACGCATAATGTGTTCGGGCGATGCCTTTTTCCACAGGGCAAAGTCAATGCTGTTGCGCTTCTCGTCCTGTCCATCTAAATCGCGGGTATTTGCAATCATGTCCTCAATTACACGACCCGACAGCTTACCGTAGTTATGCTGCTTGTGGTAGCGCTCAACATCGAAGTAAATGGATCCGTTACTCTCGTATGCAAAACCATTTTCAATAATCCTCTTTACAAGCTCAATCTGCTCAATGATATGTCCACTTGCCCTAGGTTCGATACTGGGTGGTAGCACATTTAGCATTTTCATGGCATCGTGGTAGCGAAAAGTGTAATATTGAACTATTTCCATTGGTTCAACCTGTTCTATTCGAGCCTTTTTTGCAATCTTATCCTCGCCGGCATCGGCATCGTTCTCTAAATGGCCAACATCGGTAATATTCCTAACGTATCGTACCTTATAGTCTAAGTGCTTGAGCAGCCTAAACAGCAAATCGAAAGTTATTGCGGGTCGGGCATGCCCCAAATGCGGATCGCCATAAACAGTTGGACCACAAACATACAAGCCAACATGTGGCGGGTTAATTGGTTTAAATTCTTCTTTCTTTCTGCTAAGGGTATTGTAAATTGTAAGATTCATTCTATAAAAATTTATCGACTCATCAATTAGCCTACAAATATAGATAATTTGAAAAAAAATTTTGAATTCCAACACATTAACCTATACATATTTCTCCTAATGATTTAAACGTTTGTAGAATTTCTTGGTTGTGCTGTTGTCAAAACAAGACAATTGGCATGTATTGAATTATAATTTTCGTTAAATTGATGGATAAAGTCACAAAATAAGCCAACAACACACACCACAAATAAACCAAAACATAAAGCGCTATGAAAAAACTAATTACTCGGTTCTCGCTTATGCTAGCGTTTATAGCAACTAGCGTATTAGCAATTTCGCAAGAAGTTGAAGAACGAGACATCTTCGACCTTAGCCTCGAAGAGCTTTTGAACATTGAGGTTACCACCGCATCGAGGCGTGCACAGCGAATTTCCGATGCTCCAGCAACGGTAATCAGCTACTCGGCTGAGCAAATTGAGCAATTTGGCTGGCGCGACCTCAAGGATCTGTTCCGCTCCGTAACTGGCATCGATGTTTCATACGACGTGCAAGGCGAGGTAAAAACCCTTGCAACAATTAGAGGTGTAGAAGGAAACCAAAAAATACTAGTTCTTCAGGATGGACAACGCCAAAACCCCATAACAGGCGAGCGGTTTATTTTCGGGCACAACATCCCATTGTATATCTATAAACGAATCGAAATTGTTTACGGGCCAGCATCTGCTCTTTACGGTGCCGATGCTTACGCCGGAGTAATTAACCTAATTACTAAAGATGGAGCCGATATTGATGGTGTTGCCGGCTCCGTTGGCTACGTATCGACCAATGCAATTGTTTCGAACCTCACCTTTGGCAAAAGTTTAGGTGATGATATTGACGTGGTTTTAACTGGAAGAATTTACAAAGGCGAAGATTTTAAGTGGCACGAACACTACACCAGCGAAATTGACTACAAAGCCGTTAACGAGTACACTGGCGATTTAGCCAAGCTCGACAACGCGTACCCCATTGAAAACTGGAATATGATTGGGAAAATTAGGTATAAAAAGTTCACTCTTGGGTTCGATTGGCAGCACCAGCTCGAGTCAAATGCGCCAACTACAATACCAAGCAACTATGCCTACGTTCGCAACCACGTTTGGGGCCAAGACATTAGGCATTTGTACCTTAACTATAGCGCATATAAATCAGAAAAGCTCGATATTGATGCAAACATAACCCTAGGCGATTACACTATTAACCCTGCTACAAATTTCTACATCCCTGTCGATTCCGACAGCAACGGATCGCTCGATAGTGGGGAACCTGGCTATAAGTACGGCTACTCGGGCTACGTGCTAGGTAGCGTTAAGGCCGATTGGCAAGTGAGCGATAAGTTTAACCTCATTGCGGGCATTTCGTTCGATAACGTGATCTCGTTCCCAAAAACGCAAAACCTTACCCAGCCCTATAGGCTCGATGCTGGTTTGCAAGATGACCTTAGCTACTTTGTAGATCCTAATGGCTACACCTTTGGTATGCTCGCACTCCGCGAATCCATTTTTGGAGAAAGAAACTTCACCAACTTTGGATCGTTCGCTCAGACCGAATACAAGCCAACCGAAAAAATAACCTTTACTCTTGGTGGACGATTTGACTACAATAGCATATACAAGGAAACCTTTAACCCAAGGCTGGGCTTAGTTTATCGAACAACCGAAAGGCTTACCCTTAAAGCAATGGCTGGTTCAGCGTACATTGCTCCATCCAACTATTACCGCTGGGAAAACTGGGGAAATCCATATGCACTGCATATTCCAAATCTCGATATTCAGCCCGAAAAACTCCAATCGGTTGAGGTTAGCGGAATTTTTTACGCCACAAAGCAGCTATCAATCCGTACCAGCATTTTCAGGAATAACATGAAGGACATTATCCGCCCTGTTCAAGCACCCGAACAGGAAGGAGGCTATCCGTACTTTAACCCCATGCGGGCTTTAATTGGAGAGGATGTGAATACAGGATGGGTTGAGGTTAACGATAACCTAGGCGAAATTTATAGTCAGGGCGTTGAGTTTGATGTCAATTATATTCTTGGAAATACGCTTCTATCGGTTGGTTATAGCTACACCGACGGAGAGGACAACGAAACCAATGCAAAGCTACCCAAAGTGTCGCAGCATAAGCTTAACGCAAACGTTTCGTACAATAGCAAAAAACTCTTTGGTAGTATAACCACACGGTATTACAGCGATATATGGACCGACCCAGCAAATAGCTACTATGGCGTTAACGAAACTAATGCCGGAAACATTCCGGGAGCATTTGTTGTTTATGTAAATGCTGGTTATAGAATTACCGATAACGCTACTATTAGCGCAAGTATTGATAACGTGCTTAATACTAAGCACTGGGGATCGGCACCATACGCCGAATCAATTTGGATTCAGCCACGGGCTCCCCAGTCGCTGCTAAAAGCGTATGCTGGTATAACTTTTAATTTTTAAATTTAATGGTGCAACAGTATAGCTGATGATGATTATCACCTTCTTTTTTGTAACTAATTGTGGGTAAACTGTGTTTAACTATGAAATCATAAAATATCTGTTAGTTTGATATTTTTTTTGAATAGGATTTGACAACAAATTAAAGGATGTTGCTAAACACTATAAACCAAACATCCAGAAGAGACATCATAAAACTATCAAATAATTGAAAAATTCTTTCAACATGAAAACAAAAACATTTACCAGCCTAATATCAGTATTTGCAATGGTTTTTTCCTATCTTTAAGCATCAGTGCAATTGCGCAAAAGGAAAAACTACAAACAGCATTTTTATACCAGCTAACCCGACTGGTTGAATGGTGTCCCGAAGGCAAACAGGGTAATTTTGTGATAGGCGTATTAGGTAACGACCCCGCTTTAATGGCCGAACTAAAAGCCTTAAGCGCACGCAGAGTTGGCACCCAGCTAATTGAAGTAAAATCGTTTGCCAGTGCCAATGACATTACAAATGCGAATGTAGTTTTTGTCCCAAACTCGCAATTTGGAAATATTGGTGCCGTTGCTTCTAAAACATCAGGATTTTGTACGTTGATAGTTGCAGAGCAATCGGGTGCTGCAAATAAAGGAGCTGGAGTTAGCATTGTTTACAACGAAAGACAATCGAAACTCGAGTTTGAAATCAAGGGGTACATGCAACGTAAATCGCTAAACGTTAGCGATCAACTATACAACCTTGCCACAACCGTTTACTAATAAACCGTAAAACTATGGAGGTAAAATTTTCTCTCTCTCGTAAACTCCTACTCGGATTTGGTTTGGTTATCGGCCTTTTTATCATCTCATCGGTTATCACCTTTGTAATACTTAGCCGCAACGATGAGATTAACCGAAAACTTTCTGAGCAAAACACGCCATCGGTTAACAAGCTGATTGAATTGCAAAACCTCATCGCGGAATCGAAGCTACTTATTAAAAACTGGGTTTATATCGACAAACTCCCTGATACGCCTGATAAGCTTAGGCTTCGGGATATGCACAGTAAAATATATCCAAACCTAGTTGCCGAAATTAACCCGCTTACCAAAAATTGGAGCCCTGAAGATCGGAAAACTTTCGAACAGCTAAAAAGCGAGATTACCGATAAGCTCTTTGTCGACCATCAGCATGTGATGTCACAGCTTAACTCCTTTGATAGCTATAACGATTTCCTTATCCTTATGGATGTTGAAGGTATGGTAGATGCAAATGGCGCAATAATTACCGCAACCGATGCTATACTTGAAAATCTCAATTCCCTTATTGTTAGCCAACAAAACGAAGCAGCCAATGCATACGCCAAGCTTGAAGCATCCACATCTTTCTTCAGGATTTTTATAATTATTGGTGGACTACTCGTTGTGATAATCGGCATTGTAGTATCGTTTTACATTGCTACTTCGCTTAAAAAATCGATTAACACAGCGTCGGAAGCCATTGCTAGCCTAGCCGAAGGTAATCTTAAGGCTGATTACGAAATTTCGGGATCGGATGAAATTGCCAAACTTCTTTTCGACCTTAAAGCGATGATTAACAGGCTAAGGGATATTGTTAACAACATTGTTTTGGGTGCTGGTGAAATTTCAACGGCAAGTCTCGAGCTAAACAACATCGCCCAAGGCATACTTGGCGGAGCATCAACCCAAGCTAGTAGCGTCGAGGAGGTGTCGTCATCGATGGAGGAAATGGTGGCTAATATTCAGCAGAACACCGAAAACTCTAACAGCACAAACAAGATTTCGAACAAGCTTGCTGACGACATCGAAAAGGTTGGCGTTGAATCGGAAAAGAGCATGGCTTCTATCAAAAAAATATCCGATAGGATTAACATTGTTAACGATATTGCATTTCAAACTAACCTACTTGCGCTAAATGCCGCTGTTGAAGCAGCAAGGGCTGGCGAGCATGGTAAAGGATTTGCCGTTGTTGCCGCCGAGGTGCGCAAGCTTGCTGAGCGTAGCAAGGTTGCTGCCGACGAAATACTAAAACTATCTAAGGAAAGTGTAGTTAACACCGAATCATCGGTTGAGCTAATCCGCGAGGTAATTCCCGAAATTAAAAGAACATCTGTTCTTATACAGGAAATTACCGCAGGTAGCGTTGAGCAAAGCAATGGTGCCGAGCAAATTAACAACGCCATTCAGCAGCTTAATAATGTTACCCAACAAAATGCAGCCAATGCCGATGTGCTGGTTAACAGTTCCGATAAGATGAGTACTGAAGCCGAAAAGCTTAAGGAACTTATAAGCTTCTTTAAAATAGAACAACAAAAAAGAGTATTCGCTAAAATGTCGCAACCCAATATGGAGCCTAAAGTCAAGCCTGTTCAGGGAAACCCAAAAACAGAAAAGCCTAAGGTTACTCCAATGCCAAAACCCACAGAGAAAAAGGGTGGAGGGGTTATGCTTAACCTAGGCGGAAATGTTAACTCAAAAGATGATGATGGGTACGAAAAATTTTAGCCAAATGTAACTATACGAGAAAGCCACCTCACTCAGGTGGCTTTTTTATTGCCTTACGGGCAAATTTATTGCTTTCGTTTTTCGTATTGCTGATGGTAGTATTGCTGATACTCACCCGAAACAATATCGTTAATCCACTGCTCATTGCTCAAGTACCAATCCACGGTTTTCTCTAACCCCTCGTTAAATTTAACACTAGGCAGCCAACCCAGCTCATTTTGAATTTTTGATGAGTCGATAGCGTAGCGCAAATCATGACCAGCCCTATCGGTAACAAAGGTTATAAGCCTCTCCGATTCGCCCTTACTTCTACCCAACTTGTCATCCATAATTCGGCAAAGCTCCTTCACCAAATCGATATTTCGCCACTCGTTACTGCCCCCAACATTGTATGTTTCGCCTAGGCTTCCCTTATGGAAAATAGTATCAATTGCAGCGGCATGATCCTCAACGTAAAGCCAATCGCGAACGTTTAGGCCTTTTCCGTAAACAGGCAAAACCTTGTTATGCTTGATGTTATGAATAACCAAGGGGATTAGCTTTTCGGGAAATTGGTTTGGCCCATAGTTATTTGAGCAATTGGAGATAACCACTGGCAGCTTATACGTATGGAAATAGGCGCGCACCAAATGATCGGAACTGGCTTTTGATGCTGAGTATGGGCTTCGAGGATCGTATGCTGTGCTCTCAGTAAATAGTCCATCATCGCCAAGGCTACCAAATACCTCATCAGTTGAGATATGGTAAAAGCGCTTATCGCTAAAGCTATCGCCCCAAAAACTACGTGCTGCATTTAGCAAAACAACCGTACCCTCAATGTTGGTTTTTATGAACTCCATTGGGTTAGCAATCGACCTATCAACATGCGATTCGGCAGCTAGGTGAACTATACCATCAATGCTAAAATCGGCAAAAACCTTGTTTACTGCATCTGTATCGCAAATATTAGCCTTTACAAACCGATAATTACTCTTGGCCTCAACATCTCGCAGGTTTTCGAGGTTGCCAGCATAGGTTAAGCAATCGAGGTTAACAATTAGGTAGTTTGGGTACTTGTTTACAAACCTGCGAACAACGTGCGAGCCAATAAAGCCAGCTCCTCCAGTAATAAGGATAGATTTCATATGCTAAATATTTCTATAACTTTTTTCCCAAAGCCAAGCATTCCGGAGCGACTCGGAAAGTGGTGTTTCAGCCTCCCAGTTAAGCTTGTTTTTTGCCTTGCTAGCATCAGCAAATATACTTGGCAAATCGCCCTTACGACGAGGGGCAAAGCTCCAGTTTATTTTAAGTCCATTCACCTTCTCAAAGGTATCAATTATTTCTTTTACCGAAATGCCCTTGCCTGCTCCAAGGTTAAAGGCATCGAACTGGACGGGCGAATCTCCGCCAACTAATCTGTTTACGGCCTTAACGTGCGCTTTTGCCAAATCAACAACATCAATATAGTCGCGCAAGGCGGTTCCATCGGGGGTAGGGTAATCGTTGCCAAAAACCTTTAATTCGCTCCTAACCCCAGCAGCCGTTTGCGTAATGTAAGGAATAAGGTTATTAGGTACTCCAATGGGCAGCTCGCCAATTTGCCCCGATGGATGCGCCCCAATGGGGTTAAAGTAGCGCAGTGAGATATTACGGAAATTGCTATTTACAGCTACGTAATCGGCAATAATTTGCTCGCACATTTGCTTTGTTCGCCCATAGGGCGAAGTGGTAGGAGTCATGGGTAGCTCTTCGGATAAGGGTAGAGGTGCATTCTCTCCATAAATTGTACACGATGATGAAAATACCAAATTATCAACCTTAGCCTTTTGCATAGCCTGTAAAAGGGCTATCATGGAAAGCAAATTGTTGTGATAGTACTCCAATGGCTTTTCAATTGACTCCTTAACAGCCTTATATGCTGCAAAATGGATTACAGCATCAATGTTTGGGTGTTGCTCAAAAATGCTAGCCAAGTCACTGGATACCGAGCAATTAGCCTTATAAAAAATTGGTTTAACACCGGTAATCGCTTCCATCCGTTTAACAATAAACTCTTCGGAGTTCGAAAAGTTATCGATAATAACAACTTCGTGACCAGCTGCAATAAGTTCAACTGTGGTATGCGAACCAATAAATCCAGTTCCTCCTGTAACTAAAATTTTACTCATAATTCCATAAAAAAGGCAGCAAAGAAAATCCTCTGCTGCCACAAATATAGCATGAAAATGCTTAGACTAAAAAACTGCTAGTACTGATTGGGATCGGCCGATTCAACCTTGCGCACATTTTTGGCAACCTCCTGCCCTCTCTCGTTAACCTCAACGGTGAATTCGAGCAGATCGCCATTTTCAATCTCATTAAAATCGCCATCTATCACATCCTGATAGTGAAAGAATAGGTTATTCGGAGGAAACTGAATAAAACCGTAACCATTATTCATGTTCATGGCTCGCCCTTCGTGAACCTCATCGCTCGACTCGAGCGAGGTAACGCGCTTGGGCTGACCGTACTCGGGCAAATCGAATAGGTTTGTTATAAGCGGATTGCCCGACTTAAGACCGCTATTAATTAGCTCGTGCATGGCAATGGGGTAGGTAACCTCTTGTATTAAATCTTGCGAGGTTCGAGTAACCACATCGCGCCCCGTATCATCAGTATACTCAAAATCCCAGCTAAGTACCATAACCTTTGTGCCAAGCGAATTAAGCTTGCGAATAAGAGGCACGTAATCGCCATCGGATGTAATTAGCACAAGCACGTTAAAACGCTTGAAGAATGTTTGCTCAAAGGCTTCCAATGCGAGCCAAACATCAATGCCTTTCTCCTCTTTTTTTCCACTGCGTGTTCGAATTGGGAGGTAATGGGTTACTACTCCCTCGGACATGAGTATATCGTCGAAAACCCTATCGTTATAAAGCTGGTTGCCACGCTGGCTCGCCTCCTGTGCGCTAATTCGCCCTCTGAAATAGTGTGCCTCAATAACCTGACAATACCTTTCGGCAACAGCCTCTTCCTTTGCCACTAGGTTACGAATAAAACTATGCAATCCGGCAATATTAAGTCGCTTGCGCCTTTGATGGAAATAGTTATAGTAGTTGCTAACATGTAGAAAATAGTTACCATCGTAAAATACGCCTATCCGCTTTAAATCAGTTGAATTACTCATAATTTTATAGAACTTTTATTGTAAATGATATGTTAGTAATTTGGAATAATGCTACCAGTGCAAGAACAGTAATTTGCAAGAGAATTTTATATGATTTTTACAACTGTTCAAAATACCAATTTTGCAAAAGTAAACAATAAAGGTTAGGCAATAATCTGCATAAATTGATTGTTTGATAAAGTAAAGGTTTTTTTTTGCGAGCGTGATAAAAAGAAGGATTAAACGAGCTAACTTTCAGCATTTGGCAGATTAACTTTATTGTCTACCATTTGCTTAATATAAACATCGCGCTGAGGAAATGGAATCTCAATCCCTTTCTTTTTAAACTGCTTAAATATTTCGAAGTAAAGCTGACTTTTTAAAATATGGGGAGTACGCGAGAATTTAGTAGTGAAAACCCTTAGTATAAAATTTAAGCTGCTATCTGCATACTCATCAAAAAGCACATCAGGGGCAGGGTGTTTAAGCACTCCGGGGTGTTTGCTGGTCACGTCGAGCAGTATCTCCTTCACAACCTCAGGATCTTCTTTATACGACACACCAACGGGAATTTTAAACCGCACATTTGCATCGTTATAGCTCCAATTAATAACAGTATCTGACACAAACTTGGAGTTAGGAATAATGATAGCAATATTATCGTTGGTAATAATTGTTGTACTTCGTGCCGAAATATTTACCACATCGCCAGCAAGGTTGTCAAGTTCGGGGAGTTCAACCCTATCGCCCACTTTTATAGGCCGCTCAAAAAGGATAATAATTCCGCTAATAAAATTATTTGTAACGTTCTGAAGGCCAAAGCCAATACCCACACCTAACGCACCAGCCAAAACGGTTAATGCGCTTAGGTCGATACCCGTTGATTGAATTACTACAACTAGCCCAACAAAAAGAAAAATGTACCTAAAAATTGCTCCTATTGCATGAGAAACACCCTTATCGGTTCCATGCCGATTTAGTATCTTTTCAATTACCAAACGGCTAATTAGCTTCGATAGAAAAAACACGAGCCAGCTACCAATTACCAAAAACAATATCATTCCAACCGAAAGCCTCGAACCCTCGTGCGAAAATATTGGTTTGCTTAAAAACTCGGTTATTATTTGCCAAAAATCACTAAATGTTTTCATACAATATTATTATTATGCTAAATTACATAAAATTATAATGCAGGTAAAGGCTATCGCTATAAATGT
>Ga0129302_1002760_pt1 | contig 12386 bp, 10 predicted proteins | sample BlaSprsedimmetaG_FD_94476 | JGI IMG/M metagenome (GOLD analysis project Ga0129302, IMG submission 94476) | Hot spring sediment bacterial and archeal communities from California, USA to study Microbial Dark Matter (Phase II) - Blank Spring... | ecosystem: Environmental > Aquatic > Thermal springs... | reverse complement strand
GAGGACGCCTCGCTTAAGGGACGGGAGCGCATCCTGCTGGTTGACGACGAGAGCCTTGTTGTCGATGTCGGCCAGGACATCCTCCGGATACAGGGTTACGTGGTAACCGGGTTGAGTGATGCCCGCGAAGCCCTGGCCTTGATCAAGGCCAGGCCGGATTTTTTTGATCTGCTGATTACCGACCAGACCATGCCGCAGCTGACCGGAGCCGAGTTGGCCCGCGAAGTTTTTAAGATCAGACCCTCGTTGCCGATTATACTCTGCACCGGTTACAGCGCCGTGCTCGCAGAAAATGAAGCTCTGGCCATCGGGATCAAAAGATATCTTGCCAAACCGGTCGACGTGCTGACCCTGCTGCGAACCGTCAGGCAGGTTTTAAATGAAGGGCGGTCCGAGTCCGGACCTGGTCGCTCGGCTTAAGGGACGGATGCGTGCGCGGATCAGGGGAATTTTTTCTTGACCGGAAGATGATTGGCCAGAAGTACGCCCGGAACCTGAGTACAGCCGGCGCCGGTAATGTAATCAAGAAAAGGTATGTAGAACTTTTTGTTGATCGCCTGCCCGTCGGGCCGCTTCAGATCGTACAGACATTGGCCGATGGCCAGATCACCGTGATGGTTGCGCCGGCAGTTGTCGATATTTTCCTGAATCAGGCTTTGCAGATGGTTTTGCCGCATCAAGAGGCCGGCGAATGAGTTCGGGCCGTTTTCCGGCAGGGGATTTTGTAAAACCAGCTGAAAAAGAGGGCCGCTCCGGCTGCGATCAGCGACACAGATTCCGAGGGTGCCGGCTATCGGTAGAGTTTGCCAGGCGCCGCCGATGGCCTGGAAAGCCTGCATGACCGACGGCCCGCGCGGTGAGGGTACGGCCGAAGAGCGCGCCATCAGGATGATGGAATTGCCGTTGTTCGGGATCAGATTGACCTTGCCTTTGATGGTCTGGGCGATTTCCGGCCCGGCGATGCCGCTGATAAAACCCGCCTCGCCGTGCCCGGCTATGCAGATTATCTCATTTCTGCCGACGGTTACGGAATGATCCGGAGCGATTCGAAGCTCCTTCCAGGTCAGGTAGGTACCGAAGTTTTCGTACTTGGCGCTGCACATACCGATGCCGTACTGCGTGATCCAGTTTGCTCCCGGCATGCCGATGACCAGGGCCCGGGCTTCGCCCCGGGCTCCCAGCAGCAGGAGCAGCCAGAGAAAGAACCTGAAGGTTTTCATTGCCCACCTGTCTTGTAAAAATTCATCTCATGCGCTAACCATCCCATAACCCAAACGGGGATAACCAGTGAAGCACTTAACATTTTCTTGTTTTTGTTGTCTGAAAAACGTTGAAAAAACCAGAAAATAACCTGTCTGGCGCTAATAGCATGATCAGGCGGATCAAGGAAAGTCCGAAGATCCGCGGCCGGGGGAAACCGTATGGGAAAGATCGGGCTTGATGGCCGAGGGGGCTTAATTTTTTGGCGCAGCGTTTTTTTGTTGTCGGTGGTCTTGTAAAATGTCGGTTGACAAGGGCGCCTTTTTTGGCTATTAATAGACGGTTATAAAACATGGTTTGTAACGGTTCAGCCGTTTTGGGGTTTTGAGGGAGGCTTGAGTGGTTTTTTTGTCAGTTCTCGCGAAAGCTCGTGGGTTTCCCCGGCGCAGGAAGCCCATTGAAATGGCTGGTGTTTGAGCGTGTCGGCGTGTGCGGCAATTTCCAGCGCAATAAGCGCGGGAAATCAGAAATTGAGCTTTAGGGGTGGAGGACTTTAAGTCTCCGGAGTTGAATCGTTAGGTTCTTTGTTTAAGGGATCGGTTTCTTCGGGGAAAAGCCGTTCGGTTAGGTTTTCCTCCCTGTAAACCATTGAAATGTTATTTTAAAGAGGAGAATTTGTGATGAAAAAGTTGTTTGCAGGATGGTTTGGGCTTCTGCTGGTGCTGGGGTGTTTTGCTTTGCCGGCGGCGGCGAGCCTGGAAACCACCCGTGACGCTCAAGGAATCTGGTTCATCAACGGTCCTGAAGAGGCTCCGCTGGCGGAGGTTTTCGCGGAGGTCGGCTATGCCGTGGCCTGTGATCGACTTTGGCAGGCGGAAACCTTTCGTCGCGCCGGTTTGGGAACCCTGGCCGAGATTCTTGGTCCGGAGCAACTTGAAACCGATATCTTCGTGCGCACCCTGGGCTATTCCCAGGCCGAGCTGGAGGCGGTGTATGCGGCTTTCGATGAAGAAAGTCAAGCGGTTATCGGCGGCTATTGTTCGGGTTTTAATCGCCGCCTGCAGGAAATCGCGGCCAATCCCGCACTGCTGCCGTTTGAATTCGCGGCTCTCGGCTTTATGCCGCAACCCTGGACTCCGACCGATGTTCTGGCCTGGCAGGCCTTGATGCTGCGTAAGTTTGACTGTGAGGCCTTTTCCCGGGGGCAGCTCGACAATGCCGTTCTCTATATGCAACTGCTGGGTAAGCATTTTACCAAGGGGCCGGCCATGTTCGCCGATCTGCGCTGGACCAATGATCCAAGCGCTCTGACCTATATTGCTTCTCTGGATAACAAGCGGGAGCGGAGCTCGTCCTATTTTGCCGCTGCGCCGGTGTTACCGGAAACGGCCGCTGAAGTAGTCGATGTGCGAGTTGCCGCGAAGACGGTTAATCGTCTTTATCAGCGGGTGTTCGCCAATCTCGAAGCGGTTGGCGCCAATGCTAAAATGGGCAGCTATGCTTGGGCGATCAGCGGCAGCCGTACAGCCAGCGGCAACCCGATGCTCTACTCCGGGCCGCAGATGGGTTTCAGCGTGCCGGCGATTATCGGCGAAGGCTCCATTAACGCCGGCGGTCTCAGGGTTTCGGGGGCTCAGATTGCCGGCCTGCCCGGCATTGTTGTCGGTCGGACTCCGCATCACGCCTGGTCGATGCAGGTCGGTCACGCCCATACGGTCGATTATTATCTGGAAAGTCCGGCTGCGGTTACCTTGGACCGCGTGGAAACTTTTAAAGTCGCCGGGGCCGACGAGGTCAGGGTACCGGTTTTTCGCAGTCCGCATGGGCCGATTGTCAACCCTCTGCCGTATGATCCCGCAAGCTATGTTCCCAGTCTGGGTAATCCGATTGTGGCCTGGAAATACTCACATCGGGATCTCGAACACGGCACGATCAAAGCCTATCTTGATCTCGCCCGGGCGCAGAGCCCCGGGGAATTCGGCGCGGCCCTGGAACGGGTGGGGCTCTCCCAGCACTTCTGCTATGTGGATGTTGACGGTAATGTCGCTTACTGGATGAGCGGGCGGGAACCGGTCCGGCCGGTAGGAGAGTACCGTTTTCCTCAGAATTTTATTGCCGGACTGCCGCCGGTTGAATGGGACGCGGCTGATTTCGAGCCCCTGCCTCAGGTTCTCAATCCGAGCAAAGGTTATGTCTGCGGTTGGAACAATAAATGTTCGGCGGAGCGTCCCGGCTCCTTTAACTCGATTTCGTCAAATTATTTTTACGGACCTTTTCATCGGGCCCAGGTTATCGAGGACTATCTCGCGAGTCACGACCATCTGACCTTTGCCGAGGTTCGCGATCTGGCGGTTAATATCGCGGCCACCGATTCGCACAGCCAGGGCGGCAACCCGTGGGCTTTCGTCAAGGACTATTTCAGTGCCGTGGTTATGGGTTCCGGAAATCAGACCTGTAAAGACCTACTCTCCCTGACCAATGGTTTTGACGGTCATTTCTGCGATGACTGGGTTGCCGGTGATGAGCGCAGCTTTGCCTGGTTTTACACGAAAGCCTGGATCGATGAGGTGTTACGCCTGACCTTTGCCGACGAACTTGATTTCGGTGACAGCACCTATCTGGATCAACCTCAGGGGATTCTGTTCAACGTTTTGCTGCATGCCATGGCCGGAGAACAGAGCGGCATCGTCAACCAGTATGACTGGTTCCAGAACCGGGCCGACGCCCTGGCTCCCCAGACCCTGCCGGAAATTATCCTGAGCGCTCAGTTTAGGGCTCTGGAGCATACCCCTTGGTTTCCCAAGCGAGGTGAAATCAAGTTTCGGCACGATTTCTTCGCGGGTACGCCTTATGATCCGCTGCATACCGTTCCCTTTGGATCAAGGTCGACTTATGCTCACTGCGTCGAATATGACGATGCGGGCCCGGTGCGGATCGAGAGCATGTTTCCGCTCGGCCAGTCTGGCACTATCCTGGTTGAGCCCGAATTGAAAATGCCGATTTTTGATCAGCATTTTTATTCGATGAGCAAGTTTTACGATGGCTTCAGCCCGCGTCCGTTTCCCTTGTTTCAATAGCGTCCGCAGGTGGTTCAGAAAACGCCCCGGCGGGCAGTTTCCTCCGGGGCGTTTTCTGGAAATGGTTGCTGATTGATGCCGATTCTTTCCGGATCTTTAACCTGGACAGGAGGAAATTCGGTTTATGTCGGAGCAAGAAAAGCCTCTGGATCGCGAAAACCGTTGTTTGCCGGCCGAGATTCGCCGACTCCGGGAACTGCGGGCCCAGACCTATCGCGAACAGGCCCTCAAGCTGTATCCCTGGATCTGCGCCCGTTGCGGCCGTGAATTCAGCGGCAAGAAATTGCGCGAGCTCACGGTTCATCACAAGGACCATAACCACGATCATAATCCACCCGACGGCAGCAACTGGGAACTGCTCTGCCTCTATTGCCATGAATATGAACATACAAAATTTCCGGAGAGCGATCCGTCTCCGGCCATCTCCGTCTCACCCTCCCGAAAACCGTCCACAACCTTTCAGCCTTTTGCTGAACTCGACAAAAGGCTGAAAAAATAGATTTCAGTGTTGGTATCGCGATTTTCCCAAAGCGCGACCCGTCCCGCAACCTAATTGGCGCTTTTCGGCCCGCCAATAAGAGCTCTTCACAAAACATTTTCTTGTTTTTTAACCGAAAATGTTTTGTGAAATAATCAGCGTGGCTGAACCATATTTTCGGTTTATGGGTTTGCAGAAGGGCTCAGGTGCCCGGCTTGAGATCGGCGACGGCTCTGGCGGCGGCCTCCAGGGCTCCTTCGAGGTAGCCGCCGTGCCTGGCGGCGGTTTCGGTGCCGGCAAAATGAACCAGGTTATTCCAGAAGGAGCTTTGTCCGGCCGGAGGCCGGTAGAGGGGGTGCTCGTACATCGGGGGCTGGTCGAGGCTGGTGGCGGTGAAAGGTTCGCGGGCCCAGTCTTGGTAGTAAACCCGCAGGGGGCGGGCGGCGTCCGCGCCATAAAGCAAGGCTAATTGTGATTTGATCGCTTCCTGTAAGGCTTCCGGATTATGGCGCTGAACGGCGGGCAGGCCGACAAAGCCGATCAGACCGTAGGGTGGCCCCGCGGGGGCGGAGGCGTCGTGCAGTTCCGCCATGGGCCCGAGCTGGCTGAAAGCCTGCCCGGAAAATCCGGCGTTTCGCCAGAACGGGTTTTCGTAAAGGGCGCAGAACTTGGCCTGGCCCGCCATCCACGTGCCGGTTTTGAGCATGGCCTGAGTCAGTTGCGGGCTTAGTTCCGGAGTGAAAAGCAGGCTCGCCGCCGCCAGACGTGGCGGTAGCGCGAGAATTACCTGGCGAGCCAGGAAACACGCCCGGGGTTCTTCCTCGAGAACACCGATCTGAACCCTGACCGCATTGGCATCTTGTTCGAGGGCGCAGACCGGATGATTCAGACGGATTGAGCCGGGCGGCAATTTTTCAGCGAGACGCTCAATCAGGGCGGGCATGCCGCCGCCGAGCCGCCAGGAAAGCGGTTCCGAGGCGTAGCTTCGAACGGTGCGAATTCTGCCGTCATAGCCTTGAAAGCGGCCCTGGCCGGTAACGTATTGTAGATAGCCGTTCAGCTCCAGATCGCGAATCAGGCGAGCCAGAAGGGGATGGATCGCGGGCCAGTACCAGGACGGTCCCAGATCGCTGACCAGACCGGTCTCCGGCGCGCCAAGAATGCGGCCGCCGAGGCGGTCACGGGCTTCAAGCACAAGAAAGGGGCGTTGTTGTTGGGCCAGTAGGCTGGCGGCATAAAGCCCGCTGAAACCGGCGCCGATAATCAGGATCTCAACATTTTCTGAAGTCATATTTTGCAATTTCTGAGTAACTTCGGCTTAAGTGTTTGAATTTACATTATCAATACCTTTTATAACTATTCAGTCAACCAGAATATCCTGATTCTAGTGTCGCCATATATGCTGAAATCAACAACGCTGAATAGTTGTCATATTAGAGATTCCGGCCATGGTTTTTTGCAGCCAGATCAGGGCAATGGCGCTTGAGGTCAGATTGCCGCACAGAGCGGCGATCGCGACCATGCGGAAGTCGAGTCTGAGCCAGATGACAAAGATCATGGCCAGCGGCAAGGAGATCAGGAACAGGCGGCCGGCATTGATGACCAGGCCTGGCAGGCTCAAACCCAGTCCCTGCAGGGCGCGGTTGCCCGAGAGGGTTATTGCCATGAAGGGGAAGTTTAATACCTCGAATTTAAGATAAAGAGCGGCGAGTCGGAGAGGTTCGGCTTCGTTGGTGAAGGGGCGAAGGAAAAAGTGAGGCCGGAAAAACATTACCAGGCCGCAGACCAGGGCAAACACCAGGTTAACCTTGATGGCGAAATGGATGGTCTGTTTAAGCACTGCAAACTCGCGAGCACCGTAGAAAAGAGCGGTCAAGGTCAGAAGGGCGACCGACAGCGCGACCATCGGAATAATAATCGCGCTGTCAAGCCTGGTGACCAGGCCCAGGGCGGCAACGGTATCGGTGCCGTAACCGGCGATCAGGCGATTAATGCCCATCATGTAAATCGCCATCAGGAGCATGGTCAGGCTGGCGGGTAAACCAATGGCAAAAATTTCTCTGATCATAGCGGGCGAAAAACTCCAGTTATGAAGGTTTAATTTGATGATGGACTTGCGCTTGAGGTAGCCGAGGGCCAGGAAGAGCCCGGCGCACAGGGAAAGATTGGTGGCCAGGGCCGCTCCCTTGATGCCGAGATTAAAGGTGAAGATGAAAAGCGGATCAAGAATCAGATTGAGAAAAAGGGTGAAAAATTGCACCTTCATCGGGGTGATCGTGTCGCCTTGGGCGGTAAAGGTGCTGATGACGGCGTACATCGGAAACATCAGAAAGACGCCGGCGGCCACGATTCTCATGTAGTCGCCGGCCAGCCGGTGAATTTCCTGTTCCGCACCGAGCAGGGTCAGAAGTGGTCCCAGAAAAATTTCGGTGCCGAGAAAAAGGCCCAGGGCGCAGGTCAGAGAGGCGACGATACCATGCATGGCGGCGTTGGCGGCGGATTGCTCCAGGCCGGCGCCGAGGTGGCGGGCAACCACCGCATTCAGCCCTACCCCCATTCCCATATTAAAAGAGACCAGGGTGAAAAAAAGCGGAAAAGAAAAGGTCAGGGCCGCCAGCGGGCCCGTCCCCAGCCGTCCGACATAGGCCGTGTCCACAAGGTTATAAGTGGTCTGGATCAGGGTCGCGATCAGGGTCGGCCAAGCCAAGTGAAAAAGAGCCCGACGTGGGGCGCGCAGGAAAAATTCCAGGCGTTTTTTGATGATGTCAGTCCTTTGCAGCTGCAGCGGAGCGGCCGGTTTGACGGAGTTTTCGACGAACCGGTTATGCCGCTAGGGGTTTGTTTTTATTCTAAAAAAGATAGATGTAAACGATGAGATAGGCAACCGCCACGGCCAGCAGATTCAAGTGCGCATTGTTTTTGAAAAACAGGTCCCAGCGAAAATAGCGCAGGTCTTTCGGGTTTGGTTTTCGCATCGGGGGCAGAAAGCGGTTGGTCTCGCGGCAATAGGCGGCGTACTCAGCGCCGAAAATTTCACTCAAGATCTCTTCTTCGCGCCGGACCCGGTTAACCATGTAAAAATAGTAGACGACCGAAAAAATAAGCATCAGCCAGAAACGGCCGGTCATGGTCACGGCTCCCAGGATGAGAAAATAGCGACCGATATACATCGGGTTTCTGACTACCGCATAGGGGCCCTTCGCGGCCAGCGCCTTTTTTTTGTGCAGGGAAGCGAAACACCACAGTTGCAGCGCTTCGCCGAGGCCGGAGATGCCCAGGCCGTGCCAGAAATATTCCTTGTACATAAGCCGGAGCAGAATAACCAGGCCCACAAGGCTTAAAGGCCAGCGGTATTGCAGGAATCTGGCGCGCCATTCGGGATTATTGAAAAAATCGTTAATGCGGCCCAGGATGTTTTCCATGTGTCGGACTCCGGTGGAAGGTTTAAATGCTGCTTTTAAAGTTTGCCAGGGCCTGGCAATGGATGTTCGGTCTGAAAAAAACAAAAAAAGAATTACTGAGAGTACTGTTTTTGCGAGTGCAGCCCCGTGATGTTGCATTGTGGGGCCAAGGTCCGCATTTGCCGTTAGCCTAAGTTCAGGCGTCGGCAGCGCCCGGAGTTCTGTAGCCGTCGGCGGCTCAAGTTTGAAGCTCTTCGATCTTTTTTGCATAAGCCAGCTCGGCGGCTTTTCTTTTTTTCTCCCTGGGCAAAAACTTTTCGGCGCGATGCCGCAGCTCTTTGAGATTGTAAGGCAGCTCGGCTTTGAGGCGGGCGGCGGCCCAGGCCTGTTCGTCCGGGGTGAAATAAAGGAGAATGTCGGACCATAGCTGGGGATAGGTTTTAAGTCGGGCCCGCTTGCGATTAAGCGCGCAGTGCTGCACATCGAGGAGGTAGATTTCGGCACTTTCGGGAATCACCAGAATATTGCGAAAATAAAGATCGTTTAAGGCCAGGCCGCTGCGAATCAGCTGAGCGCCGAAGCGGACGATTTTATCGATGACCGGCTTTCTTTTCGGGCTCTGATTTTCGTCCAGAAAAAGAGACAGGCGCTGGCTGCCGGCCACCTCGCGACTGAGAATGAAGGCGCTGCGCAGAATGCGGCCATCACGCTTCTCGCCAAACGCCAGAATCTCAATGGTGCTGCAGCCCAGCGAGGTCTGTTTGAGTTTTTCCAGATTTTCATATTCCTGGCGGGCCTGTGATTTCTGCCAGCAATAGCGCCAATGAATTTTGTTGTAGGTGTAGCGCTTGAGGTAACAGGCCCCTTCCTTGTCGACAAAACGGAAGACCCGGGATGACCGCCCGCCGTTGATGAGCAAGCCTCCGGACCGGTTCATAAAATCATCATAGGAAAAATCCGCCCAAGGCCGCGGCAGGGGCGGAGACGAAATGAAAAAAAAATCTGTCATCGCCCCAAAAAAATAATTGAAAGACGCTGTCCTGTTTACATGAAACAAGACGAAACCGCAAGTCCTCATGCAGATTTTTGGGGGCCAAACCCGGTTCAGCGTTTGGCGGCTTCTGAACCTGGACAAACTCATAACCACGCTTGAAAAGCGCAAAAAAAGATGGCGCAATAACGGCTCCGAAGGCGAGCGCCCATCAACCTGAACACTGCGGCGTGTATAGCAAATCGCAGTGTTCAGGTTGATGGGAGACGTAACCGGCGGAATTGTTGCGAAGGCTATCAAGGATGGGTCTGATCAGCCTGGCGACTGATCAGACCCATCAGATTGTATGTCAACTGGGCGCCGGCAAAGGCGGCGGCCGGAGAATCGGGGGCCGGGGCCAGCTCGACCACGTCAAAACCGATAATCCGATGACGCGTGGCGATTGCCTCAAGAATCCACTTGACCTGATACCAATCCAGGCCTCCGGGTACCGGGGTGCCGGTGGCCGGAATCAGGGACGGATCGAAACAATCGAGATCGAAAGTGACGAAAACCTCATGCGGGAAATCTTGCGGTGGCATCGCGGCTTTGATTCCGGTCCGGAAAATTGTTTCGGCATCGGCAAAGGGAAGGCTATGTTTTTGCCGGAAAAGATGCTCTTCGTATGAGTAGCTGCGAGTTCCGATCTGAAAGATGGGAATCCCGAGATCGAAAATCCGTTTCATGACACAGGCATGACTTAAGGGATTGCCCTGATAACTGTTCCGCAGATCGGCATGGGCATCGAACTGGATGACCCCGAATTCAGAATAAAATTCCCTGAGCGCCTGAATCGCGGCTTGGGTGATGGTGTGCTCGCCGCCGAGCAATACCGGTACGGCCCGGTGGCGCAGGGCCTCGGTAACGGCTTGCCGGATCGCATCCAGGACATCTTGCTCATCGCCGCTGCAGTCGATCGTCGCTTGGGTGTGGATGCCGGCCTGAGCCGGAATGCTTTGGCCGTCGAAGAGTTCAAGCTGGTGTGAGGCTTCAAGGATGGCCTGTGGCCCTGCGGCTGTTCCCCCCAGGTAGGACACGGTTTTTTCGTAAGGGGCGGCAATGACGTGAAAAAGAGCCTGATCCGGCGTCGCGGAAGGGACATCTTCACCGTGAAAAGAAAGGTTTGGTGTCGGCATGGTTTACCTGCTGGCTTGGGGTTGGCCGGGTTTTAAGCGTGGTCTGGGTTGCCGGGACGGCTATTCGTCCAGTACTTTATAGGAATCAACTCTCAGCATTTCATAGCCGTCTTCGTCCTTGACGAGCTGACCGTGGGCTTCAATGGTCTTCTCCGCCAGAGCCAGCAGTTCCTTGCCCCGACCCTCGGGAGCAATGTCGTAATAGGTTCCGTCGGCTTCTTCGATGGAAACCACGACCACGGCATCGTTTTCATCGTAGGCCAGGGGGATGACTTTGCCGGTGGCGGTGATCATTTCGGTTCCCGCCGCAAGTCCGGCGCCAAGAAGGAGTGCAAGTAAGACGACAAAAATTAGGGTAATGGCGGTTTTTTTCTGCATGGCGGTTTCTTCCTTACTGAAAATTAATTTTTACAGGGCTTTGCAAACCTTGCGCGGCAACCTGAGTCCTCGCGTTTCTCGCGGTTATTATGGTTGTTGTGAGGTCGTCGATGTTGGGTGGTTTATTTTTAAAGGGCGCCGGGTTTTGTCACTGGGGCTCGGTTTTTGAATCCCGTTCCTGAATAGGCACGTAGCTGAGCGACGCGGGACCGACATACTCGGCCCGGGGCCGGATCAGACGGTTTTGGCGCCACTGTTCGAAAATATGTGAAGTCCAGCCTACGACCCGGCTCATGGCAAAGATCGGTGTGAAAAGTTCTTCCGGGATCTCCATGGCATGATACAGTGAAGCCGAATAAAGATCGACGTTGGGGAAAAGTCCGGTGAGGTTGGTGACTGTTTTTTCCAGAGCCCTGGTCAGCTCATAGAAGTGGAGATTGCCGACCAGCTCCGCGCATTGCCTGGCCTGTTGGCGCAGGGGGGCGACGCGGGGATCCTCACAACGATAGACGCGGTGTCCGAAACCGGGAATCTTCTTTTTGTTCTGCAGGCGCTGCCGGACCCAGCTTTCGACTTTTTCCGTTTTTTCAATTTCCTTGAGCACCCGCATGACTTCGATATTGGCACCGCCATGGAGTGGGCCTTTCAAGGTTCCGATGGCGCTGGTGACCGAAGAATAAAGATCCGCCATGGTGGAGGCTGTCACCCGCGCGGCAAAAGTCGAGGCGTTGAGTTCGTGGTCGGCATGAAGAATGAGGGCGCTGTCGAAGGCTTTGACCAGCGTCGCTTCCGGTTCCCGATTGTGCAGGGTATAAAGAAAGTTGTAAGCAATGCTCTGGTTGTCAATCGGTTTTACCGGCTCATGTCCGGAACGCAGGCGCTGCATGGCCGAAATCAGCAACGGGATCCTTTCCGTGATTCGCTGGGCCTTGCGCAGGCAGGCGTCAAGCCGGGTATTGCCGCTGTCCGGATCCCAATGGCCCAGGGAGGAGACCGCGGTACGCAGGACTTCCATCGGGGTGGCAACCTTAGGGAACATGCGCAGGATCATGATGGTTTCAATCGGCAAATCGAGGGAGCCGCTGAACCCATCGAGAAAGGCCTGAAACTCGGTCTGTCGCGGCAGACAGTGGTACCAGAGGAGGTAGGCGACCTCCTCGAAGGAACTTTTTTCAGCGAGTTCCAGAACATCATAGCCCCGATACAAAAGTCTGCCGTTGACGCCGTCGATAAAACAGATTTTGGAGGTGCTGATCACAACTTCTTCAAGTCCGGCGCTGGTTGGCGCCGATTCAGAAAGCTTACCCATGTGCGATTTCCTTTTTTATCAGATAGGTTCGCAGGCCAGGTTGACGACCGGGGCTGCCGTTTTAATAAATTGTTGTCTTAAACTATAGGTGTAGGCGCCCTGGTTGGGAATCAGAAGATAGTCTCCGGCCTTAAGGTCTTCGCCCCAGTACGAGTTTCCCCAGAGGTCGTCCGGCGTGCATAGGGAGCCCATGATTTCGCAGGGGCGCTCTTCCAGGGCCGGGCGGCTCAGGTTGAGAATCGGAAAGTAATCCCAGACAAATCTTTCCCAGCCGATACTGTTGGTGCCGGCGTCGGTAATCGCCAGGTCAATTTCCTTGCGGTCGATTACCTGAAGCAACAGATGCATGGTGTCGTTGCAAAGCCAGCGCCCGGGTT
>Ga0129302_1002756_pt1 | contig 12401 bp, 12 predicted proteins | sample BlaSprsedimmetaG_FD_94476 | JGI IMG/M metagenome (GOLD analysis project Ga0129302, IMG submission 94476) | Hot spring sediment bacterial and archeal communities from California, USA to study Microbial Dark Matter (Phase II) - Blank Spring... | ecosystem: Environmental > Aquatic > Thermal springs... | reverse complement strand
CCGGTGGAATTGTGCGGTATTTCAGATTTTCCCGACAAGATTGATTCCGGGAGTCAGCGTTTTCGCTCCGGGTTGCCACGATGCGGGGCAGACTTCGCCGGTGTGCCCGGAAATATAAACCGCCGCCTGAAGTTTCCTCAACAGCTCTTTTCCGCTCCGACCGATGTCGTTGTCGTTCATCTCGAGAGCTTTGAGCACACCGTTGGGGTCGATTATGAAACTTCCCCTGAGCGAAAGCCCCTCGGATTCGATATAAGTTCCCATTTCACGGCACAATTTCCCGCCCGGATCGGCAAGCATCGGATATTTGATTTTCGCAATCGATTCCGAGCTGTCATGCCACGCTTTATGGACATAAGCGGTATCGGTGCTGACCGACATCACTTCCGCACCCTCGGCTTTGAAATCGTCGTACAGGTCGGCAAGCTCGCTCAGTTCGGTCGGGCAGACGAAAGTGAAATCGGCGGGATAAAACACAAGCACCAGCCATTTCCCTCGATAATCGGAAAGTTTTATCCTGGTGATTTCATCGTTGTAATACGCACTCATCTCGAAATCCGGGATGGTATCGCCGATTTGAATCATGATGGTAATCCTCCGCGGAATTATTGAAAATTTTCAAATTCAGCCGGGTCTTATATTATTTAACCCAGGCTAACTTTCTTATGAATGATAATAGCAGATTTCACGAATAATCGCAAGATAGCAGGAGGGCGAGACTCTTCGGAGCCCCAGGCGTAAGCCTGGGATGCCTGGTGCGCCGACATTCCTCTCGGCATCTCAATTTTGCCTGACTCATCCGCATTAATCTGATAAAATGCTCCATCTGTAAGAAACGGTTTGAAGGTATAAAGAGATGAAATGGCAACTATGGATCATTATCGCGATAGCATTCATCGCTTTCGCGTTTTCGATGAACGCTCGGATAACGCCCGAGATGTACCGTAACATGGCTCCTCCGCTGGGGTATATTTTCATTCCCGACGACGACACCTTTGTGAACAGCGACCACAGGCTTGAGGTCAGTTTTGTCAGAATGGGCAGGGAAATTCCAACGCGAGTAACCGCGCATATCGCGCGTCATCCGTATGAAGATACGGAAGAACTGGATTTCGAAATTCTCACATACGCCGGTGAACCAACAAGCACATGGTTCGCGATTCTCCCTCCCCTTCCCAACAAAGCCGACCGTTGGTTTTATTACATCACAATCGAAACATCGGAAAATCGCACGATTGAATTGTGGAAACGGATGAACTGGTTCGAAAAACTTTTCACCGGTTTTAAGCAGGACCGGCGGATGTTCTGGGTAACCTACGAGGGCAACATTGTCCGGGAAGTCGGGTTCGGAAGGCTGATTCTTGTTTCGCACATCGTTCTGTCGCTTGGCGCGCTTCTTTTCATGTTTCACGCGCTTTATTACATGATGTGCCTGTTTTCATCACAGAACGGGCATTTCTACCGACGGACATGGTATTCGCTTCTCGGAGCATGGATTACATTTTTCGTCGGAACGATGATACTCGGTCCGCCGATAACATGGTACACATTCGCGGATGGATTCGCGCCGTGGCCCGTACGGGGATTCAACAACCTCGGGGACATCACCGACACAAAAAGCGTTCTGCTCGTTGTCTGGTGGGGAATTCTGCTTCTGACAACATATAAAAATGTCAGGCTGTCGAGAACCGGCGAACTTACGAAATCAGCCGGAATGAAATTCGCATGGTGGACCCTGCTCGCGATTATAATCACCGTGCTTGTTTTTCTTATACCTCACAGCCAGTTCATTACCTGAACGGGATTTACCGGCAACTGAAATTTTTTAATCGGGTGTACAATACTTTCAGAGATGACATGGTTTGGAGAAAAAGACGAATCGCAATCGTATGAATTCGAACCCGAGCGGTTCATGGTTCCGCCGACCGACGGGCTGTTGAAACGGCTGTTCGGTGCGCGATGGGGAGTGATTCTTCTAAGCGCGCCGGACACTGTAAACCTTCGGCCGATACTCGATTTCCTCGCCGATTTCGCGCTACAGCTTTCATTTTACAGCCGGATATCGACATTCAGCGGGGAATTTTCCGAGCTTGAGCGCGATGAAATCAGGATTCGGACTATTGACGATATTCTCGAGGAAGCCAAGAAGTCGATTCCCGAACCGGATGAAGCTCCGGACCCCGATGATGTCATTCGTCAGGTGCCGCGAAATCCGGAAATTATTTTCATTCCCGACCTGAACGAAAAAATCGTGCCGAGTGCAATCGAGTCGGCGATGTCGGGCAAACTGGTGATTTTGGGAATACGAAGCGAAGGAAGTTTTCCCGCGCTTCAGCTGTACCGAGTGCTTGTCGGAAGCGACCATCTCGCCGCCGCCACACTCATGGGGATTATCGCTTTCAACACCGTGGCGAGGATTTGTCCCGAATGCAGGGTGAGTATCGAATACGACCTTAGCGATGAAGATTCCATCCTTCTCGGAATCGAAACCCGAAAATTGAAGGGGTTCAGGGGAATGGGATGTCAGAAGTGCGATAACACGGGCACGAGGGGTCAGATACTGATACACGAGGGATTCGAGGTCAGCGAAAATATACGAAACAAGATACTGGAAAACATGCCGCTGAGAAATCTCAGATTGCTCGCGAAACGGGAGGGCATGAGCACGCTTCTGGATGCCGCGTGGACGCTTTCGGAAGCCGGAGAGACGACGCTCGAGGAAGTCATGAAAATAGCCGATTTGACCGACCCGGGCCGCGCATCAGAAATCTGAGTGTCGCCATCGGAAAATTCCGCACATAAAAAATTCAATGCGCCTTCTTTTAGGCTATAATTCCGCAATCGTGCCGAACACAAAAGTAAAACCGCTTGTCATAGTTCCGACCTACAATGAGGCGGAGAATATCGCGAGACTGATAACCCGAATTCTCGAAGCGCTTCCGTCGGCTGAGGTATTGATTGTCGATGACGGTTCACCGGATGGAACCGGCGAAATAGTTGACGGGATGGCGTCGCTCGACCCAAGAGTTCACTGCATTCACCGTCCGGGAAAAATGGGGCTTGGAACGGCATATATCGACGGTTTCAAGTGGGCGCTTCAGAGAGATTACACTCACTGTTTTGAAATGGACGCTGATTTCAGCCACGACCCCGATGACCTTCCCAGACTTCTGAACGCGACCGACCATTTCGATATTGTCGTGGGTTCGCGTTTCTATGCGGGACGGCTTTCGATTGTCAACTGGCCTCTTTCAAGGCTGATTCTGTCGCTCGCCGCAAGCGTTTATGTCCGCATTATTTCGGGGCTTAGAATGTGGGACACGACTACCGGATTCAAATGTTTCAAGCGCGAGGTTCTGGAGAATCTTCCGCTCGATAAAGTTAAAAGCGAAGGCTATTCGTTTCAGATAGACCTGAATTTTCGCGCAGTAAGGCTCGGATATAGCGTCGGCGAGATACCGATTGTGTTCACCGACCGGACCCAGGGCGGGAGCAAGATGTCGAAAAAAATCGTGTTCGAGGCAATTTGGAGAGTGTGGCAGTTGAGGTTCGCCGCTATCGGCGAGGATTTAAGCTATATGACCAAAGGGAAACGCCGTCCGCAACCTGGCAGAGAACGCTGGGAAAAATCGGATTGACAAAAAGACGAGCGAAAAAGCCCGTCTTTACAGGTTCATATATAAACTATCAACCGAGGTTTAGATTAATTCCGCTCGATTTTCCGCCGCTCCTCTCGAATGGAAGGAACGGAACAAGCCTTCCGGCGAGGTTCGGCATGGTCACGTGCTGAATCCACACTTTCCCCGGACCGGTAAGCCTTGCGAGGAAAATGCCCTCGCCGCCGAGGAAGATATTTTTGAAACCTTTCTGCATTCTGATGTCGTAGGTAACGCTCGATTCGAAACAGGCGATATGCCCGGTGTCGATGAGCAGTTTTTCACCGGCGGCAAGATTGCGCTCGGTAAGTTCGCCGTCGATTTCCAGGAAAATAAGACCCGGACCGGTAAGCCGCTGAAGCACAAGACCTTCCCCGCCGAAAAACGCGGCTCCGGCTCCGCGCCACTCCATGCGCAAATCGACTTCTTCCTGTCCCACAAGAAAACTTCCCCTCTGCGCGATTATCGATTCATCCGGTTTCAGATTGAATGCGAGAAGTTTTCCGGGAAAGCTGGAAGCGAACGCGACTTTTCCGGGCGCGTTGGGAGCTTTGAAATAATTGAGAAAAATGCTTTCGCCCTGAAGCACACGGCTCGCGGCTTTGAGTATTGTGTCGAGCGTGCCCTTGTTTTCCTTCCCTTTCTGCACCGAGGTCTCCATCTCGATTGATTCATCCATCCAGAGCATTCCGCCGGTTTCCGAGAAAACGCGTTCGCCCTGAGGAAGGTCGATTTCGACAACCTGCATGATTTCGCCGATGATGCGGTATTTAAGGTCAACCGGAATCGGCGCAACCGCGGGAGCGGGCGGTGTAACCGCCGAGCCGCATTTCGAGCAGAATTTCGCCGACCCGACTATCTCGGCACCGCAATTTGTGCAATGCATTGTTTTTTATTCCTCCGGATTAAAGGTAAATTCAAACTTTCGTCAGAGGTTCATCCTCCGAAGTCGATGTTTCCGCTTCGGATACTGTCGGAGTTTCCACAACGGGAACCGCCGCTGTTTTCTTCTTGGAAGCGGCGATCGCTATCAGAACGATAATCGCCGCGAGTATGAGCAGAAGCAACCACCAGAACATGATGACGAACTTGATTATCAACACCAGAATTATCGCCAGTATCAGACTTCCGAAACCGATCATGAACCGGATTCCCGGACCGATTACCGGTACGAACCGGGTCATGAAAACAATCGGACCGATTATGAGATTGAACGCCACGAAGAAAAGAATCATGGCAAGAATGGTCAAACCTGTACGGGCACCGGCTTCGGCTTTGGCTTTGCGCTCGACAAGAGCGGTATCGGTTAAGTCTGTAACGATGAAAGGTTTTCCCGAAGAGATTGTATTTCCCGCCAGTTCGCCGACAACAAGAAACTCTCGAACCTTCTCGACCGGAAGGTATTTGACCGTGAGCCATTTTTCTCCGATACGCTCGCGTCCTTTGCTGTCGTATGTCTCGTGATTTGTGATAATCAAATCGGATTTTTCCGGCTTGATTTCAATGTCTCCGAGAAAGAAAGTCGCGACTTCCGTTTCATTGACAATCTCATCCCAATCTTCGTATTCCCTCTCCTCGACAACGGTGTCTTCATATTCAACTCCGCCCTCGATTCGTCTTTCGGTTGTCGTGTACTGTTCTGTTTTTGTTACATATTCCTTAACCACCCAGTTATATCAGAGGACATGGAACCGCTCGCTGTAGTTTTTGTCCTCATCTTCGATTTCAATCGGTACAAAATCGATTTCCTGCGGAGTTCCGTGGATTTTTACAAGTCCCGAGCTTCCGGCGATGTCCGACGCGGTCTGAAGAGGAAGCGCTTCAATCTGCTTACTGACTTCCTCTACACCCCTGACGGAACAATATGCCGGCTAGAAAGCGAGTCCGAACAGGATGAATCCGAGGAAAATACCGCCGATTGAATCCATGCATCCCTTTTTTGTGTCTCGAAAGCCTTTCGCAATTGGATTTGCGCTGCCCAAGACTTTCGACTTGGTGACTGTCCTACTTACCACCCGTTTGGTAGGGCTCATTGTAATCTCCTTCTCAACCCTTGAAGGCTGGGAAAAGTTTGTTAGTGGTAAATAATTTCAATGCCTCATCGACGACATGAATTTCAGTGAATGAAAATCCCAAATTTCAGCCATGAAGATGCCGAAAGAAGAAATCGACATTGATTGCCGATGCGGTCACAACGACTGCCGCCATTACCATCGCGATAGGATAATAACCAAGCGAGTTTGTAATTCTCCAGAAATAGTGGGTGAAAATATTCACAATCGACAGACCAAGCAGAAGAATATGGTAGCCTATCACAAGAAAATAGAAATCCTGAAGCATAAAAATTGAAATCTTTTCAGATGACTTGTAAACATGAAAAACCATTACCCAGACCCGCGAGGTGAAAAAAATCACATCGATAAAAATCAGCCACAGAATGAACTGAAAAATTTTCGGAAACTCTTTTTCCTGTATTTTTTCCTGCATTGGCACTTCTCATTCGGCGACATCGTCTGGATGGGTGATTCGTCCGGTCAGGGCGGTCGCGGCGGCGACATAAACACCTGAAAGATAGACTTTGCTTTTAAGATGCCCCATTCGTCCACGGAAATTCCGGTTCGCGGTACTCAGGCATACCTCATCGGCGGCGAGTACTCCGGCATGAGCGCCGACACAGGGCCCGCATCCGGGGGTCTGTACCGCTCCACCCGCCTCGACGATTTTCTCCAATAGTCCTTCTTTCATAGCCTGCAGATAAACCTGCTGAGTGGCGGGAATCGCGAGAACGCGGACATTATTTGCGAATCTTCGATTTCCTATAATCCCTGTAAAACGCCTGAAATCCTCAAGGCTTCCGTTCGCGCAACTTCCAAGAAATACCTGATCGACCTCCACATCGGAAACCTCATCGAGACTTTTCACATTATCGGGATCGTAAGGCGCTGCGACAAGCGGTTCGAGTGAACTTGTATCAAAAGTATGTTCGCCCGCATAAACCGGATTCGCGCCGGGTTCGGGGATATTAACCGTCAAGCCGAGCTGATTTTCCAGATATTCAATCACATGACGGTTCGGTGGGATAACAACAGTCGATGCGCCTGTTTCAGCCGACATGTTGGCTATCGAAATCAGGTCGGCGGGTATGAGATTATCGATTGCGTCTCCGTAAAATTCAAGCGACTGCCCGATTGCGCCCTCAAGCCCGAGTTCTCTGAGTAATGCAAGCGCGATGTCTTTTCCGGTGACCCATTTCGCGGGCGAACCGCCGAGAGTGATTTTTCTGACCTTCGGCACTTCAATCCAGATTTCGCCCAAAGCCCATAGTGCGGCGAGTTCAGTCGCGCCGATTCCGTAACCGAGCGCTCCGAAAGCTCCGGCTGTCGGAGTGTGGCTGTCCGCGCCCGCTATAAACATTCCCGGCTGAACGATTCCCTGCTCCAGCATCAGAACATGGCATATTCCGCCATGACCGACCTCGAAATATCTACCGACATTCTGCTCTGTTGCGAACTTTCGCATTCCCCTGCTCAGTTCGGCGGAAGGAACATCCTTGGCCGGCTGGAAATGGTCCTGCACGAACACGAGTTTTCCGGGATTTTTTACCTTATCTATGCCGAATTCGCGGAAAACGCTTATCGCGTGCGGAACAGTCAGATCGTGACCCATGATTATGTCGGGTTTGACATAAACATGTTCGCCGGAGCGGGTTATTTCGGCACCCGAATGAGCGGCGATTATTTTTTCTGTTATGGTTCGTCCCATGATGCGCCGATTCGCGTACTCTACATTATCGGGAAACAATGAGCAACGCCGAAGGTTCCGGCATATCGAAAATCAGAATATCAGCCTGACGCTCTGGTTGAGAGAGAACGAAAAATTGATGAATATCCCCGCTACGCACCATGCCCAGAAGAAAACCAAATCGCGAATACCCTCGCGACCCGATCGTCGCGCGCTCTCCGCCCCTATTAAGGCGAGGAAAGTCAAAGGAACCGATAAAAAGAGATGATAAAAATCGTTTCCGGGAACCCAGAACGAGAGGAAAATCAAAAACGGAAGAATCCAGAGCGCGTTGAATCCCGCCCACCATCGCATTTCATGCGATATTTTTTTCGCGTGCAAGGCTGTTAGAATCCATAGCGATGGCAGAACCATCACATACAATGTGAACGGGATATTGTTGAAAATCGCGTCGAATGTACGGGGATTGCTGAAAAAGAAACCGATATAGGTCAGAAGATTTGTGAGGAATCCATAGAATGGATTTGTCGCCCAGAAATGCTTTTCCTGTCCGTACAGTGTCGCGTATTTGATAATTCCCCGCAGGTTAAATTCGCCTGTCGGAGCGAGCGCGAATGCTCCGATTATCAGATAAAAAATTACGGGAATTCCAATGCCGAATACAAACGGAAGCCATGCCGACCATTTTGAGCCGGCGAAATCATCCTTGCGCGCACCGCGCATTCTCATATAAACCGCGAGAGAGAAAATCGGCACAACAAGGCTTACGATCTGATGAAAAAGCACAGCGAGCGCAAGCCATATACCGGCTCGAATCAGCCTTCGGATTTGAAAATCGGATGAAAAAAGCCAGATATTTCCCGCGGCGATGGTCATGAACAGAACCGGAGTCGGATATTGCGCTCCATCGGTTGCGTAATGAAAAAAAGTCGCGCTGAATCCGAGAAAAAGCGTCCACGGTAACACATACTGACTTCCTTTCAAGACACTTGCGCAAAGCCTGTACAAAAGGAGAAGTGTGATCGCGCTCGCGATGGAATTCCAAACCTGCAGAAAACCCATTCCGCCGATGTCCGCGCCCAGATGTCGAAACATCCTGAAAAAAACGGCGGTTACTGGCACATACAAAAGATGATGCGGATTCCAGATAACCCACCATCCCGCCTGAGTCTGTCTGGCTCCGAGATTTTCCGGGTCATCAACATCGCGTCCGGGCGCCAGCGCGACATTTTCGCGAGGTTCGGTCGGGTAAAAAATCGTGCCCTTCGCCATCGCGTATTCATCCAGAAATCTTGCGCATCCGACTCCGTCATGATTGTACCGGTATGTGGGAAATCCGAGGAAAAGGACAAGGAACACGATTCCCACGACCCATCCGATGATTATTTCTCGCCTGCTGAGAGTAGAATGTACGGTATCCGCGCTGTTCGCCATCTGGCGAAAGTCTAACCCGGAGCGGTCTTCACCGCAACCGATTTTTTTCCGTTTGAAACAATGAACCTGGAAAACCTGAAGGTATCTAAGAAAGGGTTACTTGTTATCGGGTTCGCAAGGCAATAAAATATCCCGCTCGGTATCATTGATGGAAAATATAAATCAGGCAAACAATGCGACGGGGAAAGTGATTCGCTCAAGCGACGGATGTCCGGTGCATCCGTCTCATGGCATGTATTTTTTCATCAGGCTGATTATCGGAAGCGTGATGTACGGCTGGAGCATCATGCTGGTATTTTTCATGCTTGGATTCCTCGGCTCGCTCGAATTCACGCAGAATGTACCTGAAGCGCTCAGGTGGATTCTTGTCGGGGGAACGATGCTTGGAATCGTACTCGGAGCGATTTTCTCGATAATCGGTCTGATTGTTCTTAATTTGTTCCCCGCACTTAAAAAGGCGGTTCATCCACTGTCGATTGTCAGGTTCGGATTTATTTGCATCATTTCATGGGCTTTGTTCGCGTATTCAGCATGGCCCGCATTCGCGTGGCCTCCGATGGTTCCGCCTTTAATCGCGCTGATTGTGGCTTGGTATTCCATACTAACCAACCCTCATTCCGAACTTGTACCCCATTCGACAACCGGACGGGTAATCGGAACCGCGGTCGGTCCTTTTATCATTCTCGCCTTTTTGCTTGCAATGATAATCCCCGCCGAAAACAGGGCTTTCGGCGAACCGGAACCGCACAAACTCATTTTTATCGCATTGGATGGCGTGGATGAACCGGTTCTCACTGAAATTCTCGCATCGCAGAATACTTCACGGATTCCCAATATCGCGTCGATTAAAGAAAACCATGTTTACGGCTCGATGAGTTCGGACATGCCCCTGATAGCATCCCGATTGTGGGCATCTATGCTGACTGGCACGAAGTTCGATATGCACGGCATTTCCGACAGGAACAGCACGGCGGACGACCTTAAAATGCTGACACTTTGGGAAATTCTGGAATCGAGAGACATGACTGTGGGACTTTTCCAGATGAGTCCCCCGCACAATAAACCGTCCAGCGCTAAATTCGACATCCCGTCACAGCAGTCCGGCCGGGTGATGTCGAATACGATTTCCCGCTCCATTATGCGGTTTCGAATGGATGGTGCGCGGGGCGGAATTTTGCCGCTCCTCAATCTTCCGGTTAATGTCTGCGAACTCGCCCGCCTCGGCGTGAGGCTTGAAACATTCGATGCGGTTCTCAGGCAGTTGCTAATAGAGTCGGTAATCGGGCAGTCGTGGCGGATCAATTACGCAAAGAGGAAAAATCTCCAATTTTTAATTGAGACCGATATCGCAATAGCGACCGTGCGGAAACATAAAATCGATGCCTCTTTCATCAGGCTTGACTGTCTCGAACCGGTTTTCATGAACTACAAACGGTACGCAAGACCGAATGAATTCGGGCCTCCGCCATCGGATGTCGATTCGCCCACAATGGTCGGACTCGCTCGCGTGCTGTACGATTCCTACTCGCATATTGATTCACTTTTCGGAAGACTCCAGCCGTTCAGAAATAACCGGACTACAATGGTCATCGTATCGAACCACGGCGTGAGAACCCCCGGTCGCCAAGCGGCACAGAATTTTTCTGTCGATACCGACAAACTGCTCGGTAAAATCGGATGGCTCGACCGAGCGATCTGGGATAGAAGCAGTACCGGAATTCATATCAGGTTTCCCGATAATAACGCAGAAAACAACGATTTATCCGAGCTTGAAAACCTTTTATCGAAAGCCGAATGGAAACAGCCCAGCGATATGACTGTCAACATGCGGCCCGGATTTAACAGTGTGCGGAAGCTGTTCTCGGTTTCGAGCAGTGAATACGGGCTTGAGATTTCTTTGTTGACATCATCCGAGTTGAATGAAAATTCGGAAATTACAATCGGAAGCTACAACGGAACTCTTTCTGAAATTCTCGAACCGACTCCGCCTTCGGGAATAATAGCTAACAACGGGATGTTTTTAATGACAGGTCCGTATTTCAAACGCGGAGTTCGGGCGGATAACGCGTACATTTACGATGTCGTGCCGACTGTTTTATATTCGCTTCAGATTGACCTCGCTACCTATCTGATGGGCCGTCCGTTGAGGGAGATATTCGATTCCGATTGGTATGACAGCAATCCTCCGGACATTGTGGAAGACTATAAAAAAGTGATTGTCGCGCCGGTTGAGGAACCTTTCGAGGAATCGGTTGTATCGCCCGAAAGCGTAATCGAACCGGAGGTAATCGAAAACGGGTCTCATGAATACTCCGAACTCCCTCCGGAAATGATTATTCCGGATGAAACTGAAGATTTTTAATCCCCCTGAAAATTTCTTAATCGGTTTTAATAATCCGCGCGTTCCATAATGAATAAGGCGGTAATAAATCCGATTGAGACCTCATGAGTCTTTTCCGCTGATGTTATATTGATGGCTGAAGACGCGAGGTCGTATCTCGGAAAAAAATTGAAAGGCCGCTACATGATAGAGGACCATATCGGAAGCGGCTTAAGCGCGCATGCGTTCAAGGCATACGATACGCTTCTGCAGGGTCGCGTCGTTGTAAAAATTATCAAGACCGAAATCGCCGGAGTGCCAATCGAGCTTGGAGAGGAATGGAAAGAGGAAAGCCGCAAGGCGATGCAGGTTCGAGGGCATCCCCATATCGCAAGCATTCTCGATTTGGGCGAGGAAGAGTTCGATATCGATGGATACGGCGAGCAGATTCATTTCATTGTGATGGAATTCATCGAAGGCACTACACTGAGAGATTTGACCTCCAGTCCAGCGCCCATCGAACCCGATACGCTGTTCATCATCGCGACCCAGTTGCTCAACACGCTTGAATTTCTCCAGGTGAGAAAACTCGCGCACGGCGACCTTCATTCCGGCAATATCATGCTTACCCGTTTGGGAGTTGACCGACCGTTTATAAAAATAATCGACTTCGGCATGGCATCCAATACGCTGATTCCCAGAAACCGGGGCAAGGACATTCACTTCGCGTTATCGCAACTCGACCAGTTGTGCGCGAAGGTGCTTGAAAGTACGGATGACCAGCACACGGTGTCGGTGATGGGAAATTTCGCCGCCCTTTTGAAAAAAGGACAGAATTTCATACCGATTGGCAGGATGAGCATCGCCGATTTGATTGCGGGAATCGAACAGCTTCAGCAGGAATTCAACAAGATAATCGCGCCCGAATCGAAGGTTGTTTTGAAACATGAGGGTCACAGGCGGAAAATCGATGTCCCGCGCCGAACCGGATTTGTCGGGCGCACAATGGAAATAAACCGCATTTACGAACTGACAGCGGGCGGATTCGTTTCGAAGCGCGGCGCGATGCTGTTAATTTCCGGCGAGACGGGAATCGGCAAGACACGGCTTGTGGACGATGTCCTGGGAAGGGTCGCGGGCGACCGCCTGAGACATCTTTTCCTGTACAATAAATGCCAGCACGAGATTCCCAACCTTCCCTATTCGGCTCTTTTCGATGCGTTAATCGCATTTCTGGACGATATGCCGGG
>Ga0129302_1002755_pt1 | contig 12404 bp, 6 predicted proteins | sample BlaSprsedimmetaG_FD_94476 | JGI IMG/M metagenome (GOLD analysis project Ga0129302, IMG submission 94476) | Hot spring sediment bacterial and archeal communities from California, USA to study Microbial Dark Matter (Phase II) - Blank Spring... | ecosystem: Environmental > Aquatic > Thermal springs... | reverse complement strand
TTGGACGCCGACCGGGAACGAATACAGGGGGAATTGAACGCCATCGCCGCTGAATGCGCCAGGATAGACGAAGAACTGCTTGAATTAACTTCCGAGCGCAAGGCGCTGGTTAAATCGCGCCCACCTTTGGCGCACAAGGTGGCAAAAGACCTGCTGGCGCACTATGAGCGTGTCCGGAAAGTAAGAACCCCGGCGGTTGTTCCGTTGAAAGACGAGACCTGCGGCGGCTGTTTTATGGTGGTGCGCCCGCAAATTGTGAATGAAATCATGGCGAACGACAAGGTTCACGCCTGTCAGCACTGCGGCAGACTCCTCTATTATCCCGGCAATATCACCGGACATGATGAGGCATCCGTCGCAGAAAGCGTTTGAAAAGATGTCATTATTTTCCCGTAAACGATTCAAGTTGCGAAACGGCACGAAAAGCGACATCCCCGAAGGGCTGTGGATGAAGTGCGACTCGTGCCACCAGACGGTGTACCGGGCTGATGTTGAAGAAAACCTTCACGTTTGCACTGTATGCGGAAAACATTACAGGATAGGCGCCTGGAAACGCGTCGAAATAACCGTTGACGCAGATTCTTTTACCGAAACCCACGGGGAACTGCTTACCTCGGATCCGTTGGGTTTCAGCGTGGGGGGAGAGAGCTATCTTGAGCGCATCGCGCGCGCGCGTGAATCCTCGCATCTCGAAGAGGCGCTTTTGACAGGTTTTGCCGCGCTGAACGGCCAGCCGATAGTTCTCGGGGTCATGGAGACGGATTTCATCATGGGAAGCATGGGGGCGGTGGTCGGCGAAAAATTCTGTCGCATGATTGACGATTCCATTGAAAAATCGTGCGCTCTTGTTGTCTTTGCCGCGAGCGGCGGCGCGCGGATGCAGGAAGGCATTCTCGCACTGATGCAAATGGCGAAAACGGCAGACGCGGTGAAGCGGCTCAATGACGCCCGTCTGCCTTATATTTCAGTGTTGACCGATCCGACCACCGGCGGCGTGTTGGCCAGTTTCGCTTCGCTCGGCGACATTATCGTTGCGGAGCCGGGCGCCTATATTGGGTTCGCAGGTAAAAGACTTATCATGGGCGCCTTAAAAATGAAACTGCCGGAAGGATTTCAGACCGCAGAATACCAGTTCCAGAATGGTTTTGTGGACGCCATTGTGAAGCGACAGGATATGCGGAATTTTTTGAGTCGTTGCGTCCAGTACCTGACGCCGCAAATTGCGCAGGCAGGCGGTCAATATGGCAACAAATGACATGGCGCAGAACCACGAACTGAAAAACTATCTGGATTCGCTGATAATTCACGGCGTAAAACTTGGCCTTCACAATATTCGGCAATTGGCGGCGACTGTCGGCCATCCGGAGCGCGGTTATCCCATTGTTCATGTGGCGGGCACCAATGGCAAGGGGAGTGTGCTGACCTTCCTGAATGCTATTATGCGAAAAGCGGGGTATCACACAGGTCGCTTTGTCAGTCCTCATCTTATAGAGGTGAACGAACGTTTTCTGCTGGATGACCTGCCTGTTGACGATGAAACATTCTACGCGCATCTGGCCATGATGAAACGCGCCGCTCATGAGGCATCTGTCACGCCCACCTACTTCGAGATGAACGCGGCCATCGCCTTTTCCTTGTTCACTCAACGGGCCGTGGATGTTGCGCTTGTTGAAGTGGGCATGGGCGGGCGGTTTGACGCTACAAATATTATTGAGCCGACTGTGTGCGCCATTACCACCATAGACTACGATCACACCCAGTATCTGGGAGAGACCTTGGAACAAATAGCGTTTGAAAAAGCGGGCATATTGAAAAAGGGCGCTCCCGCGGTGGTGGGAGACGTGCCGTTGGCGCCTTTGCGGGTTATCGAGGCGCAGGCGCAAAGGAGAGGCGCCGAACTGTATCGTTTTGGCGAAGAATATCATGTGGCGCCAGGCGGCGACGTATTATATCCGCGCATATCGTATCGCGGTCTGGGCATGGAAATTGACGACGCGCCACTTGGGTTGTCAGGGATGCATCAGGTAAACAACGCAGCCGTTGCCATCACGCTTGCTGGTTTGTTGCGCGAGACTTTTCCCCGAATAACGCAGTCGGTTATTCACGAAGCCCTCGGCGATGTGCGTTGGCCGGGGAGGCTTGAGCGGGTGCTTGAGCAGCCGCCGGTCATTATGGATGTAGCCCATAATCCCGCCGGCTGCCGGGCCGTGGCGGCGGCTGTTAATCAATGCGTGACAGTATTTTCCGTTTCTTCCGACAAGGATGTCGCCCATATGGTGGATGCGCTTGCGCCGGTGTCTGCGCCGTTAATATTGACGCAGTATGCGGGGGGAAGATGCCTGCCCCTGGAACAACTGCGTGCTATTGCGGCCAATTATCCCCACAAAGCGTTTCCCCATCTGAGCCAGGCAGTTGAAAAGGGAATGCAACTTGCAACGCCTGAGAAGCCACTGTTAATTACCGGTTCCATCTATGCCGTCGGAGAGGCGCGGAAACTGTTGGTGGATCATCACGGCGCGCGACCTGTTGTCTTTTAACCCGTTTGATATGTCAGAATTACAGAACGCGGAAATGCGCCTGCAAAGCTGCGCCGACTTCATGGGTAATGCGTTATGAATAGGGACGTGCAATATAGATCACCGCCGGAGGACGCTGAGCGACCGGGGCATAGAGCGGACAGATGTATCCATTTAGCGCTCTGTTTACTGGTTTTGATTGCGGGCGTGTTTGTGCGCCTTCACAATATTGGCGGCGAATCAATTGATCTCGAGGAGTACGCATGTTTGGGCGGCATGCGCGCCCCTGATTTTGCCACATTTTTTCAGCAACAGCGTGAAATCTATCCCTACGGCGCGCCTTTGGCGCCGTCGGCGATTTATTTCTGGACGCATCATCTTACGGGGGACTATTCCATTGCGAACATTCGCGTGCTGTTCGCGATCATCGGCATTCTGGTGATGATGCTGGGCTATGTGGTGGCGCGGTTGCTTTTCCAGCCGAAGCCAATGGGGCGTCGCGCCGGGTTGGTCGTCTTGCTGTGTATTGCATTGTCTCCGGTGCATGTCTTTCATTCTCAAGAGGCGCGCATGTACGCGTTCGTTTCCTTTTTCGCGTTGCTTGGTGTGGCCGCATTTATAGCGGCTATGGACACGGGGCATCGCCGATGGTGGTGGTTGCATTGGACCGCCAACATCGCCTTGATCGCCAGCCACTATTTTGCCGTATTTATGCTTCCCGTTTACGGGCTCGTTTTGTTGGCGGCGCATAGGCGGCGGCCGCTTCGAATCGTATGGTGGTGCGCGGGGCATTTTCTGATTGTTGTTGCGCTGTTTCTCTGGGTGCGCGCCATTCCCCCGCAGGCGGACGAGTTGTACAGCTACTATGCATCACCTGCGGCGCGTACCATTTTAATTCATACCTTCGCGGGCGACAGCACTTCCTTGTCGGCCACCTCCTTTTTCCCTTCGGATGACGCATGGTATTTTCTGCCGGAAGCATGGGCGCGCATCATGCGCGAAAGCAGCGTCATTTTTGATGGAATCATTATTATCATGTCTGTGGCGGGATTGGTCTTCGGCGGAATATTTTTCCTGCGGAACTTTTTTCGCCTGCAACGCAAAACGGCAATGCGGTGGCTGTTGCTATTATGTTGGGCGGTATTGCCGGTGTTGCTGATTAGCGCCGTCACCTTTCTTTGGAGGCCCATATACGGTTCGAGATATGTTATGTACAGCATGTTCGCCTTTTATCTCCTGGCGGGCGGACTGATAGGCTCCATCCGGCGCAGGAGCATATATGCGGCCCTGATGGTTTTGGTTGTGATCGCATTTGGGTATCAGATTTCCTTTGCATTGCCTCCGCAGACGAGGGCAGCCTGGCGACAGGCGTATGAACATGTAATTGCCAATAGCCGTGATATTGCCGTGTTATTGCTTGAGGACCCTTTTTGGTTGCCTGTGCTGGAAATGAATATTGCCGACAATTCGTCTGCGCCGGTGGCGGCCGCATTTGAACGGAATACGCTCTGCAACGGGGCGGCGGCGCTTGCTGACGCCACAGTGATGTTTCCGGACAAGGAGTCCGATATATGGGTTTTGCTTGTTTTAACAAAGGACTTTGATGAAACGTCTTTTACGGATTGTCTAAACGAGAATCGTCTTAACCATGAGCGGCATTATTATCCCGGCGAAAGAAGTCTTGCGCTTTACAAAATTATCCCGGCAAACAAAACAGCGACAACTTGTGACGTAGACAGCGTATTGTTTGAATCTTTGGTTGAAAAGACGGGCAAACCTGAGAATGCCGGCGCCCTGGATGCAATTAGAAAAGAAGTTCGTTACCTACCTGACAATGAAGGGGGATTTTGGCTACGCCTTGGATTGGAAATGGGGGCATGCCGATTGGCGCCGTTTTCGGCGGTTTCTTTCTCACATGCCGCCATGACAAGCCTTGGTTCGGCAACGCGTTTGGTGAAAATCGCGGCGCGTCTCGGCGGTGCGTTGGACGTAAGCAGGCTTGCCCGGGTTGCGCTTCGGCAGCGGGCCGGGGAGTCCTGTGAAAAGTTGCGTGAATTCATGCGTAAAGCGTTTTACACGGGAGACGCAGTCTTAATTGATGCGCTCGGGCTTGCGCAAATGGAAAAATCCCCCTTGTGTTATGAAGCGTTCCTCTATCGCGGCATCGCTGCACACCGTTCCGACAGACATGATGATGCGGTACAATGGTTTGATTCCTGTCCCTCTGTTGAAATCATTGATTCTCCGGAAATTATCGAGGCTTACGGGATATCCCTGACAGAAACCGGCCGTTATGATTCGGCGTTGGACATATTGCAGGCGGGTATCGAAAAATTTCCGGACTATTATTGGCTCCATATGCGGATGGGTATTGCGCTCGCCGCTCTTGACAGGCATAACGAAGCCGTTGAGGCGTTGCGCGTTTCTCATGCGGAAGCGCCCGACAATGCTTATATAATTTACCTGCTTATGGAAAGTCTCGTTGCGTTGCAGCGGTATGAAGAAGCGGCGCGCTTTGCAAGACACCCGGCAATTGTCCCGAGTCAGGACCCCTGGGTTTGGGTGATGTGCTGGCGCGCCTTTACCGGCGCAGGCATGGACACGGAAGGCGCCGTCTTGTTAGCCCGACTGGCGGAAGCGGACCCTGCGTTCAAGCCTTTTTACCGATATTTTTATGAGGAACCAAGCCCTGAAATGATAAGAAAGCTTCTGGAAAGCGCGCCAGAAACGGACGCGACCGCATATCCGGAAGTGCAGTTGCTGTTAAAACGAATGGAAGAACGAGAGTGAATGTGGTACAGGCAACTCAGCGACTCTCCCACTTGGGCTCCAACTCCAGATACACCATTCTGATTCCCCGTTTAACTTGAAACACTACCGCCGGCGCTTTCTCATCCGTAATTGTGGCCATTTCCTTGCGCACATCATCAACAGCCGAAATATTCGCGTCATTTATGGCGACAATCAAGTCATTGGTTGAAAGTCTTCCCAGCGCCGCCCAGCCGCCGGGTTTGACCTGTTCCACCAGAACGCCTTGCTGCGTATCTTCCCACCGTTCCGCCGTGCGGTCAAAGAAGGTGATGTCACGTACCGTAAACTCAAATATTTCGTCTTGATATTTTTTCATTTCACGGGCAAGCTTTGGCGCTTGCGCCAGTTCAACGGTTGGTGTGAGTTCTTTGCCGTCACGCAAAACCTTGAGTGCGACACGGTCGCCTATGGCGTATTGGCGAATATAAGCGGATAGTTCCTCGTGATGTTCAGGAGACGAAGCGGTCATTGGTTCTTCATCTACGGCCAAAATAAGGTCGCCCACGTGTATGCCGGCCTTGGCGGCCGTGTTGTTTTTGTATACTTGGGTGACTCGGAATCCGGTAATGTCCGGCTTGCCCAGCAATTCCGCAATATCACGGGTTATCACCTGATATTCGATGGGCAACCATGCCTTTTTTACCTCCAGGCCGGGATCGCTCAATTCGCGTATCCCCACCTTGACTACTGTTATCAGGCGGTCTGTCTTGCGCTCGAAGGTGGTCAATACCGGAACCGGACCGTCGGCGTCTTTCAGAATCACGTCCGTCGCTTCAAGAAATCCTTTAACGCTGCTTATGGGCGTTTCGCCGACTTTCACGATAATATCATCTTTTGCCAATCCCGGACGCGCGTCGCCCGAGGGGCCGCCCGACCGCACGGAAGTGACCAGAACACCGTCGGTAGAATCGCGTTTCAGTTCACGGGCCATCATGAAAGAGATGTCCCTTATGGTTATCCCCCAGTGCAGTTGCTCAAACTGCTTCGGTTCGTAAGGCTCCCGTTCCACAGGGATGATCGGGATTGTAATCGTGTCATTGCCGCGTTGTATGACGAAAGGCGTTTCCACGCCGATGGGAAGCGCCGCCACGAGCAGATTGAAGTCCGGCAATTGCACCGGAAACTGAATGTCAATTTGTTTGCCCGCCACAGACAACAGAATATCGCCCGCTTTGATATCCGACTTTGCCGCGGGCGAATCGGCAATTGTGCCGCTGACGAGGGCTCCGACGGCCGCCTCAGACGATTTTAAGCGCGGTTGCACATCCAGCCCCACCCAGGCGCGGCGTACATTGCCTGTCTGCATCAACTCATTTGCGACGCTTTGCGCCAGATTACTGGGAATGGCGCCGCCCAACCCGAGACTGATCTCGTTGATTCCGATGATTTCCCCCCGTATATTAACGAGCGGCCCGCCCGAGTTGCCGCCGAATATCTGCGCGTCATGGGCAATCCAACGCACCAATGCGCCTACATCCTCACCATCTAATGTCAGGCCGCCATATCGGTTCATCCATTCGGGCATTATCATTTCCGTATTGCTGATAATGCCCAGGGTTACTGATTGTGAAAGCGCCAGCGGGCTGCCCATGGCCAAAACCGGATCGCCCACCCGCGCCAGCGACGAGTCGCCCCAAGGGACAGTGGGAAACGCCGCATGGCCGTCTGTTTTCAGTAAAATCACCGCAATGTCAGTAAGCGGGTCCGTGCCCACCAGATCGGCTTCGTACTCGGATTTATCCGCGAACACGCACTTGAGCTGTTTTGCGTGCCCCGCCACGTGGTGATTGGTAATCACATGGCCTTCAGGCGTGATGACAACACCGCTGCCCGATGATTCATATTTCATTTCACGGCCTTCCCGATAGTACGCCTCCACTACGTGGATACGGACAAGGGCGGGATTTACGTTTTCAACCGCGTTTTTTATGGTTTCAGCTGCGGGCTCGGCAATCTCCGACATGCCGTGAGCGGACAAGAGGATTACCAAGAGACACAATACGGAAAAGAGTGGCGACATGAGAAATCGTTCGGGGATCATCATTGTAATTCCTTTTGATGCGCGAAAAGACAAATATAACACGAGAACAAAACACCCTGACGAGAACATTGCCCGTAGTCCAGTGAAGCGGTATTGCGAGCAGCGCGAAGCACCTGCTCTGACGTAATCTTCGCAGGCTCACGACGAAACCCGGTGAAATATCCGGGCTAACGCCCTCCTCGCGATGACGATGCTTGTGAGCTTCTTAATCATAGAAGATGACTGACAAGATGCCAACAAGGACATTGTCCACAGCCAAGAATTAAAAGATTCGATAATAGCGGCAAATAAGAACTAACGACATAAGAGTTTACGAAAGCGGCCATAGCGGCTGCAAACTTGATATAGCCGACGACGGCGGGGCGCCAGTCATAAGCGGAATCCGGTCCCAAATATCTGTCACAAATATCCCAACGACTGCAGCGCCTCCATCGTGTCTTGTTCAATTTTATGCGGTGAGGTTTCCATGTCAAAAGCGGGCGTGTCCACATCTATGCCAAAGGAGGCGAAGAAATCGCGAAAGGCTTTTCGGAATTGTTTGGCCAGTTCGGGAAGCGTCTGTATAAGGTTTTGCGTTTCCGCCGGGTCGTTAAGTAGGTCATAAAGTTCTTCCTTGTATTCCTTCTCCTCGGTCGGAACGCTTGTCTGTCTGAGTACCCAGTCCCTGTCGCTGATAATGTATTTCGTCACCGGAGTTCTCATGCTGCGCATTACCCACTCAACAGGCACGCCCTTCGGCTTTGCCTGCGCTACATCGAGAAAGCGCAGCTCGCCGGCCACATAGGTCCGGGAATATGCGGTTGTGTTGGGGTTATGGATCAGAGGCAACAAATTGTGGGAGTCCACCGCCGACGGACAGGGCGTATCCAGCAATTGAAGAATGGTGGCGTGGATGTCGGTCAACGCCACTTGTTTTGCAATCCTGGCAGGCGGTTCTTTCATGCCGGGGATGGAAAGAATAAGCGGCACGTGCAGTGTTTCGTCATAGATGGAGGAAAGATGACCATGATTGCCATGTTCCCAAAATTCTTCCCCGTGGTCAGAAAAGAATACAATGGCGGTGTTTTCCCGGAGATTCATTCGTTCCAGCTGTTCTATAAACCACCCCACCCAGTGGTCCGTATAGGCGATGCACCCGTCATAGCGGTCACGCAAATGCTGTTTGTCCGCGTCGGATTGCGCGCGTTTGGGTTGGCCGCCTACGTCTCCCGCGTATTGCGCGTCCGCAAACATCAATTTCCACGGTTCGGGAGCGTCATAGGGGTCGTGGGGCTCATACGTATGGACAAAAAGCATAAACGGAAGATGACCGTAACGTTCAAGCCATGCCGCGGCGCGCCGGAACGTGGACTCCGCTGTTCCGACACAATGTGAGAGAGGCGTTTCGCCGTCAGAATAAAAATCGAAACCTCGTGAAAAACCGAGTTGCGCGCGCACGGCCACTCCCTCGGTAAATGCGACTGGTAAAAGTCCGGCGCGCCGCGCATGTTCGGCCAATGTCGCAAAACGTGTATCCAATACGAAACCCTTGCTGACCATGCCTGCTTCGTGAACGGCGGGAAGCCGTCCCGTGAACACACTGGCAAAGGAAGGCGTTGTCCATGGCGCGAGCGCAAAGGCGTTCTCAAACAGGTAATTTTCCGACGCCAGGCGGTCTATATTGGGACTGACCCGACGTTTGTAGCCATAACATCCAAGGTGATCAGCACGCAGCGTGTCCAGCGCTATCAAAATGACATTGTTGATTCCGCCGCGTTTTCCTTTGGCCGAGGCGCCGTATAAAATCGGGTCCGCCCAAAGCGGGAAAGCGTGTTGCGACTCTTCGGTGGCAGCGAGGTCCTCTGTCACAAACGTTAATTGCATTTCTCTTCCGGCAAGACTGTGAAGATCAAGCGAACGGTGCTGCCATTGGGACGTTTCCCCCGGTTCATTACAGGCGATGACTTCGTCATAAATGGTTGTGATTTCGTTTGTGTCTACGGCGGTGATATGAAAGCGTATTCGAGCGTCCCCGGGAATCTTCCAGTCGTTTTGCAGCGCAACACAAAAATCAAGGCGCGCATTTTCAGGGATAATGACAGGATGGGCGGCGAGGGACATGTCCGGACTGTGCGCTTGGCGCGCCCATACGTGGGCGTGAGTTTCCGGCTGTCCGGGGGGCGTCACATACAGCGGTTTGTTTGCTTGAATGGCGGAGCGGGGTATAAACACGTACATTTTGCGTTTGAGCGGTGAGGGCGCGTTTGCGTCCGGCGCGTACTGTGCGCGAATCCTCAGGCCTGCGGCGCCCTCTTCAAGGGGGGGAAGATGCTCTCGAGGAATTAACTCTATTGCGTTGTTTGTGTTTACTTCATGCAGGGTCGGCCCCACAGTCGTCGGGGAATACAGCACCCGACGCATTTCACCGCCGATGTAAAACTCGGAAGCCTTTTGAGAGGTTTTCGTTTCATGACGTAAAATATCTGCGAATCGAATAAATAGGGGAGGGGCTTCCGATGCCGAAAGAAGTCCGGTGGGGATTATACACGCACAAAAAAGAAAAAGAAGGAACCTGTGAGCGGGAATGTGTGTCATGGAAATTCTTTCCACTACTTTTTTGAGAAGGGCATACGGAACAAGGGAAACCGGGTAGTTGTTCAATAACAGCATGGACACGACAAAAGCCTTGGCCGCCTTTTGTTTAAGGTGCGATGGTTGTCATCACGGGCGTAGACCCCTATTATCGCTCCAATGAGGTTGCGGCTACCAGAAAATAATGTACAGCAGTATAGTCAGGGCAATGATGAAAGCGCCGGTGAGCGGGATGGCCTTGGAAGTTCGCATATCGAAATCAGCGTTAACCGGCATGACCACCGGTTCTTTCAACGGTTTAACGAACGTTACGACAGCCATTACGATGATCAGACAGGTCGCCGTTATGGCCATTTGATTCAGGAACGCAATACTGCCGACGCCTGCGTCGGTCATGGCGCCCATAAACGGCGCGATTTTAACAATAGCCGTCTGTACCGCGGAAAAATGGAGAATACCGTATATGGGAACATTTGCAATCATGGCCGCAATAGCCGCGGCGGCCGGGGTGCGTTTTACAATAAGGCCGAATACGAAAGCGGTAAGAATGCCCGGCGAGATGAATCCCTGGAAATCCTGTATATATTTGAACACGCCGCCAAAGCGCGGGTCCGCCAATTTCGGCGCAATAAGACAGCCGATAACGACAAAAATAATGGTTGTTATCCGTCCCACCAGAACCAATTGGTTGTCGCCTGCGTCGCGTCTTATATATCGCTTGAACAAATCCATGGTGAAGATGGTCGAGGCGGAATTCAACATCGAGGCGAGAGAACTCATCACGGCGCCCGCCAGCGCCGCCAGCATGAATCCGCTTAATCCCTGGGGAACAAGTTTGCGCACCAGCACCGGGTAGGCCGCGTCTTTGGCTGTTTCAGACGCGCCGCCAAGGTCGGCGGGGAAAAGAATCAACGCCATTATTCCGGGTATGACAATAACGAATGGGATGAGGAGTTTCAAAAAGGCCGCAAACAACACGCCTTTTTGACCCTCGCTGAGGCTTTTCGACGCGAGCGTGCGTTGTGTAATGTATTGGTTCAATCCCCAATAGTAGAAGTTGGGTATCCAGATGCCGAAGAGCAGCGCCGTAAACGGCAATTCGGGGTGTTCATTCGGGAGGCTCATATGCATCTTTTCGCCGGCCTGGTCCATGAACGCGCCCCATCCGGCAAGCAGTCCGCCGTCCGGTGTCATGGCCTGTAATCCGAAGAAGAGGACAATAGCCCCGCCGAGAATGAGCGCCGAGCCTTGAATGAGGTCCGCCCAGATGACAGCTTTCAAACCGCCGAAAGTCGTATATGCGGCGGCAAGTATTCCTATGAGCCAGATGCTGGGAACCAGCGGCCAGTCGAATATGGCATGGATGGTAAGGCCGCCGGAATACACCACCGCCACAATGGTTACGCAAACATAAATCACCATCAGGAACAGAGACATGACCGTGCGCGCAGCTGCGTTGTAACGGTATTCGAGATACTCGGGTATGGTATAAATGCCTGCGCTGAGAAAGCGGGGCAGGAAAAAAATCGCCACAAATACAAGAGTAATCGCCGCGATCCATTCGTAACTGGCGATGGCAAGACCCGCGTTGCCGGCGCCGGCGCCGCTCATGCCCACAAATTGCTCGGTGGATATGTTGGCCGCTATGAGTGAGAATCCGATGAGCCACCATGTCGCGCCGCGTTCCGCGAGAAAATAACCTGCGCTGCTCTTCTTTTGACGGCTCTTGTACATGCTTACGCCGAGCACTGCCGAAACAAAAAGCACAATGCTTATATAATCGAGAAGCGTTAAGTTCACATTCAGACCCTCCGGGAGTATGCGCAATCTGTTTATTGAGGCGATACCACTACCGCACAGACGAACATAGAATAAGGCGCGTACTTGTCGGAAATCAATTTTTCGGACAACCCCGCCCGGAAAATACGAGTTGAATACGGGGCGGTATTGACACGCGCAAATTGGAATTACAATGTTTCAATGGTGATGTGCGTGTTCGTATAAATGCAGATATTCGCGGCGATGCGCAGTGATTTGTCCACGATTTCCTGCGCGTTCAGTGTGGTGTGCGCGGACAACGCGCGCGCCGCGGCAAGTGCATAGGAGCCGCCGCTGCCGATGGCGAGGACTCCGTCTTCCGGTTCGATGATTTCGCCGCCGCCGGAGATCAGCAACGACATGTCGCGGTTGCTGACGGCAAGCAGCGCGTTTAACTGGCGCAGGTATTTGTCGGTGCGCCACTCCTTGCCGAGTTCCACCGCGGCGCGAAGCAGGTTCTTGTTGAACTCCTTTAACTTTCCCTCGAATCGTTCAAAGAGCGTAAACGCGTCCGCAACCGCGCCGGCGAACCCCGCCAGGACTTCGCCGTCTGCAAGCCGCCTTATCTTTGTGGCGTTGCCCTTCATGATTGTATCGCCGATGGTCACCTGGCCGTCGCCGCCCATGGCGACCACGCCGTTCCTGCG
>Ga0129302_1002754_pt1 | contig 12408 bp, 12 predicted proteins | sample BlaSprsedimmetaG_FD_94476 | JGI IMG/M metagenome (GOLD analysis project Ga0129302, IMG submission 94476) | Hot spring sediment bacterial and archeal communities from California, USA to study Microbial Dark Matter (Phase II) - Blank Spring... | ecosystem: Environmental > Aquatic > Thermal springs... | reverse complement strand
CTTGGAATACATACGGCCCTATATCCACGAACCGGATGTGCGTGTGTTCACCGGGTATAAATACTACGCGGTCACCGGAAACACCGAGGAGAAAAAAGTATACGATCCCGACGAAGCAGCGGCGAAAACCGTGGAGCACGCCGACAATTTCATCTACAACCGGAAAAAACAGTTGAAGAAATTCGAGGGTGTTTTGGACCGTACTCCGAACTTCGTAGTGCCCTTCGACGCCGAGTTGTTCGGTCACTGGTGGTACGAAGGTATCGCTTGGTTGGAACAGGTGATACGTAGGGTAGTCGACACCGAGGACTTGGAGCTGTCGAGCCCGAGCGACTATCTGGCCAAGAACGAAGCCGTTCAGGAGGGAGTGCCCTCCTTCTCCAGTTGGGGCAACGAAGGTTTTGCCGATGTCTGGCTCGACGGTTCGAATGACTGGATATACCGCCACATACACAAGGCCATTGAAAGGATGAGCGAGCTGGTCGAGCGTTACCCCGATGTGACGGGGCTCAAACTCAGAACTCTGAACCAGGCGGCCCGAGAGGTAATGTTGGCGATGGCCTCGGATTGGCCCTTTATTATCAAGACCGGAACCACCGTCCCCTACGCCGAACGGAGGATCAAGGAGCACCTCTACAATTTCAACTATATATATGAGAGGTTGTGTCGAAACACGGTAGACACCGAGTGGCTTACTTCGATAGAAAAGAAGAACAACCTCTTTCCGGACATCGACTACAAGATTTTCAGCGGGCCGGCGAAGAGATAAAACTATCCGTCCCCAGGCCGGCGAACCAATCGAAAAAGTTCCTCTCCCTTCAGTAGTTCCAGGTGGTAGAAGTGTCGATTCTCGCCTCGCTCCTCCTCTCTCCTCATCTTGTAGACCCGATAGACTATGAATTTAGGGCTGGGAAGGGGAAGTCTGATGGCTTGGCCGTTCAGATCCACCAGGTCGTTGAAATTCAGGGGGTGCTCAATCTCTATGGTATCTCCCTCGGGATACACCAAGTGGTGGCTCTCTATAAACATCCATTTCCTCCACAGTACTTAACGAATGTAAAGTATATAGTATCGGCGAACTCTTCTTTTTTATAGAATAAAAAAAAACTCAGTTGACATCAAGAGTTTGTGCGGTAGTATGGTAAGTGGTGTGGGGGAAAGTGGTAGAATTTAGGAGAAAGTGGTAGAAAATTATGCTAATGGGGGAGTACCGCAATTCAGTTGACGAAAAGGGGCGACTGCTCTTGCCGTCTCGACTGCGCAACGAAATAGCCGGTTCGACAATGATACTGACTCGCGGCGTAGACAAGTGCCTCTGGCTCTTTCCCGCCGACCAGTGGCGCAAGATCTCCGAAAGCATAATGGGCTCCTCCTCGATGTTCAAATCAAAAACCCGGCTCTTGCAGCGGCGGATCATCGCCCCCGCCCAGGAGTGCGAAATCGACAAGGCCGGGCGTATACCTATCTCTCCGACTCTACGCGAATCGGCGGAGATCAAACAGAAGGGAGAGGCGGTCATTCTGGGCATCGGTGATTATATCGAGATCTGGGATGTGGATTCCTACAACGCGTACTTAGCGGAGAGCGAATCCGAGTTTCTCGACGCCGCCGAGGAGCTCGGCGAACTGCTTTCCATGTCGGAGGCGAAATGAAAATGATAAGAACGAGGAAGGAGTAGATCGGCTTGCTCATGGATACGGTACACTATTCGGTGTTACAACAAGAGGTCCTCCAGTGGCTGGCACCGCCGGCGGAACGGGGCCTATTTATCGACGCCACCCTGGGCGAGGGCGGGCATTCGGAGCTTCTGTTACGGAGCTTCCCCGAACTGCGGCTGGTGGGACTCGACGCCGATGGCAGCATCATGAAGGTAGCGGAGAATCGACTGGCTTCTTATGGGGAGCGGGTCCGTTTGTACAACATGTGGTTCAACCAGTTTTTCCGTACGTATCCACTGGGAGGTGAGCAAGCCGACGCCATCCTCTTCGATTTGGGTATATCAATTTATCATTACCAGCGAGCGGAACGGGGATTTTCCTTTCAAAAGGCCGAGCCCTTGGACATGCGACTGGACGAAAGTCTGGAAATATCCGCTGCCGATATTGTGATGACCTACCCGCAGAGCGAACTGGAAAAGATATTTTTCAAATACGGGGAGGAGCGCTACAGCCGGGCTATAGCAGCGGCCATTGTGAAGGCCCGTAAAGAAAGCACTATCGGCGAGAGCAAGCAGTTGGCCGAGATCGTATGGAACGCGGTACCCCCGAAGTACCGGCATGGACGAATTCATCCGGCTACTAGGGTTTTTCAGGCTCTGCGGATCGTGGTCAATGGCGAGCTGGCCCGCTTGGAATCGGCGCTGCAACACGCCCTCGAGCACCTGAGGGTCGGCGGGCGAATGGGAGTAATATCATTTCACTCCCTGGAGGATCGAATAGTCAAACGCTTCTTCCAAAATAAAAGCAAAGCCTGCATCTGTCCCCCCGAATGGCCGATATGTAAATGTGGGGGAGAGCAGGACGTGGTGAGTGTATTGACCAACAAACCGCTTGTGCCGGGTGAGAAAGAGCTGTCCTGGAACCCGCCTTCGCGAAGCGCGAAGCTGAGAATCGCCGAAAAGAAGAGGGAAGTCCATGAGTAGCTCGCATAAGTTCTTGTTGTTGATCTTGATTCTGAGTGTGCCGCTGCTACTGTTCGTCAGCGTGTTTCAGGTGTACCGCTATCAAGAGCTCAGTCGAGAGGTGACGGAACTGCGGAGGGAGCAGACCGAACTTTTAGAAAGAAATAAGCGCATGATCGCCAATATCGCCATCCTCAGTTCACCGCGGCGGATAGCCAAGCTGGCCGAAGAGGTATTGGAGATGGAAAAGAGTGATTCCCGGCAAGGCGTGCTGCGAATTGTATTCGAGGATCACCAGGAAGGCCCCGATGGATAGGCTCTTCACTCTGGCCGAAGCTCGTGAAATGACTCGCTTCGAACTCGCCGCGCCGGTGGACGACTTAGACGCACGGGACGTAGTCGACGTACAGGTGGATTCACGCAAGGTGAGCAAAGGCTCTCTCTTCATCGCCTTGCCGGGGCAGATGACCGATGGACACCGCTTCCTATCTCAGGCCGCCGCCTCCGGATCAGCAGCCCTGGCGGTAAATCGGCGCTGGTACGAGGAAGAAGGCCAGCGGCGGAGCTTCTCAATTCCCGTGCTCGTTGTCGAGGATACCCTCACTTTTCTGCAGGACCTGGCTGCGGCGTGGTTGGGCCGATCCGCGCGGATGTGCAAAATCGGCATCACCGGCAGCAATGGAAAGACTACCACCAAGGAGATCGTCTACGCGATTCTCAATGAGCTGGGACCTACGGTGAAGAATGAGGGCAACCTCAACTCTGAAATCGGGCTGCCCTTGGCCGCTTTCGGTGCCCGGAGTTCCGACCGTTTCGGGGTCTTTGAGATGGGGGTCAACCATCCCGGAGAGATGGATCAGATGGTCCGGGTCCTTCGACCAAGCTGCGCTCTGATTAACAATATCGGAACGGCCCATATCGGCCTGTTGGGCGGACGGGAGGGGATCGCCCGGGAGAAGGGACGGCTCTTCGAAGCGCTGCCCAGAGACGGTCGGGGTTTTATTCCGGAAAAATTTCAATGGTCCGAGTACTACCACTCGATCAGCGCCGCGCCCTTGTCTACCTTCGGACCAGAGAGCACCGAAGGGGTAACGCGTATCGAAGGCCACGGACTGTCGGGGTGGAGTTTTGACTACTTCGGGGAGAGGGTTCGACTGAACCTTCCGGGACGACACAACCTGCTCAACGCCCTTGGCGCGATCAGTCTGACCCGGTATGTCGGAGCGGGAGTCCAGGAGGTTGTCCGAGGTTTAGCAAAGGTCGCTCCGGTCACCGGACGCAGCCAAGTCATCGATGGGGCACTACGAATCGTCCAGGATGCCTACAATGCCAACGCCGAATCGGTAGCCGCAATGCTGGAGACTCTGGCGGAGGAGAAGGCTCCGGAAAAAATAGTCTTGGTGATCGGTGCGATGAAGGAGCTTGGGGCGGGAAGCGAGGAGGCCCATCGTTCGGTAGGAGCACGAATTTGTGAATTGGACCCGCGGGCGGTCTTTCTGTTTGGGCAGGAGACGGCATTTACCAAAGATGAGTTGGAGAGACGCGGATTCGAAGGACGGGCGGTATTTGAAACGGATTTTGAACAGCTGAGTCGGAAGCTGCTTGACACCGTGCAGCCCGGTGATACGGTGCTTTTGAAAGGGTCGCGTTCGATGAAGCTCGAACGGTTGATTCCGTTGTTGGATAAATTCGCCGCGAAGGCGGAGGCTTAGGGGGAGTTGTGTTTCCAGAAATATTTCTACCGTTGGTAAAATACTTTAGTGGTTTCAATATTTTCCAGTATATTACATTCCGTGCCGCCTACGCGGCGGTCACCGCTCTGCTTATCTCTTTTGTCTTCGGCGGGACGTTGATCAGAAAACTGCGACGACTCAAGGCGGGACAGGAGATCCGAGAGGATGGGCCCAATACCCATATGATCAAGTCGGGGACTCCCACCATGGGCGGATTCTTGATTCTGCTCTCGGTCAGCGTATCAACCCTGTTGTGGCAGCAGCTGAACAACCCCTACACCTGGCTGCTGCTCTTCTCCTTGATCGCGTTCGGTGCCATCGGCTTCGTCGACGACTATCTGAAGATTTTTCAGAGAAGTTCCGACGGTTTGCAGGCGCGGGTGAAGTTCACCGGTCAGACTCTGGTCGCGCTGGCGATAGTGATCTTTCTCTACTTCAACGGCAACGAACAGACCACGCTCTTGTATCTGCCCTTCATCAAGTATCCGGTGGTGGATCTCTCTTATTTTTATATCCCCTTCGGGGTGATTCTGCTGGTAGGAACCTCCAACGCGGTAAACCTCACCGACGGCTTGGATGGTCTGGCCATTGGACTGGTGATTTTGGTGGGTATGAGTTTCGCCTTCATAACCTACGTCTCCGGTCGAGCGGATTGGGCGGAATATCTGCAGATCCCCTACTTGGCCGGCAGCGGAGAGATGACTATTTTTACCCTCTCTCTGGTGGGGGCAAGTATCGGCTTTCTCTGGTACAACAGCCACCCCGCCGAGGTCTTTATGGGCGACACGGGGAGCCTCTCCCTGGGAGGGGTAATCGGGGTTCTGGCGTTGGTGATGAAGAAGGAGATCCTGCTCATCCTCATCGGCGGTGTCTTCGTGATAGAGGCGCTTTCGGTGATTATACAGGTGGTCTCCTTCAAGTGGCGGGGTAAGAGGGTGTTCAAAATGGCACCTCTTCACCATCATTTCGAGATGAAAGGCTGGGACGAGAGCAAGGTCGTGATCAGATTTTGGATCCTCGGCGGCCTGTTCACCATCCTGAGTCTCTCGACCTTGAAAATACAATGATGAGCGATAGATTTACCATAGAGAGAATACATCGAGAAGACGACGACCTCGGCCTGGTGCTCCTTTTTATTCTACTGCTGGGTATCGGACTGGTGAGTCTCTTCTCGGCGTCCTACTACTACGGCGGCAAGAGGTTCGACGAGCCATTCTACTTTTTTACGAGGCAGTTGATCTTTGTCGGCGCCGGAATCCTTCTCGCTTTTCTCGTCTCTCGGGTATCCTTGGATTTCATCCGCAGCCACCTGGCCTTGTTTCTGGGGCTGACTTTTGTCCTCATGCTGGCGACTTTTGTCCCCGGTTTGAAACGGAGCGTTATGGGTGCCAACCGCTGGTTGATCGTCGGCGGTTTTTCCTTTCAGCCTTCGGAGTTGACCAAACTGGCCCTGGTGCTGTATCTGAGCTCCATACTGTCGAAGAAGGCCGATCGACTGGACGACGTGATCAACTCGGTCGTTCCTCCGTTGATAGTGGTGATTGTATTCTCCGCGCTGATCTACCTGCAAAACGATTTTTCCACCGCTCTATTTGTCATGCTCATGTCTTTGGTTCTGTTTTTTGTGGCGGGTATTAAAATAAGGTATTTTGTTCTGCTTTTTTTGCTAATCCTGCCGATGGCGGCGATGTTGATATTCACCAAAGAACATCGAGTCCAGAGACTCATCGCCTTTATCGATCCTGACAGTGACCCCATAGGGATTGGGTATCAGGTTTTGGCTGCCCGGGAGGCTATCGTCACCGGGAGAATTTGGGGAAAGGGATTTGGACAGGGGGCTGAGAAGTTGGGCGGCTTGCCAGAGGCTCATTCGGACTTCATCTTCGCGGTCTACGCCGAAGAGTTGGGTTTTGTGGGAGTTCTGTTTGTGGTGGGCCTCTTTTTTGCGCTGGCTCTAAAAGGCTACGCTATCGCCCTGCGCTACGAGCAGAGTCAGGATAAGTTCGGATTTTTACTGGCTTTTGGTCTGACCAGCTGTCTGGTCTTTCAAGCTTTTATCAATATCGCCGTAGCCTCCGGTCTGCTTCCGGCTACGGGGCTTCCGCTGCCGTTCTTCTCCCACGGAGGCTCGTCAATGGTGGTGAGTCTGGTGATGGTTGGACTTCTGTTGAATCTGGGAAGGAGACGTGCACGCAATGGAGGCCTGTATGAGTAGTGTGGCAATAACAAGGAACTCGAAGTATTCTCAACGGGTGAATCGAAGACAGGGACGCGAACCACTGGAGTTGCAGAAGCTCTTCAAGGGGCTTATTATCCTGTTATCCCTTATTTTGATCGTCCAACTGATTTTTCACTTCCTTTTGGCTCCGCATCTGGTGATTAGACAGGTGCGAATAGAGACCAGCGACGATTTTCCCTATAGCAACCGGGAGATAGTCGAACTCTCCGGCTTTGAGGGGGGGAGCTACTATTTTGACGTAGACCCAAAACTCTTAGCGGCTAAATTGGAGCAGGTCCCCATGATCAAAGAGGCCGTGGTCAACAAGAGCTTTCCCCACGGCCTGTCGATTTCTATCAGCGAAAGAGAGGCCGTCTCGATTTTGACCTTTCAAGGTGAAGAGGGAGTGGGAACCGCCTACGTCGACGCTGAAGGGGTACTGTTTCAGGGCGGTCAGGGGCAGAACTTGGATTTACCGGTGATTTCGGGGGTGGAAGTTCCCGCGTACCGTGAGGGTATGCAGCTGCCAGAGGTGCTGAGAGGGTTTTTATCTGACTTGGAAGAGCTGCACGGGGACAATCCCTCCCTCTACAGCTTGATTTCAGAGCTGAAATTCGTTAAAAAGAGTGCGACAGAGTATGAAGTCGTCATGTACCCATCTTACTATCCGGTAAAAGTCCGCCTCGGTTCCACGCTATCGGAGGATCTCATGAAGTATATAGTACTTGTTTTGGATGTAGTGGCCGGTAGGGGAATGGCGAACGATATCGAGGAACTTGATTTTCGGACTGACCAAGTGGTCTACCGTCTGGGGAGGGAGTAAGTGCCGGCGAAAGATATGATTGTCGGATTAGACATAGGGACTACCAAGGTCTGCGCGGTCATAGGTGAATGGAACGAAAACGGGAAGGTTCAAATAACCGGTGTGGGTACCAGCCCATCCGAAGGTCTCCGACGCGGGGTAGTAGTCAATATTGAGGCAACCATGCGCGCGGTAAACGCCGCCATAGAGGCGGCGGAGATGATGTCCGGTCGCGAGGTCCAGGAGGTGGTCACCGGTATCGGCGGTGCCCATATCGAAGGAATCAACTCTCGAGGTGTCGTGGCCGTTACCGGCAAGGGACGTGAGATCAACAGAAACGACGTCCAGCGGGTCATCGATGCGGCGAAGGCGATAGTCATCCCCATGGATCGGGAGGTGATTCACGTCATCCCCCAGGAGTTCGTCGTGGACGACCAGGGGGGTATCAAGGACCCTCTCGATATGATCGGCATCCGCTTGGAGGCGGAGGTCCATATTATCACCGGTTCGGTGACCAGCGCGCAGAACTTGCTCAAGTGTGTCAATCGGGCGGGATTCAGGGTTCAGGATATAGTCTTGCAGTCCCTGGCTTCGGGCAAGGCGGTTCTGTCGAAGGAGGAGATGGAGCTCGGCGTCCTGTTGATCGATCTCGGCGGCGGAACCACCGACGTCTTGATGTACTCCGACGGTGCGCCCTTTTTCACTGACGTACTCTCCGTCGGCGGGGGACAGGTGACCAATGATATTTCGATTATGCTCAAAACCCCCTACGAGGCGGCGGAGAAGATAAAGCGGGAGGCCGGTTGTGCATACCTGCCAATGGTCGACAGCGAGGAAGAGGTGATCATCCCGGGAGTCGGTGGTTGGCCGGCGGCATCAATCCCCCGCAAAGAGGTCTGCAAGATCGTCCAACCGCGGATGGAGGAGATTTTCGAGATGGTGAAGACCCGGTTGGAGAAAAAGGGACTTCTGGCCCATCTCGGCGGCGGAGTGGTGGTGACCGGCGGCGGGGCGGAACTTCCTGGTACCGCCGAGCTGGCCCGAGAGGTTTTTGGGATACCCGCCCGGGTGGGGTACCCGGTGAAGGCCGACGGATTGACCGACGTGTACCAGAAGGCTGCCTACGCCACCGGAGTCGGGCTTGTTCTGTACGCCTCCGAGTTTGTCGAGGCGGAAGAAGGACGACAGTTGCCGGTCAAGAGGTCCGGTGATTCTTTCGCCGGAAAGATTAAAAACTGGTTCAAGGAGTTTTTATAATTTAATAAAAATACGGTCCGCCGGTTTTTGGGTTGAACCGGAGGATCGATAAAAAAGCACATAGTATCAAAACTATGCTTCTGGGAGGGGGCAATGGAAATAGAAATAATTGACGAACACACGCAGGAAAACGTAGAGCCGACGGTCATCAAGGTGATCGGCGTCGGCGGCGGGGGCAGCAACGCGGTCAACCGAATGATCTCTTCGGGGTTGAAGAAGGTTGACTTTATTGCCGTCAACACCGATCTCCAGGCGCTGCAGAGGGCGAACGCGAAGATCAAACTACCCATCGGCTCGAAACTCACCAACGGCCTCGGGGCCGGGGGAGTGCCCGATGTGGGAGGAAAAGCGGCGGAAGAGTCCCGGGAGGACCTGAAAAACGCCATGCAGGGCGCCGACATGGTCTTCATTACCGCCGGTATGGGAGGGGGTACCGGCACCGGAGCCGCCCCTATTGTCGCGCAGATCGCCAAGGAGTTGGGCGCGCTTACCGTGGCGGTGGTGACCAAACCCTTTGATTTCGAGGGACGGCAGAAAATGAAACTCGCCGAGACGGGCATCGAAAAACTGCGCGATGAGGTCGACACCCTGATCACCATTCCCAACCAGTACCTGTTGAAGATCGTAGAGCGTCGGACTCCCATTCGTGAGGCCTTTCTGATGGCCGACGACGTACTGCGCCAGGGAGTACAGGGGATTTCCGAGCTGATCACCGAACCCGGAGAGATCAATATCGATTTTGCCGACGTGCGGACCATCATGAAGGGACGCGGCGACGCACTGATGGGTATCGGAGTCGGACATGGCGACAATCGGGCGGTCGACGCCGCGACCAACGCGATCAACAACCCCCTGTTGGAGGACGCGCACATCGAAGGCGCCAAGGGCATACTGGTGAATGTGACCGGTGGAGAGGATCTTTCGCTGTCCGAGTACGAAGAGGTGATAAAAATCATCACCGCCAACGCCGACAACGATGCTCTGATCATCCCGGGACAGTCCATCAACTCGGATCTGGAGGACGAAATCAAAGTCACCGTGGTGGCTACCGGTTTCACCAGTGCCGCCCAAGTCTACGAAGAGGAGAAGGAGCAGGAGTCACAGGACGAAATCATCAAGTACAAGGAGTGGCTCAACCTTCAAAAAGGACTCAACCGCGAGGCTTCCGGTAGTTTTTTGACCGGGCGAAACGCCGATGAAAACGATTTGGGGATCCCCACCGTGCTGCGGGGGAGAAAAGTATCGGGGGAGAACGAACAGTAGATGAAGGCTGAAGGGCTTCTCAGGGAATACGAAGACTATCTCATCACGGTGCGACAGCTCTCCGCTGCCGCCGTACAGACCTACCGACGGGAGATCGGCTTTCTGCTGAAGTGGGCCCGTCAGGCGGGAGTCGAGATAGACCGACTGAAGTCGGTTGACCTGGTAGCCTACGTCTTACACCGACAGGTAAACGGTTTGGATCACCGTAGTCTGGCCAAAGCGGTCAGCTCTCTGAGGTCTTTTTACTCATTCTTGCAGGAAGAGGAGCATCGCCAGGATAATCCAGCCCTCCTCCTGGAGATACCGCGACACCAGGTCTCCCTCCCGGAAGTGATGTCGATGGAAGAGGTGGAGGCCTTTTTCTCCGCCATCCCTTTGGATAGCAGCTATGGTCTTAGGGATAGGAGTCTGTTTGAAATGATCTACTCGTGCGGACTCAGGATTTCCGAAGCTTCCGAACTGACCATGGGGCAGGTGCATCTCCAGGAAGGATTGGTCAAAATACTCGGCAAAGGCGATCGAGAACGGATCGTCCCCATTGGCGACCAAGCCCTGTACTGGTTGGGGCGCTACCTGCGGGACGCGCGCCCGTCTCTACGGAAGAGCCAAAGACCCAGCGATCGGGTTTTTCTCAGCATGAGGGGGTGGGGTATCTCAAGAAAGGGTATCTGGAAAAGATTCAAAGAGATATGTGCCACCGTTGGAATCGAAGCCAAGGTCCACAGCTTGAGGCACTCCTTCGCCACCCACCTCCTGCAGGGGGGGGCTGACCTGCGATCGGTTCAGGAACTCTTGGGGCACGCCGATATTTCAACGACCCAAATATATACCCACGTCGAAAGCGATCAGCTGCGAAAGGCGCATGCTGCTTTTCATCCCCGCGCCGCTCAATCAGAGAGCCCTATCGCACCTATAGAATACCAGGGGAGGAAGGCGAAATGAATAAAAAGCAAATCATAAGTCCGTGTCTCGTACTGGTATTCCTGCTGGGTTTTGTCTCCTGTGATACACGTCAAGAGCAGCGCGGTCAGCGGTTGTTGGATACCGAAACAGCCGCCTACGCGGATGAAGAGGTCGACGCCCAAAGGGTAAAAGAGCTGGAGCGGCATATAAAAAAATTCTCCGACGAAGCGGAGGAGACGGTAAAGATGACCGGAGAATTGGGAATCTACTATCGCATGGTCGCCCTGGAGTACATGGATCAAGAGATGTTCGGACCCGCTCTGGACTACCTGTTCAAGGCTCTGGAGGTATATCCAAACAACCATATACTGCACTACTACACGGGGCTCTCTCTATCCCAGTACTCCGGTGCCGCCGAGAATGCGGGCGAGCGAGAGGCTCGACTGCGGGAGGCGGCGTACCACTATCAGAGAGCGGTGGAACTGCGGTCCAGCTATTTCGAAGCCCACTACGCTCTGGCGGTGCTGTACATTTATGAGCTTGACCGGTTACGGGATGCGGAGGAGCATATACTCCGGGCCCTCGACCTTCGATCGGGGGATACCAAATCCCTCTTTCTACTGGCGCATATCCGCGTGGTCCAGAGGAGAATAGAGGAGGCGGTAGAGGTCTACGAACGGATTATAGATGAGTCAAGCAGCGAAGAGGCCCGCAGGCGGGCGCGGGAAAATCTCGAAATGCTGCTACGGGGGCGGTACAATGGCTGATATCATCAATATCGCTATCAGCCTCGTGCCGGGACTGTCTCTGAACGAGCGGATACTCCTGGAAGAGGCTGTCTCAGACTTGGATGATTTTGCCTCTCTCGGTATCAATGATATAGAGCAGCTGCTGCGCAAAAGACTCAGGGGTAGAGAGTCATACCCCGCACACCGGAGTATTCTTGAACGAGCCGAAGAGATATCCCGTCGTCTGGTCCCATTGGAAGCGCGGGCAGTGAGCTTCTGGGACAGGGAGTATCCGCCGCAACTGAGAAAGGTGAAGACCGCCCCCTATCTGCTCTACATCCGGGGAAGTTTTCCCGACCCCGAGCTGCCCCAGGTGGCGATAGTCGGTACCCGGCGGCCCAGCGAGAAGGCTCGACAGGCTGCCTTCCGTCTCGCCGCCGAGTTTTGTCTGATCGGAATACCGGTGGTCTCCGGACTGGCCTACGGTATTGACGCCGCGGCTCATTGGGGGGCGGTGAAGACCCATAGCGCAACCGTCGCCGTACTGGGCACCGGTATCGACCATGTGTATCCTCGCTCGAATCGTACATTGGCCTGGAAGATCTTAGAATACGACGGAGCGGTGATCAGCGAAAAGCCTCCGGCCAGCAGAATTGGAACCTACGACTTCCCCATGCGCAACCGAATCATCGCCGCCCTGGCCAGAGGGGTTATCCTGGTGCAGGCGCCTGAGAGGTCGGGGGCTCTGATTACCGCCGAATGGGCAGCGCAGTACGATCGGCAGGTCTATGTTCATGCGTCCGGACTGGAAGGCGATCGAGGCAAGGGGACCCGGAGCCTGGCCTCCGACCTCTCAGGCGCCTGCACCAGGATAACCCCTCTGG
>Ga0129302_1002753_pt1 | contig 12412 bp, 9 predicted proteins | sample BlaSprsedimmetaG_FD_94476 | JGI IMG/M metagenome (GOLD analysis project Ga0129302, IMG submission 94476) | Hot spring sediment bacterial and archeal communities from California, USA to study Microbial Dark Matter (Phase II) - Blank Spring... | ecosystem: Environmental > Aquatic > Thermal springs... | reverse complement strand
GGGAGTCGGGTGCCGGTCTTGACGCGTGGCGGGGGCATGGGGCAGAGTAGGGGCTCTCGGGCAGGACAAGGGTTTGGGAGCTTGCCGTTGCTGGTTTTTTCGCCGAGACGTTCCTGTTGCATGCGTGGCGCGTGGGCTGTGCGTGGGGGGATTGTCTCACTCGTGATGCTCTGCGTCTGCGTGACCGGGTGGGGGTACAACGAGGCTCCCATGCTCGCCGAGAGGGTGGCCAAGGGCGAATTGCCGCCGGTCGACGAGCGCCTGCCCGCCGAGCCCTGCGTGGTCGAGCCGGTCGATTCGATCGGCACGTACGGAGGGTCGTGGCGCCGCTTGTCGATGGGGCCGCGCGACCTGGGACTCAACTCGCGCCTGGGCTACGAGCCCCTTGTGCGTTGGGATCGCAGCGGAAGACACGTCGTACCGGGGCTCGCGAAGGACTGGGAGGTTCTGGATGAGGGGCGCACGTATGTGTTCCACCTGCGCCACGGCCTGAGGTGGTCGGACGGGCATCCGCTGACGTCCGAGGATTTCCTTTTCCATTTTGAGGACGTACTGTGTAATCGCGAGCTGAGCCCCGTGTTTCCCTCGTGGCTCGAGACGGCCGACGAGCCGGTCGTGCTCACGGCGCCCGATGCCGAGACCATCGTATTCTCATTCACGGAGCCCTACGGAATCTTCCTGGAGATGCTGTGCTTTCGCGGGCTGTATTTGCTGAGCCCGAAGCACTATCTCGAGCAATTCCACGTGAAGTATGTGGACAAGGCCTCCCTCGAGGCGCAGGCCCGCGAGCGCGGCCTCGGCACGTGGTTTCAGCTGTATCACATGAAAGCGAATTGCCAGGACAACCCGCAGCTCCCGACGTGGAAGCCCTTCACGCTCGAGGTGCCCGCGCCGGCAACGCGGATGGTGGCCGTGCGCAATCCCTACTACTGGAAGGTGGACCCTGAGGGCAACCAGCTTCCGTACATCGACCGCATTCTCTACACGGACATCCAGAACGGCGAGATGGCCACGATCAAGGCCATGGCGGGCGAGGTCGACTTCCAGGCGCGCCGGATCAACGCGGCGGACTACCCCTTGTTCATGGAGAATCGCGAAAGGGGCGGCTACCGGGTCATGCGCGACCTGGAGAGCGGCGCGGTCGTCTGCTACCTCAATCAGCACAGCAAGGATGACGAGCTGCGTCCATTGCTCCAGGACCGCCGCTTCCGCGTTGCGCTATCCGTGGCCATCAACCGAGACGAGCTCATCGACCTGCTCTACACGGGCATGGCCGAGCCGGCACGCGGCGTGGCCGGACCGACCGACCCGTTCTACCTCCCGGCCTTCGACGCACAGTACCTCGAGCATGACCCCGATCGCGCGAATCGTCTGCTGGACGAGCTGGGGATGACGCGGGGCTTGACGGGGCTTCGTCGCCTTCCCGGTGGAGAGCCGTTTCGCCAGATTCTCAACGTGTTTCCGTCGGAAACGGGGACGGGGATGATGCTTTGGCAATTGGTTGCGGACTACTGGCGAGACGTGGGTCTCGACTTCATCGTGAAGATGGACGCGCCGACGCTGAGTGTGCTCCAGGTGAGTAATGGCAACAGCGATTTCTGGGCTTACGCCACGGCGGGCATGCACTGGATTCTGGACCCGGTGTGGTATATGCCATGGATGAGCACGAGTTACTTCGCGCCGCTTTACGGGCGCTACAACGCCACGGGCGGCAAGGGGGGAGTGAAGCCGCCGCCCGAGATCCAGCGCCTGCTCGACTGGTACGACGTCGTTCTGGCCACGACGGACTTGGACGAGCGGCGTGAATACGCACAGCGTATCTTGCGGCAATGGGCGGAGGAGTGCTATACGGTGGGCATCTGCCGCCAGGAACTGCTCACGATCGTGTCGAACCGCTTCAAGAACGTGCCCGAGCACATCATCCACAGCTACCGCGTGATGACGCCCGGCTACATCGGCATCGAGCAGTTCTACATCGAGCCCGAGGAGGCCCAGAAGTGACCACCTACATCCTTCGGCGCATCCTCATCATGATCCCGACGCTCCTCGTCATCTCGATCATCACCTTCGCCGTCATCCAACTTCCCCCCGGCGACTACCTGACCACGTACATGGCGAATCTCGCCCAGACCGGCGAGGAGGCGGACCAGGCTGTCATCGAGAGCCTGCGCGCGCAGTACGGGCTTGATAAGCCGCTCTGGTATCAATACGGCAAGTGGATCTGGGGCGTGCTCCACGGCGATTTCGGCCAGTCGTTCTCGATGAATAAGCCCGTGAAGGAACTCATCTGGGAACGCTTGGCCCTCACGGTGCTCATCTCGCTCGTGACGCTCGTGTTCACGTGGATCATCGCCATACCCATCGGCATCTACTCGGCGACGCATCAATACACGTTCTTCGACTACTTCTTCACCTTCCTCGGGTTCATCGGCATGTCCATCCCGGGCTTCCTTCTGGCCCTGATTCTTATGTCGCTATCCTATAAGTACTTGAACACGACCCCCGGCGGGCTTTTCTCGGACGCCTACCTCGATGCGCCCTGGTCCATGGCAAAAGTCGTCGACTTGCTGAAGCACCTGTGGATCCCGGTCGTTATCCTCTCGGTGGCGGGCACGGCGGGACTGATCCGCCAGGTACGCGCGAATCTCCTGGATCAACTGGAGATGCCCTACGTCGTCACGGCGCGCGCGAAGGGCCTGGGTGAGCTTCGCCTGTTGCTCAAGTACCCTGTGCGCGTGGCCATCAACCCGATCGTGAGCACGCTCGGCTGGATGTTGCCGATGCTGTTTTCGGGCTCGGTGATCGTCGCCATGGTGCTGAGCCTGCCCACGACGGGTCCCCTCTTGCTCAGCGGCCTGCTCGAGCAGGACATGTACCTCGCGGGCAGCTTCATCATGATTCTCAGCACCTTGACCGTCATCGGCACGCTCATATCGGACATCCTGCTGGCGTGGGTCGACCCGCGCATACGCTTCGAGAGGCAACAGACGTGAGTGTGGAACCCACAGCGATTGCACCGCCCGAGAAGGGCGAGGAGAAGCTGTATCTCGCCTCGCAGTGGCGACTCATGTGGTGGAAGTTCCAGGACCACAAGCTGGCCGTATTTGCGCTGTACGTTGTCCTCGCGTTGTATCTTGTGGCGATCTTCTGCGAGTTCCTGTCGCCTTCGGACCCGAACAAGCGCGACGCGAAGCACAGTTTCGCCAAACCGCAGCGGGTCCGCGTCTTCCACGACGGCAAACCGCACCGACCCTTCGTCTACCCACTCGTGCAGCATATCGACGAGGTCACGCTCGCGCGCACGTACACCGAGGACAAGACCGAGCCGCAATCCATCAGGCTTCTCCCGAAGGGCGACCCCTACCGCATGTGGGGGTTCATCCCGCTCGAGCGGCATGCGATTGGCCTGGGCGACGGCAAGCGGCTCTACCTCATGGGCGCGGACCGGCTCGGGCGCGACCTGTTCAGCCGCATCCTCTGGGGCACACGGATCTCACTGTCGATTGGGCTGTGCGGCGTGACGCTGAGCCTGATTCTGGGCGTTGTCATCGGCGGCATCTCGGGATACTACGGCGGCATCATCGATACGTTGATCCAGCGCCTCATCGAGATCCTGCGCTCATTCCCCACGATCCCCTTGTGGATGGCGCTCTCGGCGGCCATGCCCGCCACCTGGTCGCAGATTCGCGTCTACTTTTGCATGACCATCATCCTCGCCGGCATTGGCTGGGTCGGGCTCGCCCGCGTCGTGCGCGGGAAGATTCTCGCCCTGCGCGAGGAGGACTATGCCATGGCGGCCCGCGTCGCGGGCGTCGGCGAGTTCTCCATCATCATGCGGCACCTCATCCCCGGCTTCCTCAGCCACCTTATCGTGACGGTCACCCTCGCGATCCCGGGCATGATCCTCGCCGAGACCTCGCTGAGCTTCCTGCGTTTGGGCCTGCGCCCGCCGACGATCAGTTGGGGCGTGTTGTTACAGGCCACGATGAACTTCCGTGCCGTCAACCTGTACCCGTGGCTGCTTTTCCCGGTGTTATTCGTAATTGTAACCGTCTTGATGTTCAATTTTCTCGGCGACGGCCTCCGCGACGCGGCCGACCCTTACAGTCATTAGCGCTTACCATGGACAATCTGCTTGAGATAAAGGACCTCGAGGTCAAGTTCTTCCTCAAGGAAGGCACCGTCCACGCCGTCAACGGCGTGAGCATGTCCATCGCGCCCCACCAGACCCTCGGCGTCGTGGGCGAGAGCGGCTGCGGCAAGAGCATCACGGCCCTCGCGGCCATGCGCATTCTGCCCTCTCGAGGCCGTATCACGAGCGGCGAGGTCTGGCTGGCCCCGCGCAGCAACAGGCCCGATGCGAGGCCTCGCAACCTGGTTGCGTTGCCGGCGAACGGCAGGGAACTGCGCTCGATCCGCGGCGGTGACCTTTCGATGATCTTCCAAGAGCCGATGACTTCGTTCTCGCCGGTGCACACCATCGGCAACCAGATCGGGGAGTGTGTGCGGCTGCACCAGAACGCAAACAGGCGCGAGGCGCGCGACCGCGTCATCGAGATGCTCAAGGTTGTCGGCGTGCCCATGCCCGAGAAGCGCGTGGACGCCTATCCCCACGAGCTGTCCGGGGGCCTGCGTCAACGCTGCATGGTCGCCATGGCGCTGTCCTGCAACCCGCGCCTGCTGGTTGCCGACGAGCCAACCACGGCGCTCGACGTAACGATCCAGGGCCAGATCCTCAACCTTATCCGCCGGCTGCAGGCCGAATTCGGCATGGCCGTGATGATGATCACGCACGACCTGGGCGTGATCGCCGAGACGGCAAGCGAGGTGCTTGTGATGTACCTCGGCCGCGTGGTCGAACAGGGAGACGTGTACAGCATCTTCGAGGACCCGAAGCATCCCTACACGTGCGGCCTCTTGCGCTCCGTGCCGCGCATCGGCAAGGGCAGCATCGCGCGCTTGGCGTCCATTCCCGGGTCGGTGCCCAATCCCTTCGAGCAACTGCCGGGCTGCACCGTACACCCTCGCTGCGAGCACTGCATCAAAGGGACATGCGATGTCGGGCCGCCGCCGCCCACGGTCGAGGTCGCGCCCGGCCACCGCGTCGCGTGTCACCTGTACGCGAATGCCGGCCTTTCCGTCGGGGTCGAGCCATGAGCGCGTCGCTGCTGACAGTAGAGGCTCTGACGAAGTACTTCCCCATTACCAAGGGTCTGATGCGCAAGACCGTCGGGCAGATCAAGGCGGTGGACGACGTGTCGTTCGCGATCGGCGCGGGCGAAACCCTGGGCCTGGTGGGCGAGAGCGGCTGCGGCAAGACGACGACCGGCAGGCTCATCCTGCGTCTGCTCGAGCGAACGGCGGGCACCATGCTGTTCCGCTCGAATGGCGAAGAGGTGGACCTGGCCTCGCTGCACGGGCAGGCGTTGCGCATGTTCCGCAAGCACATGCAGCTCATCTTCCAGGACCCGTTCTCGTCGCTCAATCCGCGCATGACCGTGCTCGATGTCATTGCCGAGCCGCTCCGCGCGCACGAGTACGGCACGCGAAAGGATATCGAGCAGCGCGTGGTCGAGGTGGCTGAGGCGTGCGGCTTGCAGACCGACTTCCTGCGTCGCTACCCGCATGCCTTCAGCGGCGGTCAGCGACAGCGCATCGGCATCGCGCGTGCGCTGGCACTCAACCCGAAGCTGGTGGTCTGCGATGAGCCCGTCTCGGCGCTCGACGTGTCGGTGCAGGCGCAGATCATCAACCTGCTCAAGGACTTGCAGGAGCAGCTCGGACTGACCTACCTCTTCATCGCACACGACCTCTCCGTCGTCGAGAACATCAGCGCGCGCGTCGCCGTCATGTACACCGGACGCATCGTCGAACTCGCCGCGACCCACGAGCTCTTTCACTTACCCCTACACCCCTACACCGAGGCCCTCATGAACGCGCTGCCCGTGCCCGACCCGCGCGCGCGAAAGGGCGAGGTTGCGCTCAAAGGCGAAGTGGCCGACCCGTCCGACCTACCGCCCGGCTGTGCATTCCACCCCCGGTGCGCCTATGCTGCAGAGGAGTGCAAGGCGGCCGTCCCCGACCTGCGCGAGGTTGCGCCGCAACATTTCGTCGCCTGTCGTCGCGCCGAGGAACTGGACTTGCAGGGCGTGCCGTCGTGAGCACCTGTGTCGCCGACATAGTGACTGTTCGCAAGCGTTTGGTTACTGGCCGAAGGACATAACGAAAGGATTGGAGGAAGCATGAAGAAAACACGGAAAGAGGCGCCGCCTGGAAGTAGGATTCTCACGCTCAAAGTTACGCTCGAGGAAAGCAATCCGCCCATTTGGCGGCGTTTTGAGATCGACGACCACAGCACGCTTAACGATCTTCACTACGCCCTGCAGATCGTCATGGGATGGGAAAACAGCCACTTGCACGAGTTCAGTATTGGCGGTGAAAGTTACGGCGCCATTCTTCCTGACGATTATGACCAGGAGCCGACGAACGACGAGAGGCAATTCGAGCTGCGGGAGGTGCTCACGCGTAAGCGCGCCAAGCTCGAGTACCTCTACGATTTCGGCAACTGCTGGGCCCACAAAATCGTTGTCGAGGACATCTCCGAGCCGGAGCCAGGCACCCGCTATCCGCGATGCACGGCCGGCGAGCGAAACTGCCCCCCGGAAGACTGCGGAGGCGTATACGGATACGATGAGATGCTGGAGATCCTCGAGGATCCTACTCACGAGGAGTATGAAATGTATCGTGAATGGGTCCCCGATGACTTTGACACAGAGGCCTTCGACGTGGCCAGGGTCAACAAACAACTCGACGAGATCGGCAAATGGTTTATGCTGCTTGAAGACGACGATGCGCTTGAAGCCGTCGATGAAACCCCGCCCGCATTTGACTACGAGGAGCCGGTATCCCGCCTCTTGACGCTGGGCCAGCCTGGAGATCCGCTGGACTATGGCTCTCTTGGCATCGGGCGAGAACACGTACCCGTGCTTATCCGGATGGCAGCCGATATGGCGCTGCACCATGCGCTGTCCGACAGCGACGAGGTATGGGCGCCGCTTCATGCATGGCGGGCCTTGGGGCAGTTGCGTGCGGAAGAGGCCGTTGTGCCATTGGTGCATCTGCTGCGATTGGTGGACGAGGAAGGCGATGATTGGGCCGGCGAGGACCTTCCCGAGGCGATTAGTGAGATCGGAGCACCAGCCGTTCCCGTGCTGTCCGCCTGCCTGCAGGACCGAGCTCGCGGGCTATGGGCCCGTGTCGCAGCCAGTGCAGGTCTAGCGAAGGTCGGACAGAAGCATCCCGGTTCACGCGACACTTGCGTCGCCTCTCTGACGGCACAGCTGGAGCGCTTCAGCGAGGAGCCGGAAGAGCTCAACGTCTTCCTTGTCTCCGCCCTCATGGACCTCGATGCTGTGGAAGCTGCGCCGGTAATGGAACGCGCGTTTGCTGCGGACGCAGTTGACTTAAGCATTCACGGTGACTGGGAGGAGGTCCAGATTGAGATGGGCCTCCTCGACGAACGCCTCACCCCTCCGCCGGAAGCTGGGTGGTTGATTCCCAAGATGCTTGGGGAGCACCGTACCCACAAGCTGGTGTCTACAGCACCGAAACCGGCGCCTCCGCCCTCCGGTGGGAAAAAGAAGGCCAAGAAGGCCAAGCGCAAGCATCAGAAGGCCTCGCGCAAGAGGAACCGCCGGAAATAGACCTTTTATTGCGTGTCGCTTGAACGCTCTTCAGACGGCTTCTATAATGGTGCGCAGTACTTGGGCTTCTTGGGACGTACGTTGAGCGTAAGGGGGCAAGCGGCAACGAAAATGTTCAAAGACCGACGCATACGGGCCGCGTGGATCAGCATCGCATGTAACTTCGCGCTTGTCGTTCTCAAGCTCATCGGCGCGCGGCTCTCCCTCAGCGCCGCCATGAAAGCCGACGCGCTGCACTCGAGTTCGGACATACTCGTCTCGGGTCTTGTGCTCCTCAGCATCTGGATCACGCTGCGCCATGTGCGCGTTGCCAGCCAGCCGCAAGCACGCGAAGAGGACGCGGGCGAGGGGGACGCCGAGGAGGATGAGGAGGATTCCGCTCCGGAGCCGCCGATCAACGACAATGCGACCGCAGAGAACCTGACGGCGCTGCTGGTGTCGCTGCTCCTGATTGGAACGGCATTGGGATTCCTGGTCAGTGCGCTGACGGGCTACGCCTATCCACTCGAGCGCATCCCCGCCGCCATGGGCATTGTCTGGGTCTGCATCCTCATTTCATACTTTCTGGGGCGCTACAAGATCCGCGTGGGACGTGAAGAAGGCTCGATCAGCCTCGAGGCGGACGGCCACCACTCGCGGATGGACATGTACTCGTCCATCGTCGTCTTCGTAGGCCTGCTCGGCGACCTCGTGGGCTACCGGCAGTTAGACACGATAGCCTCGGGCATCGTATCGCTCCTGGTGCTCAAGACGGGGGCCGAGATCCTGTATTCATCGGTGCGCGGGCTGGCGACCAGCGAGGTCTTCAGCTACCAGCCGCTGATGGGCCTTCGAGACAGTGCGGTGGGACGTCGCGTGGCGCCCATCTACGACCGCTGGTTCTCGACCCACGTGGCGCTCCTCATCGAGCGCCAGGGCAGGCTGTTGGGCGCCGCGCTGAGACACCGGCGACGCATAGCCGTGCTGGCCCTCGTCGTGGTGCTCGCAACCTACGTCGGCTCAGGCTTCTACCGAATTCAGCCGGATGAGGTGGGCGTTGTGCTGCGGACAGGCAAGCTGGTCGAGGATGATGCCCAGCCGGGCCTGCACTACCGGTGGCCGTCGCCAATCTCGAAGCTGCACCGCGTCAAGCCCGGAACGGTGCGGCAACTCGAGTTCGGCTATAGAACCATCGGCAAGCCAGGCGAGGTGAGCGAGCCCTCGGCCTATCTCTGGGAGAGCATGCACCGCGAGGGGATCTACGAGAAGGTCGAGCCCGTTGCGATTATGCTCACGGGGGACGTTAATGAGATCGACCTGAACCTGGTGGTCGAATACTGCCTCGCCGACGGCAGGGCTGCCGGGTTTCTCTTTGGCCACGCCAACCTTGAGGCGCTGGTGCGTTGTGCGACCGAGAATGCGGTGCGGCATACCGTGGGCCATCGGGCGTTGAGTGATGTATTGACGACGGCACGTCCCGAGATTGAGGCGGAGATCTTCACGCGCCTGCAGGGTGTCCTTGACGAGGAGTACGACGCGTGCGTGAGGGTGATGGCTGTGCACCTTCAGGATGTTCATCCACCCGTGGATGTCGTGCCGGCGTTCCGGCGCGTGGCCACGGCGCGCGAGGACCGCGCAACGAGCATCAACGAGGCGCAGGGCTACCGGAACTGGACGATCCCGCGCTCGCACGGCTTCGCGGCGCAGATCGAGTCCGATGCCGAGGCCTATACGGCGGAGCAGGAACTCGAAGCGGAGGGCGACGTCGTCTATTTCAACCAGCTCTATGGAGCATACCATCGCGCGCCCGAAGTGATCGCCTTCACGATGTACATGGATTGCCTCGAGGAGGCCCTGCCGTCCCTGCGCAAGGTGGTCTTGAGCAAGGAGATCGGCGCCGGCAAGGGGGGCGAACCGCTGCACCGCTACTTCATGATGGGCGAGTTCGTCAAGAAGGGCCTGGGGGGCATCGGCGCGCAGGCAAACACGTGGTATCAGGCCGAGAACGGCGAGTAGCGCACAAGGAACAACGATGAGAAAGCAACTCTACATACTCATGGCCATTGTCGCGTTGGTGCTTGTGACCTACATGGTGCTGTTCACCGTGGACGAGACCCAGTACGCCATCGTGACCACGTTCGGCAAGCCCGGCGAGGCTATCACGGAGCCCGGCCTGTATCTCAAGTGGCCGGCCCCCGTCCAGACGATCTTGCGCTTTGACAAGCGCTTGCAGATCTTCGACCCGCGCCCCACGGAGAACTTCACGCGGGACCGGAAGAACCTCGTGGTGGACGGCTACGCGTGCTGGCGCATAGCCGACCCGGGCCGCTTCGTCGAGAAGGTTCAGACGATCCAGGGCGCCGAGAGCAGTCTGGGGGTGCTGGTGGCGTCCGAGCTGAGTTCGGAGTTGGGCAAGCACGACCTGTCGGCCATCGTGTCCATCAACGAAGACGATGTCAAGCTGGACGAAATGATGCGGGCCGTTACGGAACGATGCCAGGAGGCGGCGCGCGAGGACTACGGCATCGAAGTGATCGATGTGCGCGTCAAGCGCGTCAACCTGCCCGACGAGAACAAGCAGTCCGTCTATCGACGCATGCGCGCCGAGCGCGAGCAGAAGGCGAAGGAGTATCGGGCCGAAGGTGAAGAGAAAGCGATGGCCATTCGCGGTGAGACTGACAAGGAACAGCGGCAGATCCTGTCCGCCGCATACAGAGAGGCCCAGCGGCTGAAGGGCGAGGGTGAGGCGAAGGCTATCGAGCTGTACGCGCGAGCGTACAGCCAGGATCCGGAATTCTACAAGTTCATGCGGACCCTTTCGGCGTACAAGAAAATCCTGACCGAAGATACGACCTTGGTCCTTTCTTCGGAGTCGGAATTCCTCAAGATGCTCGGCGGATTTGACCCCCATTCGCTCAGTCGCAAGAGCCAGGGGATGGTTCATGGGGCGCCGCTGCCAAGCGAGATAGAACCGCTTCCGCTGGCCTCCGAACTGCTGGGCGAGCTTCCTGAAGCGCCGGCCGCAGCCCACGAGTTGTTGAAGGATATGCCGAGCGTCGTCCCGGACGACCTATCACTTGACGCGTTGACGGATGAGGGCGCTGACGAATGAATCCCGAGGCAACAAGCGCATACTGCATCTCGAATCGCCTCGTGGCCAAGGCCGTCCGCGCGGTGCTGTGGCTGACCATGGTTGCGGGGCTTGCCGTGTACGCACTGAGCGGCGTCTACGTGGTCAAACCCGAACAGCAGGCACTCGTGACGCGGTTTGGCCAGTTGCGGCATCTGACCATGCCCGACGGCGCCCGCAGCACGCGCATCATCCTGCCCGGCACGCACTACTGCATGCCGTGGCCCATCGACAAGGTGTACTACATTAAACCGAATGAGGTGAAGAGCGTCCTGATCTCGCAGGCGGCGCTATACGCAGGCGAGGCGGAGATCGAGGGCGAGATTCCCGAGGACGAGCCCGAGGGCGAGCAGTACGCAGAAACCCCGAGACTCGGCGCCGAGTTTCTCACGGGCGACGAGAACATCATCCACATCGCCCTGCACGTGCAGTACCGCATCAGCGATCCGGCCAAGTACGTGTTTCGCTGTGCCAACCAAGCCAAACTGGTGCGCGACGCATCCGAGATGGCGCTGGCGGACACGCTTGCCCGAACCCACGTGGATGAGGTGCTGACCACGGGGAAGCAAGTGGTGCTCAACCGCGTCAAGACCCTGAGCCAAGAGCGCTTGGAGAGCCTCGCGGCCGGTGTAGACATAATTTCGGTCAACTTCGCCTCCGTGTCGCCCCCGGCCGACGTGAGCGATGCGTTCAAGGATGTGGCCAGCGCGCTCGAGGACCGCGACCGCATCATCAACGAGGCCGAGGGCGATCAGCAGGAAGCCTTCCATCGCGCACGCGGCAAGGCCCAGCAGCAGATCAGCGAGGCCACCGCCGACCGTGACTCGAAGATCAACCGCGCCAAGGGCGAGACGGACCGCTTTCTGGCCGTGCTTGCCGAGTACCAGCAGTCGGGCAGAAGCGAGACGTCGCTCACGCGGTTGTACCTCGAGGCCATCGAAGAGGTTCTGCCGCGGACTCAGAAGTACATCATTGACACGGCCAGCCGCGAGGGGGCTCGCTGAGGACAATCACTTTGGTCGGAGGAGGAAGACGGCCTCTTCCGCGCGCAGGTTCGGCCAGCATTTGATGCGCCCCCGCTTTGATAGCGCGACGGCCCTTTCGATCTCGACGTCGTGCGCCGCGCAGAAGGCGTGAAAGTCGCTCAGCGAGAGGACGCGGATGTCAGGGCTGTTGAACCAGGCGTGAGGGAGGTTGCGCGTGACGGGGGCCCGCCCGCGAAGCAAGGTGCGCGTGCGGACGCTCCAGTGGCCGAAGTTGGGGATGCTGACAATGCACCGCCTGCCCACACGCAGCATCTCGCGCAGGAGCAGGTCGGGGTCGTGCACGGACTGGAGCGTCATGCTGAGGGCGACGTAATCGAAGCTCTTGTCTGCAAACGCGCCCAGGCCCGCGTCCAGGTCAGCCTGGCGGACGGCAATGCCGCGTTGGGCGCAGGCCAGGATCATGTCCGAATCACGCTCGATGCCGAGGCCTTCGATTCGGCGCTGCGCCCGTAGGCGGCACAGCAGCGCGCCGTCGCCGCATCCGAGGTCAAGCACGCGGCTGTGTTCGGCGACAAGGCCGACGATGAGGTCGTGGTCGATGCGACGGCCCTGGT
>Ga0129302_1002749_pt1 | contig 12415 bp, 10 predicted proteins | sample BlaSprsedimmetaG_FD_94476 | JGI IMG/M metagenome (GOLD analysis project Ga0129302, IMG submission 94476) | Hot spring sediment bacterial and archeal communities from California, USA to study Microbial Dark Matter (Phase II) - Blank Spring... | ecosystem: Environmental > Aquatic > Thermal springs... | reverse complement strand
TTGGACGCAGAAAAACGCGGATAAACGCTGATTTTTGAGTCTTTATCTGCGGAAGTCTGCATCCGCTCCGCAGGAGCGTCATCTGCGTCCCACTTCTTTCAACTGCGTAAGCCCTAATTGTAATGCGATAGAAATCATTTGGAAAGGAAGTGTATGTGATGGCCGATGCGAGAATACTATTGGTAGACGACGAGCGCCTGGTCCGGCGTAGTATGGAGAAGACGCTATTTCGAGCCGGTTTCGACGTGGATACGGCCGAGGATGTAAGTGGAGGGCTGGCCTTGTTCGAGGAGGCCCTGGAGGATGAGGAGGAAGGCCCTTTCGACATCGCGATATTGGATTTGAACATGCCCAATTTCGAGGGCGTGGAGGACGCCAACGCTGGCCTGAAATTACTGAGCAAACTCCTGGAGTTGGACGACGACTTGCCGGTCGTCGTGCTCACTGCGTTCGACGAGGTCGAACGGGCGAAGGAAGCGGTCAAACGAGGCGCCCGGGCTTATTTCGTCAAGGGACGAGAGGCGGAATTGCTCGATATCGTGAACGATATTCTGGATGAAAGCGAGTAAAAGCGAATGAGCGAGGATCTGACTATGCAAGAGCAAGATAACGTAAAACTCGCCGAGCGACGCGCCAAATTGCTCCAGGCCGCCGCCAAGGTGGGCCGGGGCGTCACGTCGATCCTGGACCAGGATTTGCTCCTGGACCAGACGGTGGATATCATCTGCGATGAATTTGGATTCTACTATGCCGGGGTGTTCCTGATCGACGAGACCGGAGAGTGGGCAGTCTTGCGCTCTGGACGGGGCAAGTCTGGCGAGGCGATGATCGCGGCTGGCCACAAGTTGAAGGTCGACGGCCACTCGATGATTGGCGTTGCAACGGGCCAGCGCAAGGCGCTCATCGCGTTGGACGTCGGGGAAGAACCGGTTCACTTCAAAAACCCGCATCTGCCGGATACCCGTTCAGAGATGGCCTTGCCCTTGATCGTGGGGGATGACGTCATCGGCGCGGTCACGGTTCAGAGCACCGCAGAGGCCGCCTTCACCGAGGATGACATCACCGTTTTGCAGACCATGGCCGACCAGTTGGCCGTCGCGATTCGCAACGCGCATTTGCACACGGAGAATCAAAAGCTGCTGGCGCGGGCCGAGCGGCGAGCCCGGCTGCTAGAAGCGGCCGCCCAGGTGGGGCGAGACGTGACCTCGATCCTGGAACTGGACAAACTTTTGCATAAGACGGTGGACATCATCTGTGACGCATACGGATTCTACTACGCGGGTGTGTTCCTGGTCGACGAGAGCCGGGAATGGGCCGTGCTGCGGGCCGGTCGCGGCGATGCCGGCGCTTCGATGATCGCCAAGGGACATAAACTGGCCATTGGAGGCCACTCGATGATCGGCGCGAGTATCGAACAACGTAAGGCGCGCATCGCCCTGGACGTGGGCGAGGAACCGGTGCACTTCAAGAACCCCGCCTTACCCTTCACGCGGTCAGAAATGGCGCTGCCCCTGATCGTGGGAGATAGAGCTATTGGCGCTGTGACCGTGCAGAGCATCGAGGAGGCGGCTTTTAGCGACGAGGACGTCAGTTCTTTGCAGGCCATGGCCGATCATCTGGCCGTGGCCATCAGCAATGCCCAATTATTGGAGGAACTGGAGGCCGCTCACGCCGAGTTGTTGCGAACCAAGACCTTCGAGGCCCTGGCGACCTCCACACTGGCAGCGATCCACTGGATCGGCAACAAAGCCCTGCCCATCTCCACCAGCGTCGATTTACTGCGCGATGATTTGCTGAGTCTGTCGGGGGTTGACCCTGATCTGCTCGCGTCGATGCAGGAAGATCTCGATACGATTGACGACAGCGCCAGTTTGATCGTGTCGGTGCAGGAGCATCTGATCGGGCCGGCCCGCGAAGAAAAGCCTCGCCCGGCGATGATCGACGACGTAGTCAGAGATGTGGCCGTTTCGATGGATATCCCGCCGAATATCGTGACGTATGACGTGGCCCCAGACCTGCCATTGATCGTGGCCGATACGACACAACTGGCCCGGGCCTTTGGTTACGTCTTCAAGAATGCGATGGAGGCGACGGAGGACGTGGAGCAACCGCGCATCCGGGTCGAGATAGCGCCCGACGAGGAGAATGACCAGTACGTGGCTGTGCGCGTGATCGATAATGGCCCGGGGATACCGGCGGAGGAGATGGAAAAGATCTGGGCGGCCTTCTACACGAGCAAGGGCGTCTCTCACGCAGGGCTGGGGCTATCGGCGTGTGTGCAAATTATGAAGCAGACAGATGGAGAGATCTCGGCTGCCGACCACCCTGACGACGGCGCAATGTTCGAATTGAAAGTCCCGGTATATGATGGTCGGCTGAAATCCGTGGAGTTGCCCAGCGATAGGTCGATCCTGTTGATCGATGACGACGATCGTTGGAGCCAGTTCGTGACCGAGGTGTTGACAGAGGCGGGCAACAAGGTGGAACGCTCGATCATCGAACTGTCTGGCGTGGGGCGGTTTGACCTGATTTTGGTGGATAACGTATTGGCCCTGGCGGACGTGAAAGCGGCCTTGAAGCGCTTGAAATCGGCGGGGGTCAATGATAGGACCTTCGTGGTGGCCTCTAGCCTGCGGGTGGAGCGCACGATGGCGTTGATGCCCCTGGGAATTCGGGATATCGTTTTGAAACCCTACACGCGGGCTGATTTGAAGGCACTCCTGGACTGATCAAGCACCGCTGGATCCATTAGGCGCCCGTTTTTTCATGTAAGAGAGAGTGGGGCGTGGTCGATCTTTCCGCCATGCCCTGGTTTGAGTCCACGATGTATCAAGGCGAGACCTACTACACGGACATCGAGCTATCGGTCGTCACCGGCCTGCCCGACGTTGCCTTTTCCGCGCCGGTTCTATCGGACGACGGTGAGATTCTCGGCGCATCCCTGATTCCGGTCCAAACCCCCTACGTCGTTGAGGTCCTGCAGGGGACGAGGGAGAGTGAAACCAGGGACGCTTACCTCATCGATCGCGAGGGCTACCTGCTGACCGAAGCGCGCTTCTGGGAAGAAGCCCGAGAGGGGGCCGAGGAGGAAACCTTCTACTCGGCTTACCAGATCGACACGCCGGCGACTCAGGACGTGCTGGCGGGCCAGACGGAGAGTGGCATCTATCAAAGCTATCACGGCGAGGAAGTGCTGGAAACTTACATTCCCGTGGCCGAAGACTGGGGGTTGATCCTGGAATACCAGACCTTCGAAGTCTGGGATCGTTAGAAACGGATGGTCCCCTCAGCGATTGCGACGACCTCTCCCCCCACGCGTACGGCGCCGCTCGTCTCGCCCTGGCTATCGACTTCGACGTAGATGGTGCTGGGGCGTCCCATCTCGGCCCCTTGTTCGCTGATGATGTGTGTGCTCGGCTCGGTTACCGTCACAGCCCGGTGATGGACCAGGTAGGCGCCCAGCGCTCCATTGGCGCTGCCGGTGGCGGGGTCTTCAGGGACACCGAGCAGTGGTGCGAACATTCGCACGTGGACCGTGGACGCGGCCTGCTCCGTCTCGAATGTGAAGACCATCACACACTCGGTGTCCAGTTGTCGGCAGACCTCGTTGAGCACGCCGGTGTTGAGCTTGTTGGCATCCATCGCCTGCACCTCGGCCAGCGAGCGGACTGGCACCATCATTTGTGGCACCCCGGTCGAGACGATCTGCACCGGCAGATTTGTGTCGGTGATCGCCTCCGGCGGCAGCCCGAGCCCTGTGGCCAGGTCCGTGACGTCCTCCAGGTGGGTGAGGAATTGGGGGCGAGCCTGGGTCATGACCACCCGCGTGACCTGAGCATCGCTGACGTGCAGATCGGCGGCCAGCACACCGACCCCTAACTCGAAACGGACCTGGGTTAGCGGTTCCTGTAACGGCACACGCCCCAGGTGGGCCAGCGTCCAGTGGGTGCCGATCACTGGATGTCCGGCGAAGGGGAGTTCGGCCGCCGGGGTGAAGATACGGACCTTGAAGTCAGCCTCCGCCGTCTGGGCAGGGAGCACGAAGGTCGTCTCCGAGAGGTTCATCTCCTGGGCCAGGCGTTGCATATCCTCGTTCGTCAATCCTTCTGCCTCGGGGAATACGGCCAGGGGGTTCCCGCCGAAGGGGATATGGGTGAAAACGTCTACTTGAACGAAACGGTATGCTTTCATCGTCGCCTCCTGCCAACTAAGAAGGACAATCGTCAGATCATCAACGTCGCCGCCGAGAACCCCGATTGTTGAGCAGTAGAAGATAGTAGAGCAGGGTCGAGACAGACTGCGCCAGCGCCGCGACGTAGGTGAGCGCCGCCGCCGAGAGGATGCGTCGCGCGCCTTTGCGCTCTTCCTCGCCCCGCAGGAGGCCGCTCTGATCTAACATCTGCATCGCGCGACGACTGGCGTTGATCTCTACCGGCAGGGTCACCAGCGCGAAGAGCACCGCTCCAGAGAAGATTATAACACCCACGAGTGCCAGCTCGAAGACATTGAGCCATAGTCCCACGATAAAAAGAATTGGCCCCAGCCATGAGGTGAAGTTGACCATAGGCACCAGCCCAGAACGCAGGCGCAGCGGCATATAGGCATTGGCATCCTGGAGTGCGTGGCCCAGCTCGTGAGCCACAATTGCCACGGAGGCCACCGATGCGCGATTCGCGACGCCATCCGAAAGCCGCAAGACGTCGTTGCGCGGATCGTAGTGGTCAGAGAGTTGGCCTTGAGCGCGCTCGACGCGCAACTGTAATCCCGCCGACCGCATCAGGTGTTGCGCGGCCTCGCGCCCGGTCATACCCGCCGCGTTCCGCACCTGCAGATATTTTTTATATGACGAGCGCACCCACGCCTGGGCCGCCAAGGCCAAAATCAGTGCCGGCAGACTGATCATCCAGTACATAGGATCAAATCGATAGAGCATTCTCATACCTCCTGCAAAATAGTCAGATGTTCCTTGCTCAGGTCATCTTCTTGCCGCGTGATTCTCGACCTTCATGATACCCGAAAGTTGGGATAATCTCAAGCCACCTCTGAGGTTCGATGTGGGCCTGCCCCCTACAACTGTCCGGCTTCCATTGCCGTCAGTAGCGCCATCCCCCCGTGCACCGGATCGGCGGCGACGCGCCGGGCCAGCGCCTCTGCCTCTATCTGGGTCTCGGCCCGGATCGCCCGCTCGTCGGCGACCAGGACCTCTCGATCGCGCATCAGGATCCGGCCCGCCACCATCGACGTCTGGACCTCATGTCCGCTGGCAGCGTAGACCAGGTTGGGCACCACGTTGCGGATCGGCGTATTCAGCACCGGTGACAGGTTAGGCGCGGTCAGATCGACCAGGATCAGGTCGGCCTGTTTGCCCACCTCCAGCGAACCGATCTGCTCGCCCAGGCCAATGGCCCATGCCCCCTCGATGGTGGCCATCCGCAACACCTCCCATGCGGGCATAACGGTCGGGTCCCGGTATTTGATCTTGTTGAACAGGGCCGTCAACTTCATCTCGTTGAAAAGATTGGCGCAATTGTTGCCGCTGGTCTGGTCGGAACCCAACGCCACCCGGCCGCCCGCGTCGCGAAAAGCGCGGGCCGGGGGGACGATCCCGTCGATGACGCCGATGCTGCCCGAGCAAAGGGCCATGCTCGCGCCGCGCCGGGCGACGAGGGCCGCCTCCTCGTCGGTGGCCTCAGTGAGGTGAACGGCCAACAGTTGCCGATCCAGGTAGCCGATCTCTTCCAGGTATGCCGGCGTCCGTTGGCCGTAACGCTGGAGCATCTGCTCGATCTCCCGGTCGCCCTGGGCCACGTGCATATGAATCATCAAGCCGTCCCGGTCGGCCAGCCGTTTGATCTTCAGCAAGTGCTCGCGGGAGAGCATGTCGGGGGCCTGGGGGCCAAACATCACCGTGATCCGCCCATCGGCTGCGCCGTGCCAATCGCGGGCCAGCGCCTGGGCGGCCTCGATGTCCCGCTCGGCGACCGATGAATCCAGTGGGTACAGATCTCCCATCCGCCACCCGGCCATGCCACCGGGCGGGAGCGCGTTGATGGTCGGCGTCAGCCGGGCGCGGACGCCGACTTGGGCGAAAAAGGCCGCCCATCCTGGCGCCGGTTTTGCGTACTCCACGAAGGTCGTGGTGCCTGCTTTGATGGCCTCTAGCGTATTCAATCGAGTCCCGGCCATTGCCGCTGCTGGCGTCATGTGGCGGGCATAAGGAGCCAGGGCGCGCTGCATCCAGTGAGTGACGTCCTGGGCGACCCCACGCGCCACTGCCCACCGGGCGTGCATGTGCGCGTCGATCAGGCCGGGCAACACGGCCTGGTCGCTGGCGTCGATGGTCTCCCCGACCGTGAAGCGTTCGAGTAGATCGTCGGTTGGCCCCACGCCCACGATACAGTCGCCAGCGATGGCCACGGCTCCATCGGCCACGCACCCTACCCCTTCCCCTCGCATGGTGAAGAGATGGCCATGCATAATTAGGTAATCAACGTATTCGGTCATTGCTCGTCCCCTTTTTTCATACCAGCCATATCGTAGAAGTTCTTCATCGCAGCGGCTCTCTGCTAGTTCGCATCGTTGGCTTGGCGAGCGGTCAATTTTTCGCCACGAATCTCTCACCGCGACCATGCGAAATCCCAAAGAATCATCGCAGTTTCAACTTCGGGGGTAAGGATACCTTGTTCCCTAACCTGGCAGAGCCAGATCCAATAAGAAATCGTCGACCGCCAAATTCTTGCTTGCTGTGCAAGGATCCCATGGGTTAGGCCCTATTTTGTCCAGCGCGCGGTGCGTGAGCTACGGATAGGTCTTTTGTAATTGACCCCCAAAAACTAGACTCTATGCGATTGGTGATGAGGGTGCACGGTTGTAGATTCTCGACTGGCAATCTGCCCGGCCGGTTGCCACACGCTCGTCGGTCGTCGCCCTTTTTGTGGTGATCACTCGCCCAACGGGTTAGCGCAGCGCTACATCCAGGGATAATAACCACACCAGGCCATGTTCGGAAAAGGGGCGTTCAGACCAGACCGGCAAACGCACCAGGTCAGGATACGTGTACATACCCGCCAGCAGATCGTAGTTACCGGGGGGCATCTCCGAGGGCAATTCGAGCATCATCCGGGTCACCATCACATCGCCTACGGTCCACTTCGATGTCGGAACAAGGCCATCCACGGGCGGATTGTCGAACTGCGCGATCAACGTCCCGGTCGTCGGGTCAATCAAATGAATAAAGGTCGTGTAATCCACGGTCAGCGGCGCGCGAGTTTGCCAGTACAACAGTACCTCGATCCGCTGCCTGGGCAGGGCTTCGCCTGAACATTGATACCCTAACAGGGTTACGCCGTCGCTCAGGGGCACGTCCACAGGCGTTATGCCCTCATCGACCACGCTGATGTCTTGAAATAGGATGCTCAAACTTCGTTCCAGGGTTAAATGGGTATTACACTCTGATCCCATCAGCCGCGCGGGACCGGCGCATTTGGGATCGCCGACGACCAGCGTGGCCGGCTCTTTCGAATCGAAGGTGATTACATTCAACCCAGGGCGCAAGTTGAAAGTGGGCGTGTGATACACATGCCTGTCAAAACCGCAAACAGCACCACTACGCCAATATCGTATTGGATGCGCTTCAGGAATGTCTGGATTTGTGAATGAAATCTTTCAAAAATCCCCCTTCGAATTCACAGTGGCTGGCCTTAGAACGGACGTGCTTTTTGGCCAGGACAGCCGTTTCGCTCGAAGCACAGCTTCACGACCCGTTGGGTTTCTGGCCCAATGGCCGCTTTCTCGCCGATGCGACGCCCGCACACCCACACGATGTCCGCCGGATGCTTTTTATCCGCCGGATGCTTTTTATCCGCCGGATGCTGTCTATCCGCCGGATGCTTTTTATCCGCCGGATGCTGTCTATCCGCCGGATGCTGTCTATCCGCCGGATGCTGTCTATCCGCCCCCGCCACCAGGAGGGGCACGTAATCTCGCCATGCCTGGGGAATCTTGAGGTTGATCATAAAGGCGCTCAACTTGACGCTATGTCCCCGCATGCCCTGGGGATAGAAGCGGTCTCCCGGTCGTCGGGGGCGGAGCACGACGGAGGGAGCGAGCGCGTCGGCGTCCAGGTAGGCGGTCCAGGGATTGGTGTTGGATAGGATCTCCTGTTCCAGGTGCGGCGATTTCCATCCGATCAGAATCTCCGCTCGCAAGCGCCATTCCGATTGGGGCAACGGCGTGACGCCGGGGATCGACACGTCCACCGGGTGAGTTGTGTGGAGCAGCGGCTCGTCGTCGGGGAGCGGTGTGGGAAAGGCCCCGGCGTCGCCGACGGTGAGGGTCTCGTAACCGACGGTGAGTGCCAGATTCATCGGCAGCGTCGCCTGGTCGCCGGTCTCGCCCCGCAGTGCAATCTCGCGCGCGTTCTCGATGTGGACGAAATCGACGTCGCGCAGGCTCCGGCGCAGGCGATAGGTCGCCCGGCGCAACGTGGCCCGCTGGAGCGCGACCGGCAGCGCCCGCCACCCGGCCTGGTCGAAGATGACACGCGCGGATGCTGTCCATCCGCCCGCGCTCTCCTCTCGCACGACCTCCTCCCACGCTTGCGCTCGCAACTTTGCTATCAGTTCGTAATCGGCGGCGATGACGTCAGCGGTGTGGCACAGGCGGGCGCGGATGTTGGGATTGTAGGTTTCCAGCAGGGGCATGAGTTCGTGGCGCAACCGGTTGCGGAAATAGGTGGTATCCAGGTTGGAGCGGTCGAAGCGGGGGGAGAGATCGTGCTCGGCGCAGTATTGCTCGATCTCGGCCCGGGAGACGTTGAGCAGGGGGCGGATGATGCTGACGTCAGGCGGTGCGGTGAGGGTATCGTCAGGTGGGGTGGGGCGAGCGTAAAAGGGTTCGAGCAGGCGATAATCCTTCAGGGGTGTGAGCGGCAGCATGCCCCGCAACCCGGTCGGGCCGGCGCCGCGCAGGAAGTGCATCAGAACCGTCTCGGCCTGGTCGTCGGCGTTGTGTCCCACGGCGATCTTGCGGGCGCCGTGTTTCTCGGCCAATTGGGCCAGGAATGCGTAGCGTACACGCCGGGCCGTCTCCTCGAACGCCATTTTGTGGGTGTGGGCCAGGGCTGGAACGTCCCGTTGTTCTACGGTGACCGGCAGGTCGAACTCAGATGCCAGGTGAAGCACGAACTCGGCGTCGGCATCGGCGTCGCTCCCCCGTGCGCCGTGGTGAAGGTGGGCGACGTGGAGGGTCAGATCGTATGTCTCCTTCAGGCGGGTCAGCGCGTGGAGCAGACAGAGCGAGTCTGGCCCGCCGGAGACGCCGACGATCACGCCGTCGCCCGATGCCAGCAGGCCGTGTGTATCGCTGAACTTCCGCACCCGCGCCAGCCAATCAGCCATACGTCAATTGAGCGGTTACAGGCGAATCACCGAGCCGCAGTACTCACACGAGATCTCGCGCATTCCCCGCACGATCTTGGTGGAGAGCGTCGCGCCGCAAGTCGTGCACTTGGTCGGCGCCGACTGGGCCGCTTCCACGACCGCCTCGTCCTTGGGCTGCGTGCGTTCCTTGTCGATCTCGCCCGACTTGACCCGCCCGATCAGCATCGCCCAATCCTCGTTTTTGGCGTTGATGAGCCGCAGGGTGGCCCCGTTGAGGTCGGCGTCCGGCGAGAATAACAGTTCCAGCATCTCCTTACGTTTCAGGAACTTGCGTTGGTCGGTGGCGTTGACCTCGTCGATCTGCCCGACGGTCACGTCGAAGATGAACTCCTGGACGGTCTCTTTCTGGGTCGTGATGAAGAGCACTTTCTTCGTGGCGACCTCCTCCTTGCGCTCGAAGAGCAGGCGTTCGTCGGTGAGGTAGAGGATGCCTTCAGGGGTTTCGTCGCCGCGCCCGATGTATTGCGCCTTGCAGGATGCGACCGGGTCCTCGGCAGGGTGGAGTTGGAAACTGGCCTCGTCGATCCGGTCGAGGAGCGTCTTCGCCTCTTCGACCTGGGAGCGGGTTTGATCGAGGTTCTGTTGGAGCGAGTTGTACATCGCCCCGATGGCCGATTGGGCGGCCCGCACCTTGCTTTCCAGCGTATTGACGGCGCTCTCGGCCCGCATCAGTTGAGATGGGTTACCGCTCATCGCCTGTTGGATGGCGCGCTCGGCGGTGGCGGAATCCATCGTCAATTCCCTCGAACGGCGATCGACCTCTTGGGATATTCGGCTCTGCGATTCGTTCCACTGCGTGGCCAAGACCTCGATCTTGCGTTCCAGGTAGTTGCGGAAGACGTAACCTCGATTACGCAACATTTCGATCTGGGTGGGCAGCATCGAGAGCGTCGTCTGAATTTCGGATGTCTCGTCGTGGATGCTGGTTAGCAGCATCTCGTCGTGCAACCTGTTGAAATCGGACTGCAATCTGTCGAGTTTGCTGCGCCACTCTTCCCCGGCCGCAGTTGCGGCCGCAGTTGCGCCGACGGCGCCTGCCGCGGTGGCCCCGGCGATTGCAGCAGCCTTGTGGCTGGAGGCGGGCCGGCCGCTGGGGGTGGAACGGGAAGGCTTGCTCTTCTGTGGCCCACTCTTTGGCCCACTCTTTGGCCCCTTTTGCGGTCCCTTCTGCGGCCCCACCTGGGGCCCCACCTGGGGCCCCACCTGGGGCTCCCGGCCTTTCGAGGCGGGTCGCTTGGAGCGCTCTGTGGAGGATTTCTTTTTGCTCATTTTTTCTCCTTGTTCGGTTTCAGGAAGCTCTTGATCTAACGTTCGTCGCCCAGGGTATGCCGGAGGTAGGCCTCCATCAATTCATTCAATTGACCGTCCAGCACGGCCTGGATGTTTCCGGTCTCGTGGTTGGTGCGATGATCTTTGACCATCTGGTATGGGTGAAGGACGTAGGAACGAATCTGGTTGCCCCAACCGGCGTCCACGTGCTCGCCTTTCAGTTCGTCGATCTCTTCTTGCAGCTTCTCCTCTTCCAATTGGATGAGGCGCGCGCGTAACACGCGCATTGCCGTCTCTTTGTTTTGGGATTGCGAGCGTTCGTTTTGGCATGAGATCGAGATCCCGGTGGGCAGGTGGGTGATGCGCACGGCGGTCTCATTCTTTTGCATGTGCTGTCCCCCGGCCGACGACGCCCGGAATGTGTCGATTTGTAGATCGTTTGGGTCGATGGATACGGAGACCTCCTCACCTAGGTCTGGCCAGACCTCGACCAGGGCGAACGAGGTGTGCCGGCGGTGAGCGGCGTCGAAGGGGGAGAGCCGGACCAGACGGTGCACGCCACGCTCGGCGCGCAAATAGCCGTAGGCGTAGCGACCAGAAAGGGCCACCATCGCGCGCTTGATGCCAGCCTCTTCACCGGCGATCTGATCCACGATTTCGACTTTGTGTCCCTGGGCCTCGCCCCATCGCAGGTACATCCGGAGCAGCATCTCGGCCCAATCCTGGGAGTCGGTGCCCCCGGCGCCAGCGTGGACGGCGAGAATGGCGTCGCTGCGATCGTGGGGGCCTGAGAGGAGCAGTTGGAACTCCAACTTTTCCATCTCTCGTTCCAGGGTTTCGGTCTCGGCGGAGAGGTCCTCCGCCAGACTCTCATCTCCCAGGGTGACGAGTTCGAGGTTATCCTGCACCCGGTGGGTGAATTGATCCCACAGCGCTTTTTCTTCGTTCAAGCTGGATAACCGCTGCATCGCCTGTTGAGCCGTCTGGGGATCGTCCCAGAAGTCTGGGGCGCTGGCCCGTTTTTCTAGCCGCGCGATCTCTTCTTCTTTCGCTGGAAGGTCAAAGACGCCTCCGGATGAGGTTTAATTTTTCCTGTAATGCGGTCAATCGTTCGTTAATCTCTTCCAAAGTGTCCTCCTGGTTGCTAGGTTGGTAAATTGGTATATTGGTATATGGTAGGTTGGTATTTGGTTAGTCGAATAGGCCGTCGATGAAGGCGTCGGCGTCGAAGGGGGCCAGGTCTTCTATCTTTTCGCCGACGCCCACGAAACGGATTGGCAGGCCCAGGTCGCGGGCGACGGCGAAGACCATGCCGCCCCGGGCGGTGCTATCCAGTTTGGCCAGGATCACGCCGGTCACGTCGACCGCTTTCTGGAAGTGCTCGGCCTGGGCCAGCGCGTTTTGCCCGGTGGTGGCGTCGAGCACCAGCAGCGTCTCGTGGGGCGCGTCGGGGACGTTCTTAGCCGCGACTTTGTGCACCTTGCGCAACTCGCTCATCAGGTTGTACTGGGTGTGCAAGCGACCGGCGGTATCGACGATGACGATGTCAGCTTGGCGGGATTGCGCCGCTTGTAGCGCGTCGTAGACGATGGCGCCCGGATCGCCGCCTACCGCCCCGGTGATGACGTTGACGCCAGCGCGACCGGCCCAGATGCCCAATTGGTCCATCGCCGCCGCCCGGAATGTGTCGGCGGCGGCCAGCAGGA
>Ga0129302_1002744_pt1 | contig 12424 bp, 9 predicted proteins | sample BlaSprsedimmetaG_FD_94476 | JGI IMG/M metagenome (GOLD analysis project Ga0129302, IMG submission 94476) | Hot spring sediment bacterial and archeal communities from California, USA to study Microbial Dark Matter (Phase II) - Blank Spring... | ecosystem: Environmental > Aquatic > Thermal springs... | reverse complement strand
AATACGCTCCGTTTAGCCCTCCTGATGATGTGCTAGCAGAAAATCATGGGTTATTCGTTAAGGGATTCGAGTTGGTTATGCGGCGGGCAATTGACTTCTTTCGGAATGCAACCGTGGCATATTGTATGGTTGACGATGATGATGGGTTTTTTGAGTTAGTGTATACCTTGAGGGTTTATTGGTTTCTTTATGAGATGCGTAGACAGTTTGAGAGGAACAGAAAGGAAGATGAACTGCTGGACAGGTATGAGGATGACGAAGAGTTTGAACAGGCACATAAGGAGTATGTGGAGAGTTTAGAGGATAAGACTGCGTTGTGGTCTCGGGAGAGTTTTGAAAAGTTCTCCAGACCTGTTTTTGATGCTTGTTTTAGAAAGAAAGGAAAGCGGAGGTAAATTGATTGGCTGTAACCGAGTCTAGTTTGGTGATTCCTCCATCAGAGCTTGTTGATGTTGAAAGGCTTCGTGTGGATGGCGATAATCCTAACAGGTTATCGGTTAGGCGTTTTGAGGCATTAAAGAAGAGTATTCGGCGTTGGGGGTTTGTTGTTCCCGTGATTACGAACAAAGATTTGCTGGTGGCTGACGGCGAACATCGGCTAAGGGCAGCTAAGGAGTTGGGTATGAAGAGGGTAAGCGTGGTTAGGTTGCCTGTGGATGATGTGGATCGTCGGTTGCTTCGGCAAGTTATGAACAAGCTCAGGGGAGAACATGACCTGTACTTGGATGCTGAAGAGTACTATAGGCTTGTTTCTGAGGACCAAAGAAGTTTACTTAAGACGTATTTGAATGAGACCGATCTTAGAATCGATAATTTGTTGAAGCTTCGGCAACCCTTCGATTATAGCAACGAAGAGTTTACGGCTCTTGCTGAAAAGTTTGCTTCAAGAGTTGAAAGCAACCGGTTGGATAAGGATTCTGAGGTGTCTTTGGGGGAGCCGTTGACTCTGACCTGTCATGTTGAGTTTTCCACAAAAGCGGAGGTTACTAAGCGGACGTTGGCGGTTTGTGAGGCTTTTGGTTTAGGGGTTGATGAGGCTAAGCGTTTTGTTGTGTTTGACGATTTTGTTTTGGATTTTCGGAGAGGAAACCTGATTTACCTTACTGGCGATTCTGGGGGAGGAAAAAGCCTGCTCCTAAATGCTTTCATGAAGTTTTTTGGGAAAGAAGCTGCCTCATTAACCGATCTAGACATTGATCCTGAGGAAACTCTTGTAGAAGGAGTTGGAAAAAACGTAACTGAAGCAATTAAGATTTTAAGTTTTTGTGGGTTGAATGATGCCTTTCTTTTTCTTCGCAGATTTAAGGAGTTGAGTGATGGACAAAAGTACCGCTACAAACTAGCCAAGCTCATGGATTTGAAAGAGAAGAGTGTTTGGATAATCGATGAATTTTGTGCCACGCTTGACCCAGTTATGGCTAGAATAATCTCTTATTTGCTTCAAAAGGTATCTAGGAGATTGGGGAAAACTGTTGTTGTAGCAACTACTAACCCTGATTTAGTTGAGGATTTTCAGCCAGACGTTCTAATTGAGAAGGGATACGAAAAGGATGTTCAGGTAGTAAACAGTAGTTTTTCACATAAACCGTGTAGCGTCTACGAAAACATTAGCATAGAGAAAGCAAGTCTAGAGGATTATAGTAAGCTGAGCAGGTTCCATTACCGGTCAAAGGGTCACGAAGAGTCTGAGGGCTTGCGTGCCCGAGACTATTTCAAGCTTCTCTTTAACGGTGAATTAGTTGGGGTGATTGTGTATTCTAGGTCCTACCTTAATCTTAAGCCAAGAAACATGGTTTTTGGGAAAAGGTACATTTTCACTCCCGGAGATCTTCACCGGGCTAACCTGATCAATGAAGAAATTGCCCGAATAAGCAGAGTTGTTGTTCATCCAAAGTTTAGAGGGATAGGTTTAGGCGCTTATTTGGTTAAAGAGACCTTACCGAAAGTGGATGTTAAAGTTGTTGAAGTTTTGGCTGTTATGGCAAAGTATAATCCGTTTTTTGAGAAAGCAGGCATGGCTAAAGTTAGTTACAGCGTAGATAGAGGTTCAAAAGAAAAAGAGATTAGAAGCTTCTTGGAATCTCATAATTTTGATTTTTGTTTTGTGAAATCAAAGACGTATTGTAGAAAATTCTTTACTCGACTTCCAGATCCGGATAAGAAAAGATTGGTTGAATATTTAACAAACTTCGCTCGGCAGCCCTTTATCAAAGCTAAGAAAGTGTCTCCAGACTTGCTGACTAAGATGTTCAGCTCAGAAGCCATATACCTCTATTGGATCAACAGTTCTAGTTAAAACAAATTGTATTTGTCCAATAGTACTTCTGCGTATGTATCAAGCGCAACACTGATGTTTTTGAGTTTGAAAATGGTCTATGATGATCTGTTAATCAAGTTTTTGTTCTCTCATAACTTCACATTCAAAATCTGTTCTCAGAATACTTCTAAATCTTTCAAATTTATAATTGTCTTGTTCAAGGTTGGACAGATAGTTTTCTATGGCGTCTTTAACTCTTGTTAAAAGCAACTTGGGATTAATTCGCACTATATCATGTTTTTTTCGCTATTATCTGGTCTGATTCATAAGATGTTTTTGTTTCTTTCTTTTTGTCTTTTGAGAATGTCTGCTGCCACAAGGGCGGAGATGATGGTTTTGCCAAGGGCGGTTGGAAGAATAACCACCGTATCCTTTTCGTATGCTACATCAGCTATCTTCTTCTGGTAAACCCTCGACTCCACAGCCTTTGGCCATAACAAAGGATGACTCACACATTCAGGGCTCGAGAGCTTATCCATAAGTCTACAGGTCTATGACCTCTTCGCCCTTCTTTCGTCTCACTACCCCAGCCGCAGGATTAACAGAGTCTATCATCCCCACAAGCTTCGTCAGCTTCTCATCGTTTAGCAGCTCCTTAAATTCCTCAAATTCTGCGGTAGACCTCAAAATGATGCCGTGCCTCTTCTTCGGATTCCCCATCTCGTTAACAGGATTCAATTCAACAGCTAACCGTGTTGGAGAAGACCTGTAGGGGGGAAGCTTCAACACAAAGATGCCCGGAACTGTGGTCTTTAACCTAGCCCAATCCTTTCCACTCTTCAAAAAGTCACCAAGCTTATCCTCAGACAAAAATTTTCCCTCAAACCAAAGGTTACACCCTCCGAAATTAAGTTTTTTGTTGATGCACCCTTTATGTTCCAGAATAGACCTTAGTCGTTATTACGGTTGCGCGAAAAAACCGCAAATTTCTTTCCGTTATTTGTTTATCTGTGAACTTTTTCATATCGTTTACGTTCTGTAAACTGCGAAAAACTCAAAATTTGAAGTGTATCTAATTACGACTAATGTCTAATATTATTTTTGAAGTGTCTGTAGCAGAAGCTTGAGATCATGGGGTATAATTATCCATTCTTTTCCGTTGAATGTGCCTTCAGCTATCAGCCCCTTTGCCTTTAGGCGGCCCATAACAGTCTTTGGCGGATGATAGTTCCAGCATATTGATTCTTCCAAGTCGTCTCCGTAATTCTCTGAGAACTCGTCCCAGAGCATACGTCCGTCCTTAAGCAGAAGATCCAAAAGTGCAGCCCATTCCTTATGGCTTAGATTGTTAACTGTTTCCTCCAGAAATTTGGGGTCGCATAGGCTGATGCAGATCTTCGTGATCAGCTGCTTCTTCCTTAAGCCTGTGACGGCGCCTGGAATCTCAAGCAGCTTAGCTATTCCCTCTAATGCATCCTTGTTATATCGAGGTAGGATTTTATTCAGCGTCAAGTCAGGGCTTATGGGCTCCGACTTCATCTTTCTTCTCCTTTTGATAGTCCTCTTCTTCATTTCTTCCGCCAAGCTCGCAATCCCATTCCTGGTCGCTTCCAGCATTAGGATACCAATGCGCTCCTCTGTGAGAGCCCCTTTGTCAGCAAGGTTCATAGCCTTTAGTAGCATTCTCAGGTGTGGACAGTCCATACTATCCAGCGCTTGCCCAATGGATCTCTGTATTTTCCCGCTGTGCTGTTCATGCAGCCTCTCAAGTTCAAAATAGATTTTGAGGTAAAGTTCGTCGGCAAATATTAATGCGCAACGGTACCGTTCAAGGGTTTGAACTGACGTCCACCTGACCCGCCCATCCTCATCAGTGAGCCCCCTATAAATCGCCTGCATCACCCTGTTTAATGACTTCAGAGCTACGTCCGAATTTGCAAGATTGCGTAGACCAAGCATCGCCGTACATCGGTTCTGGCAATCTTCATCGGTGGACAAACGCAGGAGCTTCTTTAAAAGCTTCCGTGCGAAGCGCTCTTCCCCCGTTTTTGCTGCATCGGCTATCTTTTGAACAGCCCGCTTCTCCCTCACTCTATCTTTACTTTTCAAATCCTGAATTATCTCGTTAACCTCACCCTTCTTCAAAACATTCACCGATATGGAAGCCCCTAAACTAAAGATACTCAATTCCTTCTTAAAAATCTAAGCATAAACCAGGAGGTTTATTTCGTTAGCTGACTATCCACTTTGAGGACACAAAAAAGTTAATTCAAGATGTTTAGGCCCCACGAAAACAAATTAGCCTTCGGCAAGACATATTTTTTTATAGAGAGACGATGTTTCAGTTTAGTGGAGGTGAAGACGAATGAGGAGGATTACATCAACAGGAAAATGTTGTTTCTGCGGCGGCACCTTTAGCAAGAGGACGATGGGGAGGCATCTTAACTCCTGCAAACAGAGGAAACACTTGATGGAAAAGATGGCAAACGGGAAAACAAGGATTTTACACCTAGCTGTTCAGGGACGTTACGAGCCTGGGTACTGGATGCACCTTGAGGTTGTAGCCGACGCTAAACTTAAAGCTCTTGACAGCTTTTTAAGGGATGTTTGGTTGGAATGCTGTGGACATCTAAGCGCCTTCACGATTGATGATGTAAGATATAACTCAGATTTGGATAAAGATGCTTTGTTCTATTCAAGTTTTAAAGAAAAGTCAATGAATTACAAGATCGGCTCTGTTCTCAGGGCTGATATGAAGTTTATTCACGAGTATGACTTTGGAACAACCACAGAACTCGCCTTGAGGGTGGTTTCAGAGCGGACAGGTAAACCTGTAAGTAAACCAATTCACATAATGGCGAGAAATGATCCACCCAAAATAGCCTGCATGGTATGCGGTAAGGATGCGACTCAGGTTTGTGCTCAATGTATCTGGGATGGCAAAGGCTGGCTGTGTGACAAATGCGCAAGTGACCATGAATGCGGTGAAGAGATGTTTCTGCCTGTGGTCAACTCGCCCAGAGTTGGAATGTGCGGATATGAAGGGTGATGGACGTGTATTTCGCTCGTAGAACCAGAAAAACAAAGAAAGTAACCCCTAACCTGCTGACCAAAATGTTCAATTCAGAAGCCACATACCTCTACTGGATTAACAACTCAGATTATGATCAAAATCTTTAGCATATTTATTTGCATTCGCTCCTATTATATTATTGATGCTTGATGCTTTAGTTATTTATAAAAAACCTAGCAGAATACCTGCCGCGTTAGCGGCAGGATGAATGCGTAACTCTTGTTTTTGTACAAGTCTTAAGGTCTTTCACCATCAGATAAGGAGGTGAGAGACCTGGAGAAAACGAGAACATGCGTTTACCAAGCCAACTACCACCTCATCTGGGCCACTAAATACCGCCGCAAGGTACTCGTAGGCACTGTTGAGATTAGGCTGGAAGAGGTACTTAAGATGATTGCTGACAGGCATAGCTATTCACTACTGGCTGCCAGAAGTTCATGACGGAAACCACCTGCATCTGTTTGTTTCTGCTCCGCCAAAAATATGCATACCCGACATGGTGCGTGTCTTCAAATGCGTTTCGGCTAAACTGCTTTTCGAAGAATTCCCTGAGATTAAGAAGCAGCTTTGGGGAGGACACTTATGGTCAGAGGGTTACGCAGTCAGAACCGCAGGCGCCGTAACTAGCACAAAAATCGAGGAATACATCAACAAGACATAAATGTGGATGCTCGCCGCGGAAGCGGCGAGTAGTTCACTTACTCAGCAGGGATAGTTATTCATCCAAAATTTAGGGGAATTGAAGTTGCTTATAGAAAGGCTGCTAAAAAGACAGTTTTGAGATGGTAAGGTGGCTGTTTGTACCTTTGGGAGCCTGATGTGAGAAGGTTTCATGAAGATTCTGGGAAAAGTGGATTTTGGTCTTTTGAACAGCTATAGATTGCAGCACCATCAAGGGTGTGAGAAGGGCAAGTGTATCCATCAACACCAAGGTCAAACCGCATGGGAGTAAAAGCCTAGCAATGACACCTGTTCTAAAATGGTGAGAAAAAGGTGCCCCTTATGCCCTCGAGGTTACGATAATAGCAAAATAAAAGGAGTGGAAAGTCCTTGTATTTTGGCAATTGGCTTGTTTAGAGTAGGACGTTTTTTAAGTGTTTGTTCCAGAGATATGCTGCTGCGTAGCCGGCTATGGCTCCGCTGATGCTGCCCATGACTATTATTGGCGCTGCCAGCCCGGGCTCCATTGGAAGCAGCTCCAAGAGGACAACTGTAATGTAATAGCTCAGGAAGCCGATTATGGCGGTGCTTAAAGTCATGGCAGTTACTATTTTGATGCGGTTCACGTTATCCGTATTTGGGTGTACTTTGAAAAGAAAAAAGAAAGCATCTACGAGGACACCATACAAAAAGGCGAAAGCAAAAGTGAACGGTCCTAAAGCAGGTCGCCAGATCGCGGTTAAGGCGCCGTCGACTGCACCAACATATGTTGCGCCTATCTTCTTTATGAAAAGGGCGGATATGGCAAGTAGAACCGCTTGAACAACGATGAACATCTTGTCCATAGGAAAGGGCAGAAGCACCTTAGTTAACGATATTATGGCGCCAAAAAGCGCAGCAATAAACAAACGCTTAGTCCTATTCACAGCCACTTCACCGTGCAAACAGAAAAGGTATGTTTTAATTTAAAAGACTTGTCAATCTTTTAGTAATTAACCAACTTTTCTAAATTAAATGGTTGAAAGGGCTATGTCAAATAGTGTGTTGACGTAGTCGTCGTTTATTGTGCGTTTGTCTTTTATTCGGTCTTTGTATTGGAATAGTATGTGGTGTTTTTTTGCGAATTCGGGTATGGATAGGTTTAGGTCGGACAGGTCTTTGACTGTTTTCCATTCTGTTACTGAGATGGTGTAGGCGTCTAAGCTTACTTTGTTGTTGTTTAGTTTTGGTTGTATTTCGTTTTTTAGGTGTTTGTGTAGTGAGAGTTTTTGTTCGTCTTTTTCTTGGTCGAATTCTATGTGGGTTAGTCCTTTTGGGTCTATGAATAGGATTTTTTGTTGGTCTTTGTTTTTGATCCACATTATGAAGTCGGGGTAGAATGAGTGTTCTGCGTAGAATCCTATGCCTTTGCTTTTTGTTGAGTTGCGTAGTAGGTAGATTTCTTTGTCGTTTATTGGATTCTTGTTTAGGTATTCGACTAGGTCGTCTACGAATTTTGCTTCTCCTTCGTTTAAGCCGCTGGGGATTAATGTGATGTCCTTGTTTTCGTTAATCAGTAGTGGTTGGTAAAGGTGTTTTTGGTAGTAGGCGTTTCTGAATTGGATTGGGTTTTTCATTATGTATGTTCTGAGGTCTCCGGGAAGCTGGATTTGTTTTGATGATTTGTAGATTTGTTCTGTTTCGAGGAGTTTTTCGATGTAGTTGATGACGTTTTTGTTGTGGGTTTGTATTTGGAGCATGTATTTTTGTTCTATGTTGGGGTCATCTTGTTTGATGGGGACCAAGTAGATGTTTTCTTTTTCTGCTGCGTTTCGTTTTCTTCGATAAAATAGGTCTATGTATTTTTGTAGCAATAGTAGAATTAGTTTTTTGATTTTTTCTATGTCAGAGTATTCTTTTAATGTTACTTCAGTTTCGTTGCAGAGTAGGGTGTAGTTGTCTGGGTTTTTTATGAGCGCGATTAGTGTTTCTTTGTTGATTGAGAGGTTATAATATTCTTTGAGTTTTTTGTATTGTAGGATGTTTAGGTAGATTTCGTTCCAGTCTAGTATTTGGATGTGTTCTGGTTTGATTTTTTGGTCGTAGATGATGGTTTCTTTTTGAGTTAAACCTGGTGTTTGGCTGTCTATTTCTATGCCCATCGGTCTTAGGTCAAGTCTTAGTCGTATTTTATCGCTGATTTCTAAGGGAAAAGTTTCTTGGTAGAAGTCCCAGTTGTCAGAGATTTTTAGGACTAGTAGGTCGTCTGGGAATGGTTCGATAATTTTTGTTTCTAGTTCGATGGTGTGGGTGGGGATGTCTTCTTTTTCGATGATTTCTTTGAAGGTTAGCATGTAGTTGGCTTTGATTCCGTAGATGTTTAGTGTTTCAAGTAGGGGGAGGTATTGGGGTGGGTTGTCTGCTGGGTTTGTTCTTTTTAGGGTGTTGTTTTTTCCTTTTAGTCGTACTCCTCTGCCGAATAGTTGGATGATTTGTGGTCCTTCGCTTTTGCCTATGTTGAGGAGGCACATGTTAGATACTCGCCACGAGTTCCAGCCTTCGATGAATTTTTTTGCGCCTATGAGGATGTTGACGTCTGTTTTTTGGTTGATTATGTTGAATAGGGATTTTTGTGTTCGGTCTTCGTCTATTATGATGTCCGGATATTTGTTTTCTATTTCTTTTTTTACTTGGTTTTTGAGGCTATTTGATATGTTTATGACTCCAAAGAATTCGGCACCTGAGCTTGCTTTTAGTCCGATTTCTCCGTCGCTTTCTCTCAAGTCTACAAAATGGAGTTTTGTGCCTGTTGAGTCGGGGTCTACGTTGAAGATCTTTTGGAATATTCCTTTGTAGATTTGTTCTGGGGCTTCGTTTTGTCGTAGGTATGGGAAGTGTCTTTCTGGGTGTTCTCTTTTGAATAGGGGTTCTCCTTGGGGTGTTTTTATTCCGGATTCTCCGTTGAGGATGTCTTCTATTTTTTTGGATATTGTTCCTTTTTTTGTTGTGAATAGGTAGTTGAGGAAGTCGATTACTGTGATTATGTCTGATCTTGTTGTTTTTCCGGATACTTTGGAGCCTATGAATATCCAGAGTGGTTTTTTTATGTTGTATTCTCTTGTTTCGGGTGTTTGGTTGTAGGTTGTTGTTTGTTCGTAGAAGCTCATTGCGTTTGCTAGTAGCAGGGTTTTTTCGTAGTTTGTGTCAAATTCTTTTTTTAGGTCTATGTTGAGGATTTTGTAGTGTTTGCCGTATCCGTCGTTGTGGAAGTATTTGTATGAGTAGTCAAAGATGATTGATTCTGAGTATTCTTGGAAGTTTGGGTCTTTTTCGTTGTCTATGATTTGTCCGAATGTTGCGCTGTATTCGAAAGTGAAGCCGTTTTTTGCAATTTGGTTTTTTATTCTGGTCCATTTTCTGCTATCTTTGGAGGCTTTGCCTTTATGTCCTTCGTCCACGAGTACTATGTTTTTTGTTGTGAATGAGGCGATGTCAATAGTTACTCCGGTTCCTGTTTTTTCTTCTGTGAGTTTGTGGATGCTTAGGACTTTGATTGTGTCTTTGTCTCCGAAGTAGTATGCTAGTTTTGTTCCGTCGAAGGCTTCGGCGTTTATTCCGCTTTGGGTTATGTCTTCTAGGTGTTGTTTGGTCATGTCGTCGTTGGCTGTAATTAGTAGTATGTTGTTGTAGTCGATTTTGTGTTTGCCTTTGTTGTATTTTTGGAATTGCCAAATGTTAATGTGCAGTATGAATGTCTTTCCGGATCCTGTTGCCATCCAGTAGGCTATTTTGTGGAGGTTTTTTTCGTCATAGAATTTGTATTGGTCGATTTCTTTTCCGTAAAAGTTGTTGAGTTCGTTTAGTAGCTTGATGGGGTCTTGGAAGTATAGGTCTAGGTATATTTCTGTGAAGAGGAGGGCGAGGTATTGGTAGTATTTTAGGGTGATTTGTGTTATTCTTTTTTTGTTTAGTTTTTGTAGGTATTCTCTGATGTTGTTGTCGTATTCTCTTAGAGTTGTTTCTCTGATTAGTCGTCCAGGGCGAGCTAACAGATGGTGGTACATGTAGCTGTAACCGTCTGTGTGGTAGCCTTCTGGGATGTCTTTGAAGTCGTTTATTTTTGTTAGGTCTTTTATTCCAAGTTTTTGGGCTATGAATCTAGCTAAGTAAAGGTGGTCTTTGAGGTTGAAGCTTTGGGAGAAGCTGGGCACTTTAAGCCCCCATTAGTTCTTTGAATTTGGGTTCTATTGATTCGGCGCCTTTTATGAGACTGTCAACATTTACATAAATTGTATCAGGATTGAATTCGGGTATTATTTGCTTTTCAACAAACTGTTTCTCTTTTTCTAAGATTGTTTCGTCATAGTTTCTCCAGATGATCAGCACTTTTGTGCAAGCGGCTTCTTCTCTCTTCTCCCCATAAACGACTATGTATCTTGTTTTCTCGTTTTCGTATTGCCTAATCTTTTTGACTTTAATACCTAACAGATAGTTGAATGTTTCAACAAGATCCACAGGCTCCATTTTTTCTTCTCTTCCCTGCAAAGTCTTTATCTTGTAATCAAACGGTGTCTTGAATTTGTCCACTGTAAGCCTTGTTGGGCTATCCCTCGTTTCCACATTTAACACATGCTGCAGGAAATAGTCAGGTAGCTTTTGTAAAGTTGTCTGAGCACCACCCTTATCTGAAAAAAGAATGTTATTCAAAGTATCTTCATACTGCTCAAGATACATGTACTTGAAAGCATGACTTCTCCCCTCATTTGAGGTTGGAACACCATCTTTCCAGCCCTTTGAATAGATTGCTTTAACTAATCTTTTCTTTAATGTAGATTCAAAATAGTCCCCCATTTCAACAAGAATGTATCTCCGTTTTCCACCATCCTCTTCATTCTTCTCCAAAACAGCATGACCAAAACCTCCAGAACCAGCAAAAAAATCTAATACGATTGACTTATTCTCGGTGCTTAGAGTGAGAATTTTATTTAACAATCGTAGAGGTTTTGGTGTGTCAAAAATTTTTCCTTCAGTTATCATGTCTTTTAATTCTTGTTTTGCCTCTTGATTATGTCCAACTTGATTATGAGTCCAAATTGTTAAAGAAGTGATTCCTCCCTTAACTTCACTTAAAAATCTCTTTATTCGTGGAACATTATTTCCATCCAGTCCAAACCATATTCGATTATCCTTAACCATTTCTTCAAATTTTTCTTTAGGAACTCTCCAACAATAACTCAGGGGAGGATTCACAACTCTTCCAGAAGGAGTAACAATTGGATAGTCATATTCTGCTAAGTTTTTACGGATAAATCACCAGAAGTCCAGTCTCCTCTAGGATCGTTATCTGGATTGTTGTACCGCTTATCATGTTTCTCTGTTCTAGGAAGTAAATTTGGTCTCCAATTTTCTTTATTCTTTGAGTGACATACAATAAAATCGTGGTTATCCGAAAACCATAGGGCATCATTCTGTGGAGAAAACTTCTTTTGCCAAACAATGTTTGAAACAAAATTTTGGGGACCAAAAACTGCATCTTGAAGCAATTTCAGTTTTGAATGCTCATTGTCATCAATACTTGTGAAGATTGCTGATTTGTCATTCATCAATTTGACTGCTTTTTTTACTCTGTCATCGATCATGGAGAGCCATGAGGAATGTTTGAATTTGTCTTTGTAGAGAAATTCGTCTCCTTGCCTGTTGTAGGGAGGGTCAATGTATATGCAATCGATTGCTTTTTCGTATCTCTCCTCTAGGAGGTTTAGTGCATGCCAATTTTCACTCTTTATGCATATTCCTTCAATAAACTCGTCAAGGTCATCGATAGACGCTAATAGCCTATACTTGAAATCATCGTCAAAAAAAGCGGTATCAACAACAAGTTTCTGATGTGTTTTTAAATAATCGATGCTCAAAGTTTCCTCATCATTTACGGAAAACAGAGTTCCCTGAGACGTCTCATTTAATTTAAAGAGCTGCTTCCATTCACGAATTTGCTCTCTGTTGTTTCTTATTTCGTCATAAAATGTTTCAGGAATTTTGTCAAGGCTAATGCAGTAATTTGTTTTGAGAACCAACTTCTTCTTTTCAAACAGCTTCTTTTGAAAGTTTTCTATCTGATTAAGAAAAACAATTATTCTCTCAGAGATTTTCTTTATGGTGCCAATTTTCAACTGCATTAACTTAATGTTTTTTGCATCTTTGGACACGGTCTCATCGAGGTCTAGCACTTCATTTTTTATGTAGAAGTCTAGTTCTCGTCTTAGGAACTCTCCCAGTCTCTTATGTATGAAGTAGTCCATGTCATTTTTTCGATAGTATTGGATCAAATGGTATTTTAGTTCAGGCTTCTCCCCATCGTTATGTTTGCTAGATTTTATTTTCTTGCTCAAATCAGGAAAGTCACGTAGTGAATCCAGAATAATCTCATAATTCTTTTCAATTATTGTGTCAAACTT
>Ga0129302_1002742_pt1 | contig 12428 bp, 12 predicted proteins | sample BlaSprsedimmetaG_FD_94476 | JGI IMG/M metagenome (GOLD analysis project Ga0129302, IMG submission 94476) | Hot spring sediment bacterial and archeal communities from California, USA to study Microbial Dark Matter (Phase II) - Blank Spring... | ecosystem: Environmental > Aquatic > Thermal springs... | reverse complement strand
GTGCGGCCCATGGTGGAGAACATCGCCTCCAGCGGCAGGTCCAGCGTCCTGAGCGCGTAGCCCGCGAGTTCGCGGGTGGGCTCGTGACCACTGGCGTAGAGCATGAGCACGCGCGCGAGCGGGCCGACCTCCATGGGCTTGCCCCGCCAGCGCGGCGACTTGAGCCAGGAGTAGCTCGCGTCCACGTCCAGGTGCTGGTAGGGCGGCTTCGGCCCGGTGTAGTGGAGGTTGGTCTCGCCCTCGTAGGGATGCAGGCCGGCCTCCTTGCCCTTGCTGTAGTCGTACCAGGAATGGGCGACGAACTCCTGGATCTGCTCGGGATCGTTGAGGTCCAGCGGGTGGATGGTGGAGAGATCCCGGTCCAGGATGACGCCCGACGGGATCAGGTAGCTCGACACATCGTCGAGGCCGGCGTCCGGGAAGTCGCCGTAGGTGAGGAAGTTGCCCACCCCCTCCCCGCGCTGGAACCAGTCCTTGTAGAAACTGGCGATGGCCAGCGTGTCCGGCACGTAGACCTGATCGACGAAGGTCTGCATCTGGACGATGATGTCGCGCACCTGCGACAGGCCCACGTCGTTCAGCGCCGTGCCCCCCATCCCGGCCGTGGCGGCACCGCCCGCGCTGATGGCCGATGGCGCACCGCCGACCAGGAAGTTCGGGTGCGGATTCTTGCCGCCGAAGATGGCCTGCAGCTTGGCCACGTCGCGCTGCCAGGCAAGCGCGTCGAGGTAATGCGCCACCGCCATCAGGTTGGCCTCCGGCGGCAGCCGGTAGGCCGGATGCCCCCAGTAGCCGTTGGCGAAGATGCCGAGCTGACCGGATTCGACGAACTCCTTGATGCGTTTCTGCACGTCGGAGAAGTAGCCCGGCGAGGAACGCGGGTAGTTGGAGAGCGACTGCGCCAGTTCGGCGGTCGCCTTCGGATCGGCCTTGAGCGCCGAGACCACGTCCACCCAGTCCAGCGCATGCAGGTGATAGAAGTGCATGACGTGGTCGTGCACGAACTGTGCGCCGATCATCAGGTTGCGGATCAGCTGGGCGTTGGGCGGGATCGGGTAGTCCAGCGCATCCTCCACCGAGCGCACGGAGGCGATGCCGTGCACCAGGGTACACACGCCGCAGATGCGCTGGGCGAAGGCCCAGGCATCGCGCGGGTCGCGGCCCTTCAGGATGGTCTCGATGCCGCGCACCATGGTGCCGGCACTGGAGGCGTGCTTGATGAAGCCGTTCTCGTCGGCCTCGGCCTCGATGCGCAGATGACCCTCGATGCGCGTAATGGGATCGACGACGATACGTTCTGTGCTCATGCTGCTGTCCCCATGCAATCGGTTTTATTCTTGTTCAGTTCTCGACGAGGTTGTCGGCCACCAGTTCCAGGAGGCTGTGCATCGTCTTGTCCCAGTGGAAGTGTTCCTGGCTGTCGTCGAAGTTCTGCCGGCAGTTCGAACAGCTGGTGAGCAACATCTCGCCGCCCGCCTTCTCGATCTGTTCCATCTTGATCTCGAAGGCCTTGTAGCGGAGCCTGTCGGCGCGATGGATGGTGATCACGCCACCGCCGCCGCCGCAGCACCAGTTGTAGTCGCCGGTGTCCTGCGTCTCGCGCAGCTCCATGCCCAGGGCCTTCATCACGTCGCGCGGGGCCTGGGTGGCACCGCCACGCCGCGACACCTGGCAGGGATCGTGGAAGGTCACCGAGGAATCGACCTGCTTCACCTTGAGCCGGCCGTTGTTCACCTGCTCGGCGAGAAACTCAGAGATATGGCGCACCTTGAAGGGCAGCGGTTCGCCCATCATGTTCGCGCCCTGCCAGCGCAGCGCGCCGTAGGCGTGGCCGCACTCGGGCAGGATCACGGTATGCGCGCCGACCTTCTTTGCGGCCTCCACGATCTTCTTCGTCATGTCCTTCTGCCAGGCGGTGTTGCCCGAGAGCATGCCGAAGTTGGTGGCCTCGTAACCGTCGGTGCGGAAGGTCCACTTGAGACCGAGATGGTTCATCACCTTCGCCACGGCCGCCATCGACTCGGGATATTTCTGGATCTCGATGGAGGACATGGTGATGAGCACGTCGGCCTCGTCCTCGTCGACGCGCATCTCCACCTCGTGCTCGTCGCCCATCCACTCGATGCGATCCTCGAACACGCTGGCGGTGGCGCCCAGCGGGCTGCCCTCGCGCTCGGCACGCTCGGCCACCGCCCAGAGCTCGTGCGGCACCAGCCCGGCCTGGAACATGGCGTGACGCGCCTGGCCCACCAGGGTGGCGATGTCGATCCCCATGGGGCAGATCATGGTGCAGCGACCGCACATGGTGCAGGAGTCGTACAGCAGCTCCTGCCATTCCTGCAGCTCCTCCACCGTGACCTTGCGCTTGAGCCCCAGCGCCTTGTACAGGAAGGAGAAGGGCCCGGCCTCGCGCTTGTAGGCCTGCTTGAAGGGTTCGAGCTTCCAGATCGGCGTGTACTTCGGGTCGCCGGTCTGCACGTAGAAGTGACAGGCCTCGGCGCACTGGCCGCAGTGCACGCAGGACTCCATATAGGCAGCGCTGGTGGCGCCGAAGTCCTTCACGAAGTTCACCATCGCCGTGTGCACGCGCTGCGCGCCGGGCATCTCGCCCTGCGTGTCGAAGCGCTGCTCGGGTTTCTTCACGCTCACGCGTTTGGATTCGAGGTCGAGCGGGTGCTCCTGTTCGAGATCGGTGCTGCTCATGTACGCGCCCCCCGGCGCGCGAACAGCGCGCCCGTCGTGCCGCGACTCAGGAACACGAGGAAGCTGTGTCCCAGCTTGCCGAACGGCAGCCAGATGAAGAGAAACTCGACGCTCAGGATATGGATTGCCAGCACGGTCTCGTAACGCATGCCGAAACCGGTGTGGGTGAAGGCCATCATGCCGGTGAGCAGCGGCACGATGGTCACCAGCCAGCTGAAGTAGTCATCGAAGTTCGAGATCCTGCGCAGCACCGGGTGGGTGAGGCGCTTGACCAGCAGCGCCACCATCGACGCCAGGGTGATGACCGCCACCAGGGTGATCACGCTGGTTGGCAGGGCCGGCCACTGGAAGCCGAGAATGCTCTCGAACCAGAGGATGTGCGGCAGGAAGGCGAACACCACAATGGCCAGGCCGATGTGGAACACGTAGCCCACGATGTTGGAGTACATCACGCGCGACCAGAAGGCCCTCGCGGGCACGGAGCGCGAGAAGATGGTCTTTACCGCGCCGCCGAGTACACCGGTCTGGCGCGGCTCGGCGAGGTCCTTCTTGCGCTTGAGGAAGATGATGCCGAACAGGCGCCAGGCAATGCCGAACACCAGGATGATGAGCGACCACTGCATGGCGGGGCCGCGTGCGAACTCGAGCAGATCCATGGCCATCACCCCTGTTCGCTGGTCTTTTTCTGTTTGGCCCGGGACATGGCCGCCACGCCGATGCCGACGGCGGCGCCCGCCACCGCGGCAGCGGCGATGCCCTCGGCCGAGCCCCACTGACCGGTGGACAACGGCGCATAGAAGCTGCCCTTGTCCCAGAAGTCGGGCTCCGAGCAGCCGATGCAGCCGTGCCCGGACTGGATGGGAAAGGTCAGGCCCTGGTTCCACTTCACCGTGGCGCAGGCGTTGTAGGTGGTCGGACCCTTGCAGCCGAGCTCGTACAGGCACCAGCCGTTACGCGCACCCTCGTCGTCGAAGCTCTTGGCGAACTTGCCCTGGTCGTAGAAGGTGCGGCGGTAGCAGCGGTCGTGGATGGAGTCGCCGAAGAAGGCCAGCGGGCGCTTGAGGTGGTCCACCGGCGGCAGGTCGCCGAAGGTGAGGAAGTTGGCAATCACGCCAGTCATCACCTCGGGGATGGGTGGGCAGCCCGGCACGTTGATGATGGGCTTGTCGGTGATGATGTCCTGCACCGCGGCCGCACCCGTCGGGTTCGGGTTGGCCTTGGGGAGGCCGCCGAAGGCCGCGCAGGTACCGACCGTGATGATGGCGGCCGCACCCTCGGCGACGTGTTTCAGGGTCTGCAGATTGGTCTCGCCGGCGACGGTGGAATACACGCCGTCGTCCTTCAGCGGGATGGAGCCGTCGACCACCACCAGGTACTTGCCCCAGTTCTCCTTCATGGCGATCTCGCGTGCTTCCTCCACCTGGTGGCCGGCGGCGGCCTGCAGGGTGTGCTGGTAGTCGAGCGAGATGAAGTCGAAGATCAGCGACTCGATAGAGGGCGCGTAGGAGCGGGTGATGGATTCGACGCAGCCCGTGCATTCCTGGAAGGACAGCCAGATGACCGACTGGCGCCGCGCCCTGGCGAGCGCCTCGGCCATCACCGGGGCCATGGAGGCCGGCAGGGCCATGGCCGAGGCCACGGCAGTGCAGAACTTGAGGAAGCTGCGTCGGCTCATGCCGCGCCGGCTGAGTTCCTCCCCCAGGGTTTCGGGAAGTTTCTTCTTGTCATTCATACCCGCCTCCGTATAGCCGGTACTGATCAGGATTCAGTCTGCTGGGTTCTTGCCTTCCATCGCGTCTGCCAGGCGCGAGACCGCGCCGGCGATGTCATCGTCGTGTGACGGCAGCATCGCCGGCACGCGCGTGATCTCCACCTGCTCGATGGCCGTGGCGCCGAGCAGGTTCTGGTACTCGACCCACCACACGCCGGCGTAGGCCGTCTCATGGATGTCGGTGGGGCCCGAGGCCTCGATCGTGATGCGTACCTCGCCCTCACCCAGCGCCTCGCGCAGCTGCCGACGGTCGGCCGTGGTCAGCGGCAGGCTGGCCAGGTCGATGACATGGGTCTGCCCGTGGTCGCGCAGGGCCGAGAGGTGCTGCAGGATCTCGCGCAATACCGCGTCGGCCATGCCGGTGAGCGCGTCGTCGGCGACAAAGCCGCCGGACTCGATCTTCACGCCGATGTCCGCCAGCCCGCTCATGACTACCACCGCTCGATGAGTGCGCGCACGGCACGGCAGGCCTCGGGTATGGCCGCCGCCACCGGCTCGGTGGGATAACTGCCCCAGTCGAAATCGGCCGGCTGGATGCCGACCAGCGCGCGGTTGGCGGGCAGGTTGTTCTCGAGGCGCGCGATGGCCAGCAGGTCGTTGAGAGAGACCTCGTGCACGCTGCTCTTCTTTCCGGTCGCGATGAATTCGTCCATGGCCTCGCCCTCGAAGACCTGCAGCGTGCCGGGTGCGGCATCGAGCTGGGCGGTATCGACCACGATCAGCGCCGCCGACTCCTCGATGGGGCCGGCGAGCGTGAAACTCATCGTGCCGCCATCCATGTAGTCGGCGGCCACGGCATCGGGATCGTGACGGGCGAGTTCGTCGATGACATGAACGCCCACGCCTTCGTCGGTGAGCAAGGTGTTGCCCAGACCCAGCACGAGTATCTTGCGGACAACGGGCGACTGCGCGATCGCAGGTTCCAAGGTGGCATCCCTCTGGTGGTGCTTGCTTGTATCACCGCCTCTATTAGCGGTTTCTTATTTTCTTTTATTGTTACCGAAAAGCTTGCCCTAGCTTAATGAAGCGGGTGTGACATGCACAGGACATTACTGCCGCCGCCTGACGTGGGTCAATGCATAGACAAGCCTCATCAAAAGGTAGTCGCTTTCACGCCACCGTCAACATGTTGCGCCTTGATCGAATGGGTGTCATCGTCTGTAATCACTTCGTCACGTCAGCCAGCGAGCATTGCAGCATGTGTCTTGGAATCCCCATGCAGGTCATCGAGGTCGACGGATACAACGCCCGCTGCGAGGCCAAGGGTGTCGAGCGTACCGTGAGCCTGTTCATGCTGCAGGACGAACCGGTGACCCCGGGCGAGTTCGTCATGGTGCATGTCGGCTACGCCATCCAGAAGATGACCGAGGAAGAGGCGCGTTCGGCCTGGGAGATCTACGACGAGATGCTGGCCCTGGAAGGGGGCTGAGCATGCACGAGCTGTCGGTGTGCCAGTCGGTGATCAGCCAGGTGGAACAGGTTGCGCGGGCGCATGACGCCACCGGGGTGAGCCTGGTACAGTTGTCCATCGGCCCGCTCTCCGGCGTGGAGCCCGCCCTGCTCGCCCAGGCCTTTCCCATTGCCCAGGCCGGTACGCTGGCCGAGGGCGCGGTACTGGAACTGGAGAGTCTGCCCATCCGTGTGCGCTGCCGCAGCTGTGGCGCCGAGACGGACGCCGCGGCCAACCGCCTGCTCTGCGGCGCCTGCGGCGACTGGCAGACCACCATCATCAGCGGCGACGAGCTGCTGCTGACCCGCGTGGAACTCATCGCCACCCTCAAACCCGACACGGCAGAGGAGTCCGCCCATGTGTGACACCTGTGGCTGCAACATCACCCCGGGCAACCGCCACCTGATCCAGCCCGGCGGCAAACTCGCCCGCACCGACAACGGCAGGACCGCCGTCACGGTGCTGCAGAGCCTGCTCAGCGAAAACGACGTCCAGGCCGCACACAACCGCGCGCACTTCGACGGTCGCGGCATCCTCTGCGTCAACCTCATGTCCTCGCCGGGTTCGGGCAAGACCGCCCTGCTCGAGGCCACCATCGAGGCACTGGCGGGCGAGCTGAAGATCGCCGTGGTCGAGGGCGATCTCGAAACGGAGAACGACGCCGAACGCATCCGCGCCAAGGGCGTACCGGCCGTGCAGATCGCCACCGGCACCGCCTGTCACCTCGACGCGCACATGGTGCACGATGCCCTGCATGCCCTGGATCTCGACGGGCTGGATATCGTCTTCATCGAGAACGTCGGCAACCTGGTCTGCCCGGCGAGCTTCGACCTCGGCCATCACCGCAACGTCACCCTGCTCTCGGTCACCGAGGGCGACGACAAGCCGGCCAAGTACCCGGTGATGTTCCGCGCCTCCGACCTCATGCTGCTGACCAAGGCCGACCTGCTGCCGGTGCTCGACGACTTCAGCGTGGATGCCGCCGAGACCGCCCTGCGCCACCTCGCCAACCCCGCGCCCGTGATCGAGGTCTCCTCGCGCAATGGCGTGGGTCTGGATGAGTGGATCGACTGGCTGCGCAGCGAGCTGCGCACCCAGCGCCTGCGCCTGGTCGAAGGCCAGACCGCGCACCCGGCCATACAGGCCGACGGCGCCCGGCTGCATGGGCTGGACCCGGCGCATACGCATCACGAACACCATCACCACAGCCACGGGCACGCCGAATGAGCGCCGAGGCGCGCGACTGGCTGGAGCGCATCCGCGGTCTCGACCTGCCGCCGCGCATCCGCGTGATGAACGTCTGCGGCGGCCACGAGCGCTCCATCAGCATGGCCGGCCTGCGCAGCGCCCTGCCCGGGAACATCGAGCTCATCCCGGGCCCCGGCTGCCCGGTCTGCGTCTGCCCGGAAGAGGACATCTACCAGGCCATCCAGCTCGCCCTCAACGAGGACATCACCCTGGTCGCCTTCGGCGACATGCTGCGCGTGCCGGTGAACGTGCCCAAGGCCCAGGCCCGCTCGCTGGTGGAGGCGCAGGCCGCCGGCGCCGACATCCGCCCCGTCGCCTCGCCCACCGAGGCGGTGGCCATCGCCCGCGCGCAGCCCGACCGGCCCGTGGTGTTCTTCGCTGCGGGCTTCGAGACCACCACCGCCCCCGTGGCCGCCATGCTCGCCGAGGGCGTGCCGGACAACCTCTCGGTGCTGCTCTCCGCGCGCAAGACCTGGCCCGCCGTCGCCATGCTGCTGGACTCCGAGGCCCCGGGTTTCGATGCCCTCATCGCCCCGGGCCATGTCTCCACCATCATGGGCCCGGAGGAATGGGCCTTCGTGGTGGAACGGCACGGCATCCCGGCCGCCGTGGCCGGCTTCTCCCCCGAGAGCCTGCTGGCCGCCACCTGGTCGGTGCTGCGCCAGCACATCGAGGGCCGGCGCTTTCTCGACAACTGCTATACCGGCGTGGCGCGCCCCGGCGGCAATCCGGCCGCCCAGCGCCAGCTCGACGCGGTGCTCGACGTGGTGGATGCCAACTGGCGCGGCGTGGGCGTGATCCCCGATTCCGGATATGAGCTCAACACGAGCTACGCGAAACACAACGCACGCCTGCGCTACCCCTCCTACGAGGACGCCTCGCGCAAACGCGCCGGCGAGATGCCGCCCGGCTGCGACTGCGCACGCGTGGTGCTGGGCAAGATCTACCCCAACGAGTGCCGTCTCTACGGCAAGGCCTGCACGCCACGCAACCCGGTCGGCCCCTGCATGGTCTCCGACGAAGGCGCCTGCCGCATCTGGTGGGTCAGCGGCGTGAGGGAAGCCAAACCCAGTGCCGCGTGAGACGCGCCGCTGGCGCATCGGCGGGCAGGTGCAGGGCGTGGGGTTTCGGCCCTTCGTCTATCGCGAGGCCAGCGCCCGCGGGCTCGCGGGCTACGTGCAGAACCGCAGCGGCGAGGTGCTGATCGAGGCCGGCGGCCCGGCCGGGGCGCTGGACGACCTGCTCGACCGCCTACTCCATCACGCCCCGCCGCTGGCCCGCCCGCGCCTGATCGAGACGGACACCATCGCGCCCACCCCGGACAGGGACTTCGTCATCCGGCCCAGCGCGGCCGATGACGCCCCGCGCATCCACCTGCCGCCGGACTACTTCACCTGCGACGACTGCCTGGCCGAACTCGCCGACCCCGGCGCACGCCGCCACCGCTACCCCTTCATCAACTGCACCCAGTGCGGGCCGCGCTACACCCTGATCCGCGCGCTGCCCTACGACCGCCCGAACACGGCCATGGCGGACTTTGCCCTCTGCCCCGCCTGCCGGGTCGAATACGAGAACCCCGCCGACCGGCGCTTTCATGCCCAGCCGCTCGCCTGCCCCGACTGCGGGCCCACGCTCACCTACCGCGAGGCGGGCGGGGACATCACCGGCAACGAGGCCGCGCTCGCCGCCTGCGTCCAGGCACTCCGGGCCGGGAAGGTCGTGGCGGCCAAGGGCATCGGCGGCTATCACCTGCTCTGCGATGCCTGCAACGCGACCGCCGTCGCCCGCTTGCGCGCGCGCAAGCACCGCCCGCACAAGCCGCTGGCCGTGCTGTTTCCCTGGGCGGGCGAGGACGGCCTGGCCGTGCTTCACCGCCACGCCGCGCCGGATGCGGCCGAGGCCGCCGCGCTCACCGGCCCCGAGCGGCCCATCGTGCTGGTCACGCTGACACCCGGCCACGGCCTGGCGCCCGACATCGCGCCGGGGCTTGCCGAGGTCGGCGCCATGCTGCCCTACAGCCCGCTGCATCACCTGCTCGCCGCCGACCACGGCGGCCCGCTGGTCGCCACCTCCGCCAACCGGTCGGGCGAGCCCGTGCTCACCGACGCAGAGGCCGTGGAACAACGCCTCGCCACGGTGGCCGACGCCTTCCTGCATCACGACCGCCCCATCCTGCGCCCGGCCGACGACAGCGTCTGCCGCGTCATCGCCGGACGCCCGCGCCGGCTGCGCCTCGGCCGCGGCCTGGCGCCGCTGGCGCTGGACCTGCCCCGCCCCGTGGCATGTCCCACCCTCGCCGTCGGCGGGCACATGAAGAACACCATTGCGCTCGCCTGGGAGGACCGCCTGGTGGTGTCGCCGCATATCGGCGAACTCGACAGCCCGCGCGCCCTGGCCGTGTTCGAACAGGTGATCGACGACCTCTGCGCCCTGTATCACGTAAACCCCGAACAACTCGTGCACGATGCCCACCCGGACTACGCCAGTACCCGCTGGGCCCGCGCACGTGCCGCCGCGCGCGGGCTGCCGACGCTGGCCGTCCATCACCATCACGCCCACGCCGCCCTGCTCGCCGCCGAGCACCCGCAGGTAGCGCGCTGGCTCGTCTTCACCTGGGACGGCACCGGCCTGGGCGAGGACGGCCACATCCAGGGCGGCGAGGCCCTGCTCGGCCGCCCCGGCGCCTGGCAGCGCGTCGCCAGCCTGCGCCCCTTCCGCCTGCCTGGCGGCGACCGCGCCGGGCGCGAGCCCTGGCGCGCCGCCGCCGCGCTCGCCTGGGAATGCGGCCGGGAGTGGGAACCGCCCGAGGTGGATGCCGCACTCGCCTGCGCGGCCTGGCAGCGCGGCCTCAACACCCCCACCTCCACCGCCGTCGGCCGCCTGTTCGACGCCTGCGCCTCGCTGGCCGGCGTGCTGCAGCAGGCCAGCCACGAGGCCCAGGGCCCCATGGCCTGGGAGGCCCTGGCCGCCGGCCATGCAAGAACGCCGGCCACGTCACTGCCGCTGGCGATCGATGCCGCCGGCCTGCTGCGCATCGACTGGGAACCCCTCGTGGACCTCGTGCAGGACAACCGCCTGCCGCTGGCCCAACGCAGCGCCCGCATGCACGACACCCTGGCCGAGACCCTCGTCGCCACCGCAAGGCGCCTGCGCACCGAACACGGCGCGTTTGCCGTGGGCCTGAGCGGCGGCGTCTTCCTCAACCGCCGGCTCAGCGAAGGCGCGCTCGCACGATTGCATGACGAAGGCTTCACCGCGTTTCTGCCCGAGGTCGTGCCGTACAACGACGCGGGGCTTTGCATGGGGCAGGTGATGGAGGCGGCGGGGCGCGAGGGATAAGAGTCGCGAGTTGCAAGTTACAAGTCGCAAGTCGCAAATCGCAAGTCGGAGAAAAAGGCGGTGCCGGTAGGAGCGCTGCAAGGCGCGATCAAGGGATAGCACTATCGCCTTCGACTGCGGCGTTGGGCGCCACAGAGGACACAAAATTCGCAGAGAAAAAGGCGGCGCCGGTAGGAGCGCTGCAAGGCGCGATCAAGGGATGGCACTATCGCCTTCGACTGCGGCGTTAGGCGCCACAGAGGACACAGAGTTCGCAGAGAAAAAGGCGGCGCCGGTAGGAGCGCTGCAAGGCGCGATCAAGGGATGGCACTATCGCCTTCCACTGCGGCGTTAGGCGCCACAGAGGACACAAAGTTCGCAGAGAAAAAGGCGGCGCCGGTAGGAGCGCTGCAAGGCGCGATCAAGGGATAGTACTATCGCCTTCGGCTGCATCGCGACGGACACCGTCCCGCTCCTCTGTGGACTCTGTGCCCTCTGTGGCAGATCATGCAGTTGGTCCCAGACGACGAATCTTCGCGTAACAACAAACCAGAAAAACCACATGACCGAACGACACATCACCCTCGCCCATGGCAACGGCGGGCGCTTCATGCGCGAGCTGATCGACGAGGTCTTCGCCAGACACCTGGGCACGGACCAGCTCGACACCCATACCGACGCCGCGCATCTGAACCTCAGTGGCGACCTGCTGTTTTCCACCGATGGCTTCACGGTGAAACCGCTGGAGTTTCCGGGCGGCAGCATCGGCTCGCTGGCCGTTCACGGCACAGTGAACGATCTGGCCGTGGCCGGCGCGATTCCAAAGGTGCTGAGCCTGAATGCCTTCATCGAGGAGGGGCTGTCCTTCGCCCAGCTGGAGCGCATCGTCCGGGACCTCGCCGGAGCCGCGCGCGACTGCGGGGTGGCGGTGGTCGCGGGCGACACCAAGGTGGTGCCGCATGGCGAGGGCAGCGGGCTGTATCTGGCCACCGCCGGCATCGGCCTGCGGGCCACGCCACAGGTCCTGAGCCTGAAGAACGTCCGGCCCGGCGACCAGATCCTCGTCAGCGGCCCGGTGGGCGACCATGGCACGGCCGTGATGCTGGCGCGTGAACAGTTCGGCCTGCGCGGCGACCTGCAGTCCGATGCCGCCAGCGTGCTGCCGCTGGCCCGGGCGCTGTTCGACCTGCCCGGCCTGCGCTTCATGCGCGACCCCACACGCGGCGGCCTGGCCACCGTCGCCCACGAGATCGCCGAGGCCTGTGGCGCCGGCGTGCGCCTGAACGAGTCCGCCATCCCCGTGCGCGACCCCGTGCGCGCCGTCTGCGAGATGCTCGGCTACGACCCCTACTACCTCGCCTGCGAGGGCCGCATCGTCGCCATCGTCAGCCCCGAGGCCGCCGACCAGGCCCTCACCCGCTGGCAGGCCCTGCCCCAGGGCGAACAGGCCGCCCTCATCGGCCAGGTCAAGGCCGGCGCCAGCCGCGTCGTCCTCGAGACCCCCATCGGCGGCGAGCGCTTCCTCGAAGAGCTGGAAGACGACCCGCTGCCGCGGATCTGCTGATCCGGGCGGGCGCTTGCCCGGGGAAAAACCGGCAATTACAATCCGTATTACAAAACGCAATACGGACTGAATCACATGGCCACCATCAGCCTGCGCCTGCCCGAAGACATTGAGGCCCTCCTCGCCGAAGAGGCCCGCCTGGAAGGCCGGCCACGCTCCGAGGTCGTCCGCGAGGCCATCATCGACTACCTCGCCCGCCGCGAGCGCGAACGCTTCATGGCACAGATGGTGGCAGAGGCACGTGCCGCCTATGACACCCCGGCCATCCGCAAGGAGACCCAGGCGCTGTTGCAGGAGGCCGAGCCCGCCAGCAACGAGGCCCTGGAGCAGAGCGAGAGGCAGGGCCCGTCCGACAGCGACTGGTGGCGCTGATG
>Ga0129302_1002739_pt1 | contig 12441 bp, 17 predicted proteins | sample BlaSprsedimmetaG_FD_94476 | JGI IMG/M metagenome (GOLD analysis project Ga0129302, IMG submission 94476) | Hot spring sediment bacterial and archeal communities from California, USA to study Microbial Dark Matter (Phase II) - Blank Spring... | ecosystem: Environmental > Aquatic > Thermal springs... | reverse complement strand
GTAGTGCCTCGTCCCTCGGAAAGATTGGTCCCTTCAAAGAGGCAGGTGCCCGGATAGACTAAAGCCGTCTTGGGGGTCGGCAGGTTGGGGGAGGGTTGTTTCCATGGAAGCTTGGTATCCCCGTAGTACATCCGTCGGCCGTAACGGGACATCCAGAACACGGTGAGTCTTAAGTCGCGGCGGTACTCATGCTTGAAATACTTGGCGAACTCGCCGATGGTCAGTCCGTGTCGTGGGGGGAGTCCGTACGCACCCACCTCGTTCTGGTGTTCGTCGGCTATTGGTCCGCCTTCGATAGTCTCCGCGTTGATAGGATTGGGACGATCGCAGACTAGCGCTTCGACCCCGTAATCGGCGCAGTTCGCCATGACCGCCGCAGCGGTGTAGAGATAGGTATAATAACGGCTTCCCACGTCCTGTATATCTATAATGACGGCGTCGAGATCGCTCATATGCTGCTCTTCGGGTTCTTTGCGGCTGCCGTAGAGGGAGACCATCTCCATATCCAAGAGCACATCGTCTTCCACCGGGATGGCGTCTTGGATCTCGGATAGAAAACCGTGTTCTGGGCCGAAGATACGAACCAGGGGAAGACCTCTTTCTCTCAACGCTCTCCATACGGGTCTGCCGTCGGGTAGAATAGAAGCCATGTTGCTCAACAGGGCTAGCGAGCTCCACTGGCCTGACCACGAATCCATCAGTTTTTCAATACCGAGAATTGTTCTCACCATTTTCTCCATTTTTAGGTTAAATTATCTGAAAGTACCGGCCAACATACCGCGGATAAAATAGCGGGACATCAAGAGGTAGAGTACCACTATCGGAAGTATGGAGAGCCCCAGAAAGGCGAACAATGGGCCCCACTGAACCGAGTGTTCCCCAAAAAAGTTGGCCACCGCCAGGGGTAACGGGCTCAGCTCGGAGGAACGGAGGAAAATAAGGGGGAAAAAGAAGTCGTTCCATATCGGCACCGCGTTGTAGATTATGGCGATCACCAATCCGGGTCGAGCCAACGGGAGCATCACTTTGCGGAAGAGCTGAAACTCATTGGCCCCATCGATGCGTCCGGCGTCCTCGAGGTTCTCCGGTAGATTGTAGAAAAAGCCGTAGAGAATGAGGATGGTGAAGCCAAAGCGCCACGCCGAATAAACCAGGATCAGAGCCGTCCGTGTATCCAAGAGTCCCAGGTCCCTCATCATCAGAAAAAGAGGCAGTGAAGCCAGGCGCAGAGGTACCATGAGTCCGAGAAGGAAAAAAGAGTAGACTATCCCCGCCGATTTTACCCGGTATCGAGCTAGGGCGTAAGCGGCGGGAGTCCCGACTCCGATATTCAACAGCATCGCACCGGCGGTGATAATGACGCTGTTCATGAGATGAAGCATGAAGTTGCTGCCCAGGAGCACCTCTCGGTAATTCTCAAAGCGTGGGTTGATGGCCAGGCTCAAGGGGGCGGAAAAAAGTTCGGTGGTACTGCGCAGCGATGAGTTGTACATGATCAATAGTGGGACGATGATCAGAACCGCGTATAAGCCGAGAAACAGGTATACGATGCTACTCTTGGTGAGCCCCAGGTGCTTCACTCTCAGTACTGATGCCTTACTCATTGACCTATCCCTCCAAACTCACCCGTTTATTGTGCAGCGATCTAGTTATCACCAAGGAGATCACCGCCGAGAGAAGCACGATAACAATACCGATAGCCGCGCCGAGCCCCTTGTCGGCCAAACCGGTTATACCACCGAAGGCGGTACGATAGAAAAGCGTACCGAGGACATCGGTGGAGTAGTTCGGTCCTCCCGTAGGACCTGTTAAAGAATAAACGATGTCAAACATGCGAAGATTTCCCGTGATGGTCAAAATGAGCACGGTCAACAGCTGTGGTACGATTAGCGGGAGATAGATAAACCGAATTCGTGCCAAACCTTTGACCCCGTCGAGCTCGCAGGCGTCCAGGACCGCTGCGGGAATGTTGTTCAGACCGGCGAGAAATATGAGGGCCGGGAACCCCGCCCACCGCCATATGTTGATAATCAGAATTGTGGTAAAGGCGGTTGCCGGATCTCCTAACCAGGGGAAGCTAAAGTCGGAACCGCTAAAAAAGCCTATCAAATGGTTGATCGCGCCCCAACTGGGATGAAGCAGTAAATTGAACAGGAAGCCCACTACTACGATAGAGAGCGTGACCGGAAGGAATACCAGAGCCCGAAAGAATTTCGTACCCGGGAGCTCCTGAAAAAGACCCAAGGCGATAAAAAAACCGATCAGGGTCTGCAGCACCACTACAAAAGCCAGCGCGTAGGCGTTGTGCCCCGCAGCGTTCCAGAACCTTCGTGAGATCGGAGAAACCCCGTTGAAAAGGGTACGAAAGTTCTCGAGTCCGATAAAGCCGACACGCTGTAATCCTTCCCAGGCGTAGAGACTGTAGGCAAATGATCGGAAGACGGGATAGATAACCAGAGTAATAAAGAGCACTAATCCCGGCAAAAGAAAAACGACGAAGGCAAAGTCTCTCGAATTCGAGATCCCCTCCCACTTTTCCTTGATTCCCATTTCGTGGACTCCATGTTAAAAGGTGCTCCGAGAGCCTCGGAGCACCTGATTCTTTGTATTGTTGTTCATACGCTAATTTTGAAAGGGTTCGTACCAAGATGCAAGTTCGGTATGGACAGTTTCGGCGACTTCTTGCGGGCTCATGTCACCTTGCATCATACCCTGCAGGGCATTCTGCAGTACCACTGAACCGGTGGGTTGATCCCAACGAAATCCGACCAGCATGATGTAGGGGGTTGTTTCGTACTCATCTAAAAAGGAGATGAACTTCGAGAGCACGGGTACTTTGGACGGATCGGCTTCGACTCCGGGGATCGGTGATATTTGGGCCAGCATATTGGTGAACATATCACCGAACTCTTTGGAGGCCATGAACTGAATAAGCTTGAGGGCCGCTTCCTCGTGGGGGGTGCTGCGGTTGACACCGTACGAACCGTCAGCCCAGACTCCGATGTAGTTGGTGTTGGTACCCTCTGGCCGAGGAGCCGGAAATACTCCAATATCCAGATCGGGGTTCTGCTGCTGAAAAAAGGCTGCTTCAAAGGATCCACCGATGTACATAGCCGCCTGTTCGGTGAAAAAGTTGGCCTGCATGGTAGCGAAATCCATACCCATGAAGCCGTTGGGCATGTAGTCGCGGAGGTTATACATCCGTTCCAGGGCGTTTATGAAACGCTCATCGGTGAAGGTGGTCTCTCCAGCGACCACGGCTTCGTAGAAGTCGTTCCCGCCGTAAAAGTTCGGCGCGATCGTTCCGAACATGATCTCCAACATCCAAGCTGCCTGTCCGCCATTGGCCAGGGGGGTGACACCGTTGGATTTAAGAGTGTCCAGCAGGTCGATGAATTCGCTCCAGGTGCTAGGTGGGGCAACTCCGTTTTCCTCGAAGATCCTTTTGTTGTAATAGATTCCCAAGGCTTGGTTGGCAAAGGGGACTCCGTAGATTTTTCCGTCCTTCCTGCCAGAAGCGCTGGCGATTGAGGAATTGGGAAAGTTTTCCAATTCCGGAACCACGTCATCCAGGGGCATCAAAAAGTCGATGTAGCGCTGCAGACCGCCGTAGGCCCGTAACTGCATTACATCCGGCCCTTGATCTCCCTCCAAGGCCGTCGCCAGTACCGTGTTGTACTCGGTGTTTTTGATAGTTCGAAAATCGACGGTGATTCCCGGATTGGCCTCTTCAAAAACGTCAAAAATCCGTTTGTACTCCTCGACGTCCTCTCCTCGCCAACTCCAGACATCCAGAGTGATCTCCTCCTCCGGCGTCTCCCGCGATTGCTCTCCGCTTCCTTCTCCTTGACCTCCGGCAAAAAGAACGAAGGGGACTACGAGCAACGCGAAGATAATGGTCACACGTTTCATCCTGCCCTCCTTTTGGGGAATGGTAATGACGCCCCTGTAGTTTGTCCGGCTATCCTTTTCTATTTACAGTCACAGGGCGTTTATTAAGTTTGTTCTTTGCACAAACTAACTAAAGGGTAACACGGCTCCTCCTATCTGTCAACAAAAAGTGAGTCAAACGAGCAATTCTCAACGGATCTCCTGGAAAAGTCGCTCCACATAGACGAAGCCCAGCGGCTCTATCTCCCGCCCGATGATGGCGGCGACGGTCCAGCTCTGCAGCCGGTCGGTGGCCTCCGGGCGGTTGCGCAGTACGCGGAAGCTGCCGTCGGGGAGTTGTATGGAGAAGTTTCGCTCATCCCGTTCCGGAGGAGAGGGGTGGCAGCGGCTGAGCCTCGGAGGGCGGCGCTACGTCGGGCAGGGACGGCTCTTTGAGCCTTTCGATTGGTATCTGCTCACCGCCGAAAGGGAGGACATCTTCTACTCCTCTGTAGGTAAGATTTATCAGAGGACCGCCGTCATTCTCATCGCCTCGTTGATCATAGCGTTGGGGCTGCTGATCGTTTTTTCGAATATATTGACCAAACCTATCAAGGATATGGTCAGCGTGATACAAGATATTATTTCTACCGGGGACCTCTCGAAAAACGTCACTCTCTGGTACCAGGACGAGGTCGGGCAGTTGGGTCACTACTTCAACCAGATGACCGGAGAGCTGGACAGCGCCTACGGACAAATCAAAAAATACGCCTACGAGATGGCCCTATGGTCAACCTCGCCTCGCGCCTGGAGGGGCTGACCAAGGTCTACCATGAACCGATCATCATCTCCGAATCGGTACAGCGGAAGATCAGCGCCATCTACCCCTGCCGCCTTCTGAACCGGGTCGTGGTCAAGGGAAAAAGCGCCCCGGTGAAAATTTACAATGTAAAAAAATCCTTAGACGCCCAGCAGAAGCTCATCTGGCAGCAGCACGAAAAGGCCATGGAGCTCTACATCGCCAGAGATTTCGAAGGCGCCGTCAATGGCTTTCAGGAAATCCTCGACACCAAGGCCAACGACGCGCTGGCAAAGCTCTACATCCGCCGCTGTCGGGAATACCTGGAAAACCCGCCTCCCGATTCTTGGCAGGGCGAGTTCGTCCTGCGGTCGAAATAAATACTTCTCTCTTGGACTCTTCCCTCCAAGGGCTGCAATTCCTTGTGATTATAGGGACCAGTTTTCCAGTTCTAAACCGGCGATCTTTTCAAAGTGTTTTGTGTTGTTTGTGACCACCACAAAGTTGTGAGCTATCGCGGTAGACCCGATTAAAAGGTCCATGTCGTCGATAGTTGTTCCCGTTTTTTCCAGATTTGTTTTTAAATCGCCAAAGGTCTCCATTATTGCCGGAGTTATATGGATGATGGGAAAAACTTCCGCCAATCTCCTCACATTTGCCATATTTTTTTCTACGTACTTGGATTTGCGCGCGCCGTACATCAGTTCTCCGTACGTTATCACTGACATTGATTTGGGAAAGTTTCTATGCGCCTTGAATTGCTCGATTACTTCTTCCCTGCCTTTCAAGCTGTATATCAGAATGTCGGTATCAATCAAGTAGTTCATTGTCTTTTCCGAATCTACTGGAGTTTTTTCGACCTTCCCTGATTTCCAACAGTATTTCTTCAGCCTCTCTCTCATCGCGCCAGCTGCCGGCCAACTTCAGGAACTCATCCGTCTGGTTGGCTTCGAAATCATCGGGTTTTGACAGATATTTCTGGAGAATATACACCACCTCCTGGCTAATCGACCTTCTCTCATGTGCCGCCAAGCTCCGCAGCGTTTCGTACAAACTTTCATCGATATCTTTTACCTGCAGGTTTGCCATGTGAGCCTCCTCTATGATAGTATAACATAAATCATGAAATTATCATAGTATTTCATGCACAAAGCAGCTTTTTTACTAGTGTTTGCTTTTACAAAAGTCAGACCACCGAAATATCTCCGGTAAAAAGAGGGGCGGCTCATTCCTCCACGTAGGTTCCGAAGACGCGGTCCCAAAAGACTGTGGTCACCCCGAACCTCTTGTCGGGGGTCAAGGCGTGGTGGCGCATGTGGTTGCGACGGACCTTTTGCACATAGCCGCTTTTGATATTGAAGTGGTGCATGGCGTAGTGCAGCATGTCGTACGAGAGGTAGCCCGCCAGAAATCCGGAGCTGAGGATCATCGCCTCGGCGTATCCGCCGGGAATCAGCAGAAACAGAAGCCGGAAAAGGAGGAAAAAGAGCCCCGCCAGAGGTAGACTCACCGCCGGCGGCATCACTAACCGGGTCTTCACCATGGGCTGGGCGTGGTGCACCCCGTGAAAGAGAAAGGAGACCCTCTCCTGCCGGGGAGTGCGGGGTGTGAAATGAAAAAGAAACCTGTGGAGCAGATACTCCGCGGGCGTCCAGATGAGAAGCCCCGCCGCCCAGAGCAGCGCCGCCGCCCATATTCCGCCCGGAGCCCGCTGCAGCGTACCGAAGACTAGAAGCACGAGGATCAGGGGCAGATAGACCGCCGCCACCACCGCCGGGTGGATATGGGTAAAAAACTCGAGAAGGTCCGAGCGAAAAAGCCGAATCGGCTCCTTGCCCGATTTTGTGTCTGCCGTGTTCATACCGACTAGTATACTCAATACTCGCCGGCAGGGCAATTTTAAAAATATACTTTATGAAAAACCCACCAACTCCTTTCGCCTCTCGTCCCAGAGTTTTAAGCGGATACAAGCGAGACTCTTCCAGAAGGTAAGGGGCTGTTTATTCTGCAGCGCCGGTACGGCGTCGTAGCACTTTTTGAGAAGATAATTCGGAATTCGGGGACTCAAATGATGGACGTGGTGGTAGCCGATATTCGAAGAGAACCAACGCAGCACTCCCGGCAGCTTGTAAAAAGAGCTGCCCTCCATCGCCGCCCGCAGCGGGTTCCACTCCTCGCCGCGTGATCAGTAGACGCCGTAGAACTGGTGCTGCACATAAAACAGCCATATCCCCATGAGACCTGCCAGCCAGATTACGGGAAGCTGAATCCCCACGTAGGTTCAAAATCCCATCAGCAGCGAAGCGCTCACGACAATCGCGGCGATCAGCAGGTTTGTCACTATTATGTTCACCTGTGCCTTTCGTCTCGCCATTTTCGACGGAAGCCGAAACCGGAGCAGAAAAGTGAATACCGGACCCAAACCGAGGAGGACGAGAGGATGACGGAACAGACGGTAGGAGATCCGCGTGCCCTTTGGAGCCGCTTCATACTCCTCTTTGGTCATGGTCCATATATCTCCGAAACCGCGGGAGTCGAGATCCGCGTACGTGGCGTGATGTTGAAGATGACTGTAGCGCCAATCTTCAAAGGGGGTGAAGACCAAAAGACCCAGCAGATAACCGAACACGGTATTGGCTCTCTTTTGTGAAAACAGCGATCCGTGTACGCAGTCGTGAAAAAGTATAAAGACCCGTACCAGCAGCAAGGCTGCAATCAAGGACAGCCCCAAGGTGATCCAATAGGAGTAGCCCTTTTGCATCATCCAGATCATCACTGCCCAAAGCGCCGCGTAGGGGACGAGCGTATTTATTAGCTGCCACACGGCTTTCCCGGTACTGCGGCTTCGATACTTCCGCAACTCGGCGTACCACTCAGGCCACTTCGGCTTGGGCTTCATGGCTTTTTTCCGCCGATCGGCTCCATCGTCTCTGCTCTCGCTTTTGACCATGGCAGCGCACTTCCTCCTTGGTCCAATCGTTTCATCGATTCATGCCGGGGACATCTAAAAGTATAATACAGGGGAGAGCTCGCCGCAATGCGGAGCTGTGTGTTAAAAGTGGAGTTATCAAATAAAATAGGTTTATGGTCAAAATAGTCTTAAAATAAGTAGGGCTTGCTGAATAACCCCAACTGAACCATCCTATGCGAATTTTTTTCCACTACGAGGTAAAAATCCAAGATTCCGGAGCAGCGAAAAAACAGACAAAAGAAGATCCCTACTGATCTTCTGTTTAGAAGGACGGCGCTTTTTGGCCGCTTTCAAATACTCTTTTCGAGCCTTTCGCCGGTAGGTGCGTATCTTCTTCCGTTCTCCCTTATGTGGTTCATGCAGAACATCGATAATCTCTTTGAGTTTCTCCCGAGCATTATTCAAAAGCTTCAAATCGGAGGGGCAAAAGGCTCTTTGTCTCGGTAACCTTCCAAGCATATCAGATACTGCAAGTAATGATTTTTCCTGATTTGCTGGACCGTTTCCCGATCGGTGATGCCGAACTTCTTAATGGCGTATACCCCGGATCCGCATGAGTGTGATGACTGAACCGCTAAAGCGTTGAAAAGCGGAACTTTTAAACCGTTGTTGACACCTTTGGTGACACGATTGACACTTCTCCTCAGGGGGTCGATAATTGTCTATGGACTCGCAACTACTGAGCGCCTTTACCGATACTATTCTCCGCCGTTTTCCAGAGAGCCAGGCGCTGTACCTTTTTGGTTCCGCTGCCACCGGGCAGACGAGGGAGGGAAGCGACCTTGATGTTGCTGTCTTGCTGCCTCCCGCGCGTGCTTCCCAGGCGGACTTGGAACTGTACCGACAACTGCGGCCGGAGCTCGAAGAGATTAGGCGAAGACCGGTAGATCTTATCAACCTGAGGAGGGTCTCAGTGGTGTTCAAGAAGGAGATCATAACTACCGGAGTGAGGTTCTATACCGGAGATGCCGATGCGACGGATGAGTTCGAGATGCTGAGCATCTCCTACTATCAGAAACTCAACGATGAGCGCAGAGAAATCCTTCAAGAAGTTTTTCGTACGAAAAGGTCGTATGTCCTATGAACGATTTAATTCTCAATAAAATAGTCAGTATCCAGCGCTGTGTCAAAAGAGCCAGAGACGAGTATGCTGAAGCAGGTGCGGACTTCCTTACCGATTACACCCGACAGGATGCGGCTATTCTCAATCTCATGCGAGCTTGTGAACAGGCGATTGATCTGGCCAACCATCTGGTCAAAGGAAAAAAACTGGGCGTTCCCACGGATTCGGCCGAAAGTTTCGAGCTCCTCGCCCGAGAGGGTATTGTCCCTCCGGAGCTCGCATCCCATTTGAAAAAAATGATAGGTTTTCGGAACACCGTCATTCACGAATATCAAACAGTAAACATGGAAATAGTGCGCACTATAATTACCGAGGACACTGCCGATCTTATTCGTTTTACAGAACTCTTGCTGCCTCATGCCGAGTGAGGGACTACAGCTCCTGATTCAGATCGACGAAGGTGTCGATGATGCTGGTTTTCGCCTCGTCGATCAGCTCTTCCTGTTCGTCGGCGTTCAATGATTCGGGAGCGGCGACGATTTTGTAGATCGGTGAGGTCTTTTTGATTGAACCACCCTCGAATTCGATCTGATTTTCTACCTCCATATCGTACTTCAGCGTACAGGCTTCCTCTGCAATGCTCTCCGGAACGTCCTTGCGCAGACCGATACTGGTGTAATCGATCCTTCTGCTCCCATCGACCAGAGGGCCGATGGACAGGAGTGAACCCGAATAGGTCAAAGCCAGAGCCGCCCGTTCGTCGTTGGCTTCGAAGGAGTCTATCTCATCCATGCCCAGCTCGATCATACGATTCTCAAAGGCTTCGAGCTTCTCCTCCCAGCTCTCGGCGAGCCGGCGGATTGACTCCACATCCTGCCCCAGGCCGAAAGATGCGGCCACGAATTGCAGGTGCTTTTGAATGTTTTCAGGTACTGACAGATCTTGTTCCATAGTTTGCTCCTTGTGTTTTAATCGCCGCGATGCGGCGTGAGAAACTCATGTGAAAAGCATAGCCCCTGAGGCTGGAAAATCGTATATGCCATTTGGTATAATTTATCCGTATGAGTGCAAGAGAGTGGTACCTGCAGGGGCAGCTGCCTGACAAGTCACCCTGGATAGTTCCCATCTACAAGCGGCGCTTCAGTATCGGTCGCGGGACGGACCGGGATCTCATTCTCTCCACCGCCGGAGTATCGCGGCGGCACGCCTGTGTGTATCGTGACGGGAATGATCTGTACATCGAAGATTCGGACTCGCGGAACGGGACCTTTTTGAACGGCGCTCGGATAGAGGGGCGGCGGCTGCTTCACCACGGAGACATCCTGCAGATCGGCGGCTATGAGTTCAGCATATGCTACCAGGAGCCGGGCGAGGCGGGGGACCAGACCATTGTCGAGTACCGGCGGGACCCCAAAAGCGCGTTCGCCCGCACCTACGGCCTCTCCGTGCGCGAGCAGGATGTGCTTTACCTGCTGCTGCGCGGGAAGACAAGTCCAGAAATCGGCGAAAAACTGTACATCAGCTCTGGCACCGCCAAGCTCCACATCCAGAACATCTACAAGAAGACCGGCTGTCACAGCCGGATGGAACTGGTCGCCCTGTATAGGGGACCGATACGCTGATTTTATTCAAAGAAGGGATTTCGTATCCGGATGCTTCGATAGACTCGATCGTGCTGCAAGTCCTCGGAATAAAGGACAGCCGCGTTTGACTTCAGGGCCGAGGCCAGTATGAGGCTGTCGTACCATCGGTATCCCGTCTCCAATCCGACGCTCAAGGCCCCTTGGTACAAAGTCTCTTCGGGCCATACGGTACAGAGGGGGAAGAGTACGGTCTGAAGATACTCTTTCAAATCGTCTCTTCCCATGGGCTTCTCAAACTTATGGAGCGCCACGTTGGAAAACTCTTGAAGAACCTGCCAGCTTGTCGTTCCCCGTCCTTCTAACGCGGCACGGATCAACTCTTGCGCACGCTTCCGTTTCCCCGGCTCTTTGTTGTCAAAGCTGTACACAAAAATATTGGTATCCAGAAAGAAGCTATCGTTCATTCATCTCGTCCCTGCTGAACTTTCCTCCTGGTTCACAGGAGCCTTGCAACCGCTCCATGAGCTTGTTGTAATTTTCCGTGCGTTTCGTTTCGTAGGTCCACTCCGAGAGCCACTGTTTGACCAGCTTGTTGAGGCTTCTGTGCTCTCTTCGTGCCTTTTCCCGAGCCCTCCGAATAAGGTTCTCATCGAGGTTGAAGGTGATGTTTTTCATATCCCCGCGCCTCCTGTTTCATTCCATGCTCATTTGCACACTAATAGTGTACACGAAAATCGTGTAAAAAGCAATTGACCTCACGGAGCTGCTTCCGTCTGTTTGCAGTCTCCGCTGGATATCGGAGGTTTACCCGCTTATCCCGGAGACGGCGGCTTCCTGTTCCGCGACGGCCTCCGGACTCATCTTTTTCTCCGGCGCCTTGATGGTGAGCATCAGAATAAAGGATATAAAGGCGCATACCGCCGCAATATTGAAGGCGATACTCAAGGGAAAGGCGGAGCCGATCCAGCCGCCGAGGGGGGCGCCGAAACCGTAGGCCAGGTACACGATGCCGTAGTTCCCGCCGTAATATTTTGTCCCATAGAAATCCGCCGTCAGCGAGGGGAAGACCGCCATGAATCCGCCGAAACAGGCGGTCACAATGAACAGGGATACGGCGAAGGGGACGCTGGTAGCGATGAAGTTGAAGGTGAGCATGGCGCCGGCGGTTAACAAGGAGAAGAGCGCGATTGTACGGGTACGACCGATTTTATCCGACGCGGCCCCCCAAAGCACCCGGCCCCCTCCGTTGAACAGGCCGAGCATGCCGACTATAGCGGCGGCCTCGGCCACGCTCAGACCGGCTATTTTCTGACCCACCGGCGATGCGATCCCGATCATCATCAAGCCCGACGCGGTACCGACCAGGAAGGAGATCCAGATTTTGTAAAAAGCCGGTGTCTTGAGCATCTCCTTTTTGCTAAAATGGACTTCTCGTTTCTGTTTCTCCGAAGGCTTCCATCCCGCGGGGCTGTAGCCCTCCGGAGGGAGGACCATCCACTGGGCTCCAATGGTCACGAGAATGAAAAACACTATTCCCAAGACCCGCATCGCCGTCAGGGGACCGATGTTTTCGATCAGCAGCTGGCCGATCGGGCTGAAGACGATCGTTCCGAGGCCCATTCCGGCTACCGCGACTCCGCTGATCGCCCCGCGCTTGTCGGGAAACCACTTGTTGCAGGTCGCCAGGGGAGTGATGTAGGCGAATCCGATGCCCAGTCCGCTGAAGACTCCGTAAAAAATATACAGGTGCACGACATTTGTGGCGAAGCTCGAGAGGAAAAGCCCCAGGCCGAGCAGCGCCCCGCCGATGATGGTGACTTTTTTCGGTCCGATCCGGTCCTGGATAATCCCGCCGGGAATCGCTCCCACCGCGAAAAAGAAAATGATCAGCGAAAAGAAAAATTGAGGGGGGTGGCCAGGGATTCGGGGGAAACGTTCTGATGCTCCGCCAGAATTACCGCCAGGGGGTCCCGGTATATACTCCAGGCGTAGACGGCGCCGATACAGGGAATGATCAGCATGGTACCGACAACGGTGAACCAGCGGTTCATGATTTTTTGTGACGTCATTGAAACTCCTTCGAAATCGAGAACAAGAGATCCTCTCTCCCCAAAGCGGCGCATCACAGCGGTTTCTGCTGGACAAGGTCGGGACT
>Ga0129302_1002733_pt1 | contig 12449 bp, 11 predicted proteins | sample BlaSprsedimmetaG_FD_94476 | JGI IMG/M metagenome (GOLD analysis project Ga0129302, IMG submission 94476) | Hot spring sediment bacterial and archeal communities from California, USA to study Microbial Dark Matter (Phase II) - Blank Spring... | ecosystem: Environmental > Aquatic > Thermal springs... | reverse complement strand
ATGATATTTTGCAAACGTCAACATTTGGGGATACCGCGCGGGACTATCGCATAGATACTGAAGATGAACTGTATATCACGAACTTCCAGACCCTGGGCACTCCTGCGACATACGTGGTAGAGGTTTATAGAAGAGAGGCTGGCGGGATGCTTATCGGTGTGTTCGAGTTCAGCACAGTTTAGTAGTTTCAACGGAAACCTGCATCGTCCTCCAGGTTTTTTGTCACCACGGCTGCCTAGGTGCCGAGCCTCAGGCTCGGCACCATCACTTTATGGTGCTCTCTTGACATACCAGGCGAGAAGCCGATAGTATGCAGGGGCTACATAGGGAAGGAAGGAAAAATGAAGCTAGTAACTTTCGAGGTTTCCACACCGGTTGGCCAGATACAACGCATCGGCACCATGCACCAGGATAAACTTATCGACCTCAATATGGGCTATACACGCTACCTGGCTGATAAGCATGGCGGTGGTCAGTCCTATGAACTGGCAGCAGCGATGCTTCCAGCCGACATGATTGCCTTCTTTCGGAGAGGGGAAGAGGGCAAAGAGAGGGCTGAGATGACCCTCGACTATGTGGCGAAATACAAGGGCAAAGGCAGCTTGCTTGGTCCCCGGGGTGAGAAGATAGTCTATGAGATGAGTGAGGTCAAGCTGAAGGCGCCGGTGCCGCGGCCGAATTCCCTTCGAGATTATATCGCCTTCGAGGGCCACGCCAGTTTTTCGGGGAAGAGGCAGCTTGACAAAGGCTGGTACGAGATACCGGTATGCTATAAGGGTAATCCTGACACTGTCATCGGCCCCGACGAAGTTATTCCCTGGCCTGCCTTCACCGATTTGCTGGACTACGAGTTGGAATACGGTATCTATATTGGCAAAGAGGGCAAAAATATTCCCAGAGAACGGGCGGACGAGTACATTGCCGGCTATACTATCTTCAACGACATCAGTGCCCGTGATATCCAGTTGCAGGAGATGCTGGCAGGCGGCCTCGGCCCGGCCAAGGGTAAGGACACCTGTAGCGTCATGGGGCCTTGCCTGGTGACCCCTGAGGAGGTCAATCCTGAGAACCTGCGGATGATAGCCCGTGTCAACGGCGAGGTATGGTCGGATAATAACAGTGGCACGGCTTACTGGACCTGGCCTCAGATTATTGAGTTTGCCTCCATGGAGGAGACGCTATATCCCGGTGATTTTTTAGGCTCGGGGACGGTGGAGGGTGGCTGTGGTGTGGAACTCGACCGCTGGATTCAGCCAGGCGATGTCGTCGAACTGGAGGTGGAAGGCATCGGCATTTTGAGGAACCGAGTCGGGGAGAAGCCGCCCAGGCGGACGTTCACCCGTTGATATTTCCGTCCCTGATTTCATCGGGGTTTTGCCCGCCGACAGGCATTTTGTATGAGCGGAGTTAATAGGGTTATAAAGGAGGTGATATTGCTATGAACGAAGAATATATAGTCCCGACCTGGGAACCGGGGGTCAAGCAGCTGGCTCCGAATGTCTACGCTTATATCCAGGCCAAGGCTACCTGGTACTGGAACAATGCCGGATTTATTGTGGGCAACGATTACGTGGTGGTCGTGGATTCGCTAGCCACGGTTGGCCTGACCCAGAAGTTCAGAGACGAAATCAGGAAGGTTACCGATAAGCCAATCCGTTACTTAATCAACACCCATCACCATGGAGACCATATCTGGGGCAACCACGTCTTTGCCGGGGCTACCATAATCTCACATAGCTATTGTCGTCATGAGGCAATAGAGACAGGTATAATGGACCCGGGCATACTGAATACCATCTTCACTGAATTCGACTTCCAGGGAATCGCGGTCACGCCGGCCGATATCACCTTTGACAGGCAACTTACGCTGCATATGGATGGGCGGGAAGTCCGACTACTGCACTTTGGGCCTGGCCATACGGCAGGCGATATAATCGTGTATTTACCTGAGGAGGGAATCATCTTTGCCAGCGACCTCATTTTTTTGTATTCCACACCGCTGGGCATGGAAGGGTCCTTCGCTGGCTGGCTCAGGAACCTGGATATCGTGGCGAATCTGGGTGCCCGGACCTATGTCCCCGGCCATGGGCCTGTGTGTGGACTGGAAGGGCTGAACCTGTGTCGCGAGTATCTTGTCCTTGTCCAGGGCGAGGCCAGGAAACGATTTGACAAAGGCATGACCGTTGATGAAGCTGCCAGGGACATTCCCCTGGGGCAATTCAAGCAATGGCCTGACCGCGAGCGCATCCTGGCTAATGTGGAACGCCTATGGCGTGAGTTCCGCGGCGAAGACCCCACCACCTCTAAACTGAATATTGTCGAAGTCTTCATCCGGATGGCCACCATGGCAGAGGCAGGAGAGCTATAGTACGGAGCTATAAGCAATCCGGTAAATTCACAGAGCAGACGACGTTAATACAGCTTGTGGCATTTTCTGTGTGACCCTGCTATAGTGAAGTAAATTGTAACTTGCATCGCTTGACAACCACGCAGGTTGATGAACATAATTTTTCGTGATTATGTATCCCCGGGAAGTAAAAGAACAGTGGGTGATTTATGTTCAATGTACTGCCTGGTCGGATAAACCAGGCAGGTGGTGGCATTGAGTATTCAAATGGCCCATCAGAAATTACGGCACGTGGGAGAGAGGTGAGCGATAATGAAGGAAAAGAAAGGAAGAAAACTGCCGGAGGGAGAGTCGAGGAGAAGGGGCAAGCACTCTTCCAGGACTCGAAGGGAGCGCAAGATTTCCCCCAGCCATGCCCGCAGGCCGGGCATCCAGCCCGAAGATGTGAACCTCACCAAGACACTTCAGGCATTGAAACCGCATGACCACCTCTGCCTTATCTATGAATCGCCGGAAGAGTGGCGGGCTGCCGCTGTGCCCTTCACAGCCATCGGGTTGAAGCGCGGTGAGAAATGTATTTACATTGTTGATACCAGCACTGCCGCTGAAATCCACAAGTACCTCGCCGAAGAAGGCGTTGATGTCGCCTCGGCCGAGAGGTCCGGGCAGCTGTCCATCCTCTCCCAGGCTGAGACTTACACCAGAGAGGGCTACTTTGACCCCGACAGCATGATTGCCCTGCTGGTAGGGGAGGCTGAGAAAGCCGTTGCCGATGGTTATCCAGCGCTTCGGGTCACCGGCGAAATGACCGGGGTGCTGCGCAGCCATCCCGGCTCGGAGAAGCTGCTGGAATACGAAGCGAAGCTCAATAGCGACTTTTTCCCCAAGTATCCCTGCCTGGCCATTTGCCAGTATGACCGCTGGAAATTCGACCCCGAGATTATCAAGGGCGTTGTTATGACTCATCCGCTTCTTATCAAGGGCAACCGGGTTTTTCGCAACTTCTATTACATCCCGCCTGAAGAATTTTTAAACGAGAAACGCGGAGAATTGGAGGTACAGCACTGGCTGAACAATCTTGAGCGGGAGCAGCAGATACGGGAGACGCTGAGAGAGAGCGAGGAGCACTATCGCAGATTAGCCGAGCAATCTCTGATGGGGCTGGTCGTAATTCAAGATTTTCGCATCGTCTTCGCCAACACTGCCTATGCCAAAATCTACGGATATACTATTGATGAACTATTGTCGTTCACGCCAAAAAAAGTGGGAGCGATGACACATCCCGAAGACCAGGCTCTCGTCTGGGGGCGCTTCCGTGACCGACTGGCTGGTAAGGCAGTGCCTCCACATTATGAATATCGCGGCATCCGAAAGGATGGGACAGTATGCTGGCTGGAGATACATGCTAGCCGCATCGAGTATGAGGGAAAACCTGCCATCCAGGGAGCCATCATAGACATCACCGAGCGCAAAAAGGCAGAAGAAGCACTGAGACAATCCGAGGAAAATTACCGCCAGCTCGTAGAGAACGCTGGTGAGGCAATCTTTGTTGTCCAAGACGGCGGGGTCAAATTCATTAATCCGAAGGGGACCGAGCTTTCCGGCTATTCAATACAAGAATTGATCTCCAAGCCGTTTGTCGAATTCATCCATCCCGACGACAGAGACATGGTGATTGACCGCTACGCCAGGAGGCTTCAAGGGGAGTCCGTTCCTCAGATATATGACTTCAGGATTCTCAGGAAAGACGGTGATATCAGGTGGGGTGAACTTAATGCTGTGCCAATTCTATGGGAGGACGGACCCGGGGTGTTGTGTTTCATGAGTGAAATCACCGAGCGCAAGCAGGCCGAGGAAGCTTTGAGGCAGTCTGAGGAGAGATACCGGACTATGCTGGAGGAGATGGAAGAGGGCTACTATGAACACGACCTTGCTGGCAATTTCACCTTTGTTAATAATGCCTTGGGTCGAGTCCTCGGGTATTCGCGTGACGAATTGATAGGGATGAACTACCGGGTTTATACGCCTGAAGATGATGTTGAAAGAAGGTATAAGGTGTGGAACAAAGTCTATCGAACTGGGGAGCCGGTGAGGTGGCTTTCCCTGGAAAATATTAGAAAGGATGGGACTCGGGTATTCGTTGAAGACTCGGTTTTTCCCTTGCAGAACGAGAAAGGCGAGGTTATCGGATTTCGTGGTGTTTCCCGTGACGTCACCGAGCGCAAAAAAGCGGAGGAAGCACTGAGGCAATCTGAGGAGAGATATCGGACTATACTGGAGGAGATGGAAGAGGGCTACTATGAAGTGGATATAGCGGGCAACTTCACTTTCGTCAACGATGCAATGTGCCGCATCCTTGGGTATTCGCGGGACGAGTTGATTGGAATGAACTACAAGATTTACACACCTAAAGAGGACGTCAAGGCTATTTTCGAAGCTTATAATCGCGTGTACCGGACGGGTGAGCCGCTGAAGTGGTTTCCTATGGTGGAGATCAGGAAGGATGGGACCAGGCTGTTCGTTGAGGACTCGGTTTTGCCAGTGAGAAACGACAAAGGGGAGGTTACTGGCTTCCGCGGTGTTAGCCGGGATATCACCGAGCGCAAACGGGCAGAGGAGAGAGCGCGGCATCTCAACCTGGTTCTTCGCGCTATACGCAACATCAACCAGCTTATCGCCAAGGGTACCGACCGTGATAGTCTGCTCAAAGGTGCCTGTCAGACCTTTGTTGAGACTCGCGGATATTACAACGCCTGGATTGCCCTGCTGGATGAGTCGGGCAAGCTGGTAACTGCTGCTGAAGCTGGCCTGGGCAAGGGTTTCCTGCAGATTGTGGAGAGGCTGAAGCGGGGAGAGTTGACGTATTGCGGGCTTAAGGCGCTGGAAAAACCGGGCGTTTTGGTGATAGGAGACCCGTCATCGGAGTGTGCTGATTGTCCTCTGGCAGAAGAGCATGCGGGCAGAGGCGGTATGAGCAGCAGGCTGGAATATGGCGGCAAGGTGTACGGGCTGATGACTGTTTCTATCCCGGGTGACATCATTGTGGAAGGAGAGGAGCAGGACCTGTTTGAAGAAGTTGCCGGGGATGTCGCTTTTGCCCTGTATAGCAAGGAACAGGAAGAGAAGCACAAAAAGGCAGAGGAAGCACTTAGGCAATCTGAGGAGAGATATAGGACTATACTGGAGGAGATGGAAGAGGACTATTTCGAGACCGACCTCGGCGGACACCTCACCTTTGTCAATAGTGCGACATGCCGCCACCTGGGATACTCAAAGGAAGAGTTGATTGGAATGAGCTATAAAAGCCTTACCGCTGAAGATGATATCGAATCCGTATTTCGAATCTTTAATGAAGTGTACCAGACAGGCGTGCCAAACAGGGGCTTCTCCTGGAAAACCATCCGCAAAGATGGGGACCAGTGGTTTACCGAAACCTCGGTCTCTCTTCTGCGAAATGACAAGGGTGAGATTGTCGGGTTCCGTGGCGTCGGGCGTGACATCACCGAGCGCAAGCGGGCCGAAGAAGCATTGAGAGAGTCCGAAGAAAGATTCAGGGCTATTCTTGACAATGCAGTCGATGGTATACTTGTTACAGACCTGGAAACGAAAAAATTCTACACTGGCAACAAAACGATTTGCCAGATGCTTGGCTACACGCTGGAAGAAATCGAAAACCTAGGACTAGCAGATATTCATCCAGAGAAGGACTTGCCCCATGTTCTGGAGCGGTTTACAAAAAGGTTCAGGAAGGAGCGTATACTGAGTGAGGATATTCCGGTAAAGCGGAAAGACGGGAGCGTGTTTTATGTCGAGGTTAATGCCTCTCCAGTAACCATTGCCGGGAAAACATACATGATAGCTATTTTCAGGGACGTCACCGACCGCAGGAAAATGCAGGAGCAGCTCATGCTAACGGACCGGCTGGCTTCAATAGGGCAACTGGCGGCGGGGTTTGCCCATGAAATCAACAATCCGCTGACCAGTGTTATTGGCTTCTCGGACTTGCTATTAGAAAGAGACCTTCCAGTGGATATCAGAGAGGACCTGGAAAATGTCAATCGGGAAGCCAGGCGTACTGCCAATGTAGTGAAGGGACTCCTCGCCTTTGCCCGCGAGCAAGCAACCGAAAAGTCGCTGGTGGATATCAACAGCATCATTCAAGGGGTATTGCAGCTACGCTCCTACGAGCAAAAAGTAAGCAATATCGAAGTCGATGTACGGTTTGCCTCTGACCTGCCTCCGGTTATGGGCAATGCAGCTCAACTGCAGCAGGTCTTCATAAACCTCATCGTTAATGCTGAACAAGCTATGATTGAAGCTCATGGCAAAGGCATGCTAACCATTGTTACAGAATGGGTTGGGGACATAGTTCGGGCTTCTATTGCTGATGATGGCCCGGGAATCAGTCCGGAGAACATGAAAAAACTCTTCACCCCGTTCTTCACCACCAAAGATGTGGGCAAGGGCACCGGGCTTGGTCTAAGCATCTGTCACGGGATAGTTACTGAACACGGTGGCAAGATATATACTGAGAGCGAGCCGGGTGAAGGGGCTACTTTTGTGGTAGAGTTACCCATCAGCAAGTAGTAAAGAAAAGGAGGTGTACAATAAATACTCCTGCTCACACCATGACGAGAGTCCTGGTGGTCGAGGACGAACCGGCGATTAGCAATGTGTGCCGAAGAGTCCTTGCTGGGGAGGGATTTGAGGTGGAGATTGCTGTCAATGGGAAGATAGCTCAGGATATGATAAAGAAGAAGCAATATCACCTTTGCCTGATTGATATCAGGACGCCCAGAATGGGGGGTGAAGAACTCTACCGATGGCTGCAAAAGAAATATCCGCAGATGGCGAGCCGGGTAGTATTCACTACCGGGAGTGTGATGGATAAGGGAATCATGACTTTTGTGGAACAGAGTGGTAGGCCATTTCTACCCAAACCATTTACTCCCAAGGAGCTAGTGGCGACGGTGAAAGAAGCTCTAAAGTAGATAGAAAATGGTGGCAAAGCGAGAAAACATACTGATTGTTGATGATGAGCTGGCAATCATGGTGGAGGTAACTGTATGAGCCTGTAGACCTGAGTTTTGCGCTACGCGCTACGCTTCAATTTCTCTTGGTTTTATCACCAAAATGGGCAACCCAGATTTTCTGAGCACATAATCGGCAACGCTGCCAAAGACAACACGTCCCAGGCCACTGTGTCCGTGAGTAGCGATACAAATAAGGTCGAATGAATTATCCTGTGCATATTTCACAATAGTTTCACCGGGTTGCGATGGTCCCAGTGTAACACACTCAGTGTCTATTCCTTTTTCCAGCAGGTACTGTGCAACGCCGTCCAGACAAGCCTTTATCTCAGCTTCCTGCCTTTGTACATCGGCTTCTATTACATCGCCTGTCTGAGGTAGTGCGCCTGCTACTGATGCCATGGCGATACTGCTGGGTATACTCATAACCTGTAGAAGTGTCACTTTGCTGTCGAATTGCAGCGCCTGCTCCGTGGCATAGGGGATAATTTGCTCCGCTAGTTTGGAGCCGTCAAGACAAACCAGAATCCTTTCAAACATTTTGCACCCCTTTCCTTTTTAAGCAGGGTTCCTGACTCAACTGAAGGCCAATCGGAATATCAGCCCGGCTCACGATGCCAACACACCTTATATCTTATCAGGTTGTAGCACTATTTCCAATCTGCTGCTCTAACCAAATAGTGCCGGCACACGGTATAATGGTATCATGCCTGAATTGGATATTATACTTGTAGGCGTCATCGTCCTGGCGGCGATGGCATTTTTCATATGGGACAGGTTCCGTATCGACGGCGTCGCCATCTGCGTCCTGGTGGCTCTTTTTATTTTCGGCCTCATCACTCCGGAACAAACGGTCTCCGGCTTCACCAGCCAGGCCACCATTACTATCGCAGCCATGTTCATTATAAGCAGCGGTTTGGTGCGTACCGGGCTGGTCGAATAGGCGGCTCGTCATATCGACCGCCTGGCCGGCAAGACCGAGATGCGTCTCGTATTTATCCTTGCCCTTACAGTAGCGGGGCTTTCAGCTTTCATCATCAACACCGCCATAGTGGCTATATTCATTCCCGTGGCCATGGTGCTGGCGCGCAGCCGCAAAACCGCCCCATCCCGCGTGCTCATGCCGCTCTCTTTTGCCAGCCAGTTCGGCGGAGTATGTACCCTCATCGGTACTTCCACCAACCTAATCGTTAACTCCATCGGTATAGAGCGGGGTCTCGAACCCTTCGGCTTCTTTGAGTTTTTGCCGCTCGGGCTGGCCATGACTGGCGCCGGCATGATTTACCTGGCAATAGTCGGAAGATTCCTCCTGCCGGTGCGCAAGGCCGAAGAAGAACAGGTGGACCGCTTCCGCCTCGCAGATTACCTGGCGCAGGCAGAGGTACAAGCAAAATCGGACCTGGTGGGCCAGACCTGGGAGAAAGCTAATCTTGAGACTGAGACGAAGGTCGAGTTGACCAATTTGTTCCGCGATAAGAAGGCAGTTTCTCGCCCGACTCGCACAGTTATAAGGGCTGGTGATGTCTTGTTGCTGCACGGCCATATCGAGCAGATTCTGGGAATGGAATCCCGCTATGGACTTAAAATCACCAAGGAAGTACGGGTGAAGGACCGTGAACTCAGTTCTCATGATATGAAGCTGACAGAGGTTGTAATACCGCCCGGTTCCAACCTGGTCGGCCGCACTATGGAAAAGGCGACGTTCTTTCACCGCCACCGGCTGACTATCCTGGCCATCCAGCGGCGTGGCCAGACTATCCGCGAATCTTTGACTGATATCAAGTTGAAGGAAAATGATACCATCCTGCTCCTGGGGCACAAAGACGATCTTCTCCATGTCATGAATTCGCCTAACGTAATCGTTACCAATGAGTTGACGGAGCTTTACCTGCGCAAGGACCGGGCTATTATGGCCGTGGCGGCACTGTTGCTGGTAGTCGTCCTGAGTACACTCGGTATCCTTCCTATCATGCTGGCGGCGATAATTGGTGCTGTGGCCATGGTTGTTACCAGGTGTCTGACTATCGAGGAAGCTTACCAGGCCATCGACTGGAAGATAATCTTTTTACTCGGGGGACTACTGCCTCTGGGTTTAGCACTGGAGCAAAGTGGCGCCGCCGCATGGATGGTGAATAACTTGCTGGGACCAATAGCAGGAGCACAGCCAGTGGTACTTCTGGCAGTCATTTACATTTTGACTGCGGTCATGACTGAAGTTATGTCCAACGTAGCCACGGCGGCCATCTTGGCTCCAGTTGCCTTTACCGCCGCCGTTGCGATAAATGTCGACCCACGCCCTTTCCTTGTAGCTATCACCTTCGCTGCCTCGACCAGCTTCACCACGCCTATCGGCTACCAGACAAATACCATGATTTATTCACCTGGCGGGTACCGGTTTACCGACTTTTTCAAGGTAGGGTTACCGCTGAACATAATCTTCTTTGTGCTGAGTGTCCTGCTTATTCCGCTTATCTGGCCTTTTTAGCAAATCGGCAGCCGATTCCACGCCTTTGCCTGAAATGCTCAGGGTGACTACCATTCGCGTCCGGGCAGTGGAGAAATTAAGAGAGGCAGAATAATGCAACCTTTTTCGACCTTTTGCATTACAGTAGCAAAGTAGGTGATATATTATGAACAAACTTTCTGTAAAGAATACACTTTTAGGGAGTCGCTTCTTGGTTATCGGGGTTATTGCTTTGCTTCTGTTCGGGTACATTTGCTTCGCCGGACCACTTAGCAGCGCCCCAGTCCTCGACAGCGCTGAACCAGCAGTGGAGCAAGCGAAAGAAGACCTGGCCAATCGTAAGGGCGTAGACAAAGAGCACGTTACAGTGGTAGCGGTGAAGGCAGTGAATTGGCCGGATACCAGTTTGGGTTGTCCTGAGCCGGGAATGGTATATGCCCAGGTCATTACTCCTGGTTACAGGATTCTTCTTTCTTATGGCGGACAGACATATGAATATCATAGCGACCAGGGTGACCGCGTAGTTTATTGCCAACAATAGCTAGTTTGTGGCCGTCTATCGGAGATAAACAAACGCTTAAAGGACGATTAACAATGCGACCAAAAGGAGGTGACAATATGTGCATACCTGTTTTCGGTTACAGGGCTACCGACCGGGCAGTGGAAATAACCCTGTTCGGGCTTCCCGTGCGCAAGATTCCCTTTTCTAATATCGCCGATATCGCTCATGGTTCAAAGGGCACCTTCGGCGAAGTATGGGTCTTTAAGTTGTGGCATCTGGTAACCATTATCAAAAAGGAGGGAGGGCTGAAGTATGTCACTCTATCTCCACGAGAGCCAGCACAATTCGTGGACGAAGTCAAAGAGCGGCTGAAAAAATTCCGGGCAAACAGCCCACGACGCGAAATCCTGAACACTAAATACCAAACAATATCAAAACCCCAAATATAAATAACCAAAGTAGACACGATATCATTACAAGTGGGCGGGTACAAGACCCGCCCCTACGGTATTTCTGAGGGCACAATGCTTGAAGGAAAGGACTCCTTCAAGCCTCAAGGATTACTGTAGTGGCGAGGTTTATCCTCGCCTTGTGGGTGGGTCTTGTACCCGCCCTTATGGTATTGGAGTATGGAAAGAACAAAGGAATGCTTGACAGCGTGGCGGGAGTTGATACAGTATGAACTAGGATTTTGGGGAAACTAAGTTATATACTGATGCGCGTTATATCACTTTGGTATGCCTAGTTTTTCCTGCCGGCTGATATGGATTTGAGCGCAGAAGAGGAACTTATCAGGCAAGCACAAAAGGACCCCCATGCCTTTGCTGAGCTTTACGACCACTATTATTCCAAAATCTTCGGCTATGTCCTGAGGCGGACTGCCAACCTTGAAGCTGCGCAGGATATTACTTCAGAGACGTTTTTAAAGGCATTGAAGAAGCTCTGGCAATTTCGCTGGCGCAGTGTTTCTTTTTCTTCCTGGCTGTACAAAATCGCCAGCAACGAGATTAACCAGTATTTTAGAAAAGCTGAATACAAAAAATCCACATCGCTGGAAGAGTTACAGGAACAGGGTTTTGAACCCATATCACCCCATGACCCCGAAAGCGAACTAATCGAGGCACAGGAAAAATTAGAACAATACCAGGAATTTCTGGACGTTCAGAAAAAACTCGTTCGGCTCCCTGCTAAATACCAGGAAGTAATTGCTCTCAGATTTTTCGAGCAAAAGCAGATTAAAGAAATCGCTGAAATCCTGGGTAAGAAAGAAGGAACGATAAAGTCCTTGCTCCATCGGGCGGTGGAGAAATTAAGAGAAGGTTAAATATTGCAACCTTTTTCGGCCTCCTGCATTACAGTAATAGAGAGACAAAGTCGATGAAACAAGAGGAACTAATCAGGAAACTGGAGAACCTTAAAACTCCGGACGTTGAACTTCCCGGCCATAAACAGGCATTAAGAATGGCTTTGCTGAACTCCGGGTGTTTTAGGGAGAAGACTATTATGGATTGGGCAAGAATATTAGCCCCCATTAGTGCTGCCGTGATTTTAATAGCGGTGGTCGGATTCTTTAATGTAATTCAACCCCAATTGCAGATGGCCCAGGCGAAGGCAATCGCCAGCAGCGACCTCCAAGTCCAGGCGTTGATGGAAGAGCACAAGCTGGATATTGCCGAGGTCAAGCTACAGGACGGCGAGGCGCTTGTTTTGCTTGCTCCTCAATTCGCTTCTGGGCTCGATATTAATAGCCAATCCAGTCCTGATGGATTGCGTATTTTTAGATGGATATTACCTCTTTTTCCTAAACCTTCTGAACTTACCTCTGGAGAGGTATTGCCTACCTCTCCAGGGGAACTGTCTCCTGGATACATCCTCAAGGTTGACCTCCTGGAGAAAAAGGTGAGTGAGTGCGGGGAAATAGATGAGGCCACGGCTCTTAAGGACATAAACCTCGAGGACATAGATTTCGTAAAGTTCGGACCAACAGAGGGTGCGCCTTCTGAAGGGGCCGAACCGGAGTAGGAGTGGCATATCGAAATGCCGCCCTACGGCGTCTAAATAGCTTAAATATTTGCCGGAGGTGAACGAAATGAACAAGGGGTTGAT
>Ga0129302_1002725_pt1 | contig 12464 bp, 7 predicted proteins | sample BlaSprsedimmetaG_FD_94476 | JGI IMG/M metagenome (GOLD analysis project Ga0129302, IMG submission 94476) | Hot spring sediment bacterial and archeal communities from California, USA to study Microbial Dark Matter (Phase II) - Blank Spring... | ecosystem: Environmental > Aquatic > Thermal springs... | reverse complement strand
CTCTTTGGCCTGGTCAAAATCACAGGGCACGAAACCGGCCATGTCAGCGCGGGGACGGTCCTTCAGGCGCAGTTTTCCCTTCCGGATAATTGCCAATGCTTCCGTTATTCTCTGACGGGATTCGAAACGCTTTCGCTGGGATTGCGTTTCCCGCCAATGTTTGGCGGAGGCGTCCTTGTCTATGACACCTTGCGCCCTTACATCATCAAGGGTAATGTGACCCCAGCTGCCTGTGTTTTGGTCGCACACTCGAATAAACACAGAGTGACCCACCAGTTCCGGCACATCCCAACGGTGCTGTTTCATTTTTTGCGCATTGTCGCCCCGCGCCCAGCGAATCTCGCGGCCGTCAAGCGCGCATAAGGCAATGTAGGTGTCTGAATGATTGCCGCCGCCAACGCTCAGATATATTTTGGGCGATTCCAGTATAAATACCGCCGATTCGATACAGCCGGTATAGGTGTCATCCGGTTCACCGCCGTGCGACTCGAGGGTTGAGAGAAAGAAGAGGCCTTCCTTATTGTACGGCTCATTTCCATGATGAAAAGTGGCGCGGTCGGTGCGTAAGTTGCCGAAAGCGCCTTCAATAATCCGCCAATATTGCATGCCGTTTTCAAAATTAAAACGGATGTTGTCAGCGTACACGTTCATTTGAAGAAGAGCAACGATGAAAAATGCGCAAATGTAGATGGCAGCATGCATTCTCTTTTGTACTCCGAAAATCAACCAGTGACGGCAACGCGAGGGAATGGGAACGGGCCAGATCGCTTGTTATCGCAAGGGTCGGGCAACGAACAGGCGCTCCCAGTATATTAAAGCAGGCGGCGCGGCTTCTTCAAAGTGGAAATACTGACGGAAAAAAAAACGCACACCCATTATGAAAAACAGGTGTGCAACACTACTATCCGGGCAGTCAATCATTCATTTCATGGGCGACGGTGTTTGCGGCGTATATTCGGTCAGAATCTTCATGTAGTTGGCGCGCTCGAAAGCCGCGGGCTCCGGACATTTTTTATGGCTCATGCTGCCCTGCATTTGGCGTATGGATTCATATTCATGTGCTTCCATCCACTCGACAACGCCGTCCAACACAACCTTAAGATGGTCAATGCCGTGTTTGAGTAGGGCGGATGTCAACATCGCCGCATTCGCGCCGACCATCATTGACTTAATGACATCCTGCGCGGTATGCACGCCGCCCGTTATTGCCATGTCCGCTTTGATTGATCCATAAAGTATTGCCACCCAGCGCAGCCGCAGCCGCAGTTCGTTAGAACCGCTCAGGAACAAGTCCGGCTTGACTTCAAGAGTTTCGAGATCAATATCCGGCTGGTAGAAACGATTAAACAAAACAAGCGCGTTGGCGCACGCCTGGTCCAGACGTTTTGCCACATTCGCCAAAGCGCTGAAATAAGGGCCTATCTTGATGGCGACGGGGACGGCAACCACCTTTTTAATGGACTGCACAATACTGGCATACATGTCTTCCAGGGTTTGCGCGGTCATGCCCGGATTGGTGGGAATAAAATATACGTTTAACTCCAACGCGTCGGCGCCCGCTTCTTCAATCTTTTTGGCGAAATCAAGCCAACCGCCGGCTGAAACGCCGTTCAGGCTGCCAATGATGGGAATGTTCACGGCCTCTTTTGCGCGGCGAATGTGATCCAAGTAAGCGTCGGGGCCCATCTTGTAATCCCCCATATCCGGGAAATAGGTCAGCGCCTCGGCAAAACTGTTTTCGCCCTGAACGAGATTCGCATCCAGTTCATTGCTTTGCAATGTGATTTGTTCCTCAAACAATGAATGCAGCGCCACGGCGGCGGCGCCCGCGTCCTCCATGCGTTTGACGCTGTCAATTTGTTCGCTCAACGGCGACGGAGACACCACAATCGGGTTTTTCAATTCCAACCCCAGATATCTGGTCGTTAAATCCATTTTATTTTCCACCTTCAACCGGTTTTGCGTTCCGGTGACAATGTTGTTTTGTTGTTTGCGGCTATTCTGTTGCTTCCGCGGACGCTGGCGTGTCGGATGTCGGTTCGCATTGCATGTTCGCGAGATAATTGTACAACTGCCAGCGTGTTGCCACGTCGTTTTCGGCTTCTTCAAGCAATTTCCGGGCGAGTTCAGGCTGACTTAGTGACAGCATCTTGTACCGTGTCTCGTTGTAGATGTATTTATCAAGGGCCAGCGCCGGCGCCTTGGAATCAAGCTGGAACGGATTCTTGCCCTGTTTGATCAAGTCAGGATTATATCGGAACAACGGCCAGTGCCCCGATTGCACCGCCGCCTTCTGCTGTTCAAGTCCCATTGCAAGGTTATAGCCGTGGGCGATACAATGACAGTAGGCGATGATCAACGAAGGGCCGTCATAAGCCTCCGCTTCACGGAACGCCTTGATGGTATGTGAATCATTTGCGCCCATCGCCACGTGCGCAACGTACACGTTTCCGTAGGTCATGGCGATCAGTCCCAAATCCTTTTTGCCTGCAGGCTTGCCGCCTGCGGCAAATTTGGCGACCGCGCCGCGGGGGGTGGCTTTCGAGCATTGGCCGCCTGTGTTGGAATAGACCTCGGTATCCAATACGAGCAGGTTGACATTATAGCCGGAGGCAATCACATGGTCCAGTCCGCCGTAACCGATGTCATAGGCCCAGCCGTCGCCCCCCAGTCCCCATACGCTTTTCTTCACGAGGAAATCCGCGATATGCAGCAGCATCTTGGCGTCCGGAGAATCCGATTGCGCCAATTTTTCCTTGAGCGCCGACACACGTTTGCGCTGTTCAAATATGTCCGCCTCTTCCCGTTGTTCGGACGTGAGCAGCGCTTGTGCCAGTTCGCCGCCGATTACGCTTTCCAAACGCTTCACCAATTCACAGGCATACTGCCGCTGCTTGTCAACGGTGACGCGCATTCCCATACTGAATTCTGCGGCGTCTTCAAAAAGGGAATTCGACCATGTGGGTCCCCGTCCTTCCTTGTTGGGCGCCCAGGGGGTTGTCGGCAGATTGCCGCCGTAAATTGAGGAACACCCGGTGGCGTTGCCGATGTAAAGCCGGTCGCCAAACAGCTGCGACAGCAGTTTGACATAGGGGGTCTCGCCACAGGCGGCGCATGCGCCGCTGAACTCAAACAAAGGCTCCAGCAGTTGCACGTCTTTAACGGCGTTATGATTGAGCGCGTTACGATCAACCTGCGGCAGCGACAGGAAATAGTTCCAACAATCGCGTTCGCGGTCGCGGATGGGAGCCTGTTCCACCATGTTGAGCGCGCGCAGTTTGGCTTCTTCCTTGTTCTTTGCGGGACATGTCTGCGCGCACAGCGTGCAGCCGGTGCAGTCTTCCGGCGCAACTTGCAGTACGAACAGTTTTCCGTCAAAGTTCTTCCATTTGGCTTTAACCGATTTGAAACCTTCAGGCGCGTTGCTTAGGGAATCAGCGTCCACAACCTTGGAACGAATGGCGGCGTGCGGGCACACCATAACGCACTTGCCGCATTGTATGCAGACGTCGGGGTCCCAACTCGGAATTTCCAATGCGATATTGCGTTTCTCCCATTTGGTTGTTCCCACCGGAAAAGTGCCATCCACGGGCATCTTGCTAACCGGAAGATTTTCCCCGTTTTCAGCTATGATTTCCGCCGTGAATTCACGCACAAATTCAGGCGCTTCCGGCGGCACGGGCGGGCGAATGTCGAAGGAACTGGTCACTTCGGACGGCACTTTCACTTCGTGCAAGTTGTCAATGGCCATATCCACCGCCGTCCAATTCTTTTGTACAATCGCATCGCCTCGTTTTCCGTATGTTTTTTTGATGGCCTTCTTGATGGATTGTATGGCATCCTCCTGCGGCAGCACGCCGCTTATATAGAAGAAACAAGTCTGCATGACGGTATTGATGCGTCCGCCCATGCCCGCTTCCTTGGCGACTTGGAAACCATTGATAACGTAAAATTTCAATTTCTTTTCAATAATTTCACGCTGCGCCGTGCGCGGCAAATGGTCCCATACCTCGTCAGGGCCGTAGATGCTGTTCAAAAGGAATGTGGCGCCCGGCTGCGCGCATTTGAGCACATTGAGTTTTTCCATGAAGGAGAACTGATGACATGCGATAAAATTGGCCTTGGTAATGAGATAGGTGCTTCGGATGAGCCGGGGACCGAAACGCAGATGCGACGTGGTCATGGCGCCGGACTTGCGCGAGTCATACACGAAATAACCCTGCGCGCATAATCCCGCGTCCTCGCCGATTATCTTGATTGAGTTTTTATTGGCGCCCACCGTTCCGTCCGCGCCGAGGCCGTAAAACAGCGCGCGGACAGTTTCGGGATGCTCGGTGGAGAAATCGGGATCGTATTGGATGCTGTTGTTGGATACATCGTCGTTGATGCCGACGGTGAAACGCTTCATGGGCTTTTCTTCCTTCAAGTGATCAAACACGCCCTTGAGCATTGCCGGGGTGAATTCGCGCGAGGAAAGACCGTACCGGCCGCCGACGACTTTAGGCATTTTGTCGAATGGCGAGGTCCCATCGCAAATGGCCTCGGCAATGGCGTTTGACACATCGAGAAACATTGGCTCGCCCGGCGCGCCCGGCTCCTTAGTGCGGTCAAGCACGGCAATGGTTCTGGTGGTTGCGGGCAACGCGCTCAAAAAAGCCTCCGCCGCGAACGGACGATAAAGGTGTACGACCACAACGCCCACCTTTTCGTCCTTCTCCATGAGATATTCAACCGCTTCCGCCGCTGCTTCCGCGCCGCTGCCCATTATCACTACGATCCGTTCAGCGTCAGGCGCTCCCGTATAATCGAACAATTTATATTGACGCCCGGTGAGCGCGGCAAACTTGTCCATCACTTTTTGAACGATGGCCGGGCATGCGTCGTAAAAGGGGTTGCATGCTTCCCGCGCTTGGAAAAACACATCAGGGTTTTGCGCCGTGCCGCGTATGAAGGGGCGATCTGGTGACATGGCGCGTTGACGATGGGCGTAAACAAGATCATCATCTATCATCGCCCGTATGTCTTCGGGCAATAATTGTTCTATTCGATTCACCTCATGGGAAATACGGAAGCCCTCGAAGAAATGCACGAACGGAACTCGCGACTCGAGCGTTGCCGCATGGGCAATCAGCGCCATGTCCTGCGCTTCCTGGACGGACCCCGAGGCCAGCATGGCGAATCCCGTGCTGCGCGCCGCCATTACATCGCTGTGATCACCAAAAATGGACAAGGCATGGGTGGCGAGCGTTCGCGCCGAGATGTGAAACACGGCGGGGGTCAGTTCGCCGGCAATTTTCAGCATGTTGGGTATCATCAACAAAAGGCCCTGCGACGCAGTAAACGTGGTTACAAGGGAACCGGCCTGAAGAGCGCCGTGTACGGCTGCCGAGGCGCCCGCTTCACTTTCCAACTCCACGATAAGAGGCACTGTCCCCCAGATGTTGGGACGGCCCTCGGACATCCACTGGTCGGCCCATTCGCCCATGGGCGACGAAGGCGTAATCGGGTAAATGGCCGCAACTTCACTTACTTGATAAGCGATGTTCGCAACTGCTTCATTCCCGTCAAGGGTGCGTACTGGTCTGCTCATAATGCTCCTGACTCCAATCTATTCAGGTGAATTGGTTGTTGAAAGAAAAACACATAATAATGCCGGCGCAATTGATGATACGGCATACCGCACCGAAGAGAAAGTGCGCATACCCCGTATCCCAACAATACTATCGGATACCGGAAATCATGATGCGATATGTTGTTGGGATGAACAGGCTGCATGCATGACACGCTTTTAACGGCATGTTGTATTATGCGCATGTTGCGCCTCGTATTCAAGAAATAACCATAACAGATGATAACCATACTTATCGCCCGTTTTCAATCAGGTGGATTCTGACATGTCAGGAATAGGAGAATCTATTTTTGTGTTTCAGTCCGCAAAGGGTGTGCCGTGGGAAAGTGTAAAGTATCTTGGAGACAATTATGGAAGAGCGAAGCGTTTATCTGGATCACAACGCGACGACCCCGTTGCACCCGGAAGTGGCAAATGCGATGCGGGACGCAATGTCCTGTTTCGGCAACCCGTCAAGCATGCATTCTTTTGGGCGTGAAGCGCGCGGGCTGGTGGAAGATGCCAGAGAGACGGTGGCGTCTTTTTTGGGCGCATTGCCTGAAGAAATCATCTTTGTCGGCAGCGGCTCGGAAGGCAACAACACCGTTTTATCCATACTTTCATGCCCCTCCACGGACTGTTCGTGTGATCGCGAGCACAAGCCCCATATTGTCACCAGTGTCATAGAACACCCGTGTATACTGGAGACATCCAAATGTTTGAGGGGACGCGGCAACCGGGTAACGTATCTGAAAGTGGATGAATACGGAAAAATATTTCTTGATGATCTGCGTGGAAGCATTACCGGGGACACGGGTGTCGTATCCGTGATGATGGCAAACAATGAGATAGGCACCATCCAAGACATTTGCAAAATTGCCCGTGTTGTGCATGAGAAGGGTTCCTTATTCCACACGGACGCGGTGCAGGCATTTGGAAAGATACCGATTGATGTGCGTGAACTGGGCGTTGATTTTTTGACCCTGTCGGCGCATAAAATATATGGTCCCAAAGGGGTTGGCGCATTGTATGTGCGCCGAGGTGTGCCCTTTTGTCCGCTAGTGCATGGCGGTCATCAGGAACGGGGCCGCCGCGCGGGCACGGAAAACACCCTCGGCATTGTCGGTTTGGGCAAAGCCGTGGAGATGCGCGCCTCGGAAATGAACGACGAAGCCGAACGCTTGGCAGCGCTGAAACAAACGCTCAAACAGGGCATTGAGGCGCAAATTCCGGATGTTTCGTTCAACGGACATCCTACGGACTGCTTGCACAACACGTTGAACGTGTCTTTTGCGGGCGCCGAAGGCGAAAGTATTCTCCTTTATCTTGATTTGGAAGGCATAGCAGTATCCACGGGGTCCGCCTGCGCTTCAGGTTCGCTTGACCCGTCGCATGTGCTCTTGGCGACTGGAATACCTGTTGAAAGGGCGCACGGTTCCATTAGAATGAGTTTGGGCCGTGAAAATACGTTGGACGATGTGGAGTATGTATTAAAAAAATTACCGGGTATTATTGCAAAAATTCGGGAAATGTCCACCGCTTACGAAAGGAGATAGAGTATGGGCGCGCATCAGGCATGGGCATATACGGACACCGTTAAAGACCATTTTATGAATCCGCGCAATGTGCTTAAGGATGACGATTATCAGGAAGACGGCCGCGGCATCGTAGGCAATGTCCAGTGCGGCGATGAAATGCTGGTGGTAATTAAAGTAGACAAAGAAACAGAGACTATTTCCGATTGCAAATGGCGAACATACGGGTGCGCGAGCGCCATCGCGAGCACCTCCGTAATGTCGGAGATTGTCAAGGGGATGACCCTTGAAGAGGCGTTTAACGTGGGGCCAAAACAGATTGCCGCCGCGCTCGGTCAGCTGCCCGACCACAAAATTCATTGTTCCGTATTGGGCGACAAGGCTTTGCGCGCCGCTATAAACGACTACTATGAAAGAAGCGGACAGCAGGACAAGATCGTCCGGGAAGAGGCGCGTGTTATCTGTAAATGCATGAACGTTACGGACCATGAAATTGAGGAATCCGTCTTGGAAGGAGCGCGCACTTTTTTGGAACTGCAGGAAATGACCAAAATGAGCACGGTGTGCGGCAAATGCAAAGACGACGCGGAAGCATTGCTGAAGGTGTATCTAAAAAAGCATTTCGGATAATATAAGGCGCCGTTTTGGCCTTATGCTGACGGCGGCGCTTAAAATAAAATTGTTTTATGTGGAAGATGACTGCAATGGAAAGGATATGTGGCTATGGTCGCTCAGAATGCGGAGTCGGTATTGGCGATGGCGCGGGCATTTATAGAATCACGAGTGCTGTTGACAGGCGCCGAATTGGATGTGTTTACACTGCTGGCTTCTCCGAAAAGCTTGGATGAGGCTGCTGCGGCATTGAAATCGGACAAACGCGGCACGGAAATACTGCTGAACGCGCTGGCGGCGTTAGGCTTCTTGGAAAAGAAGGACGGGCGGTATTGCTGTCCCGCCGAGATTGTTGCGCTGCTTGCCACGGATGCGCCTGACTCCGTGCTGCCCATGGTGCTCCATTCCGCCGGCATGTGGCAGCGCTGGTCGTCCTTAAGCGATATTGTCCGTTTCGGTAAAGCGGCAAAGGTGTCGAATGGGCCGTTTGAGAAAGGAGAATTAAGCGCTTTCATCTATGCGATGCATGTGGTGGGGCGTCACGCGGCGGACGCCATTGCGGCGCAGGCGAACGCCGAGTCGTCGCGGATATTGCTGGACGTCGGCGGCGCAACGGGCACGTATGCCGAGGCGTTCCTGAAACGGTACCCCCTTATGCGCGCCACCGTATTCGATCAGCCGCCGGTTATTAAGATGGCCGAACAGCGGCTGGCCTCATCCAGCGTGCGCGACCGCATAACGCTTGTTCCGGGCGATTTCTACACGGATTCGCTGCCCGCCGGCCATGATCTCGTTTTGTTGTCCGCCATTATCCATCAGAACAGTCCTGAACAAAACACTGCGCTTTACAAAAAATGCCACGACGCGCTTATACCCGGCGGACGCATACTCATTCGCGACCATGTACTCGCTCCCGACCGCACCCGTCCCGTTGGCGGCGCGCTCTTTGCCGTGAACATGCTTGTCGCTACGGAAGGCGGCAACTGTTATACTTTCGAGGATATTCAATGCGGCTTGAAGGAGGCCGCGTTTGAACGGATCAAACAGATTCAGCAAGGCGAGCGGATGGACTGTCTGGTCGAAGCATATAAACCCTGACAACGCGATACCGTTTATTTGAAGTATTCGTTATAAATGTTCAGGATTTCACTTACCACCGGGGGACAGCCCGGCACAAAAGGGCGGCCTTCTTTGAATTTTGCCGTACAATTACCGACGCACAGGGTTCCCGCCGGAAGGGAATCGTGCCCTTTGCCAATGGCAATCGGCGTTTTCCCCGCGCCGCTTTTGCCACTGAATAATTGCTCGCCGTACTTTCTTAGAAAAAGCAGCAGGCTCGCCTGACAGGCGCTGCACGATTGAGAGTCAAATACGGATACGTTCGGAAACTCGATGGAAAGATTTTTTGGGGGAAGCGCAAACGGCTGGCTGACTGCCCGCCAGTTCGCGGGGGATACGTCTATCGTATCCAAATCAATAACGCCGTAACCCCGTTCCGCTCCCATGCGAAGATGCGGTATATCGAACGCTGAGATTCCCATGAGGGCGCATGCGACCGCATCCGCCGCAAACGGGTCAACGCCAACAACAACCGCGTTCAGTTCGCGGAGTTCGCCTGCGCTGGGTCCCAGCCCTTCCATTCCGATGGCGCCGTCTATGATGGCCAGGTGGGGTAGTAGCGCCGAAGACATGTCGGCAATCGCAACGTTAAGGGATTTTTCGTCCACATCCGGAATCTTAGGCAACATGTGCAGGTCCACTTTTGAGCGACGCCACAGGCAGCCTTTCATGTTCTTGACGGATAATGTGACCCCTGTATGCATGTGCGTTTTCATTACGGGCATGGAAACGACAATGTCGTATTCGAGTGTTTCGGGGCATGCCTTGATTCGTTGGATGGCTCGACCGTCCGGGATATCCATGAATACATACGGACGCGCGTCCATATCGAGAAGAGGGCAGTCTCGTTTTTTCGCAACCGCCGCAATGCCGCATTTTTCCAGTGCTTTCAGCGCTTTTACGCCTGTGATGGGGCTTTCGCCCACGGCGACGGCGGCGCCCGCGTCGCGGAAAGCGTCAATCGCCGCCGCCACTACCTGAGGATGTGTCGTTACCCCTGTGTGGGGATCAACCATGCGTCCGGCGTTTGGTTTCAGCAAAACGCGGCGTCCGGAGGCCGGCGCCAGGTTGATATGTTCCAGCGCCATGCGCGTATTTTCATACGGGCCCGCGCCGGAAGCGACAAATACCTCCGGATTGTTACTGTTGACGGAAAACGGTGTTGGTGATAAGGAAGTCTTGGACGCCATATCTCTTTCTGAATGTTCTACTATCTTATCTTCATGTGGTGATGGTCGCATATGTGTCGCTCAGGCTGATATTCACGCGTTGTTTCACGAAGTAACATGCGCTGTCAGCGGCGGCCAACCGTTTTATTCATTAAACAGCGGGCGCGTATCATTTAACCGTCGGTCTTCATCTTTATCACACGCAACATGGATGGTTTCGGGAGGTTGCCTTCACGGGGCCGGTCGCGATGCTGCGGCAGGGTCTCCCACTGTAGAAAATAATGCGTCCCCGGCTCCGGGGCGCCACCGCTGTCATTGGCGCGCCGAATAATAACGCCGTCAAAATCGGATTCCACATTTGACAGTTCGGGCGGGTAGCGCGACGGCGTCTTCAAGGGTTTGATAATGCTGAAGTCGCGTTCGTCAAGGAGCCACGCGCCGGAACCAAGCTTCTTGTGATTGTAGCTTTGGCGTAATGCTCCTTCCTCATGAACAGACACGCCCGACAGGCCAATTTCGAAAATAATGGTGCCGCCGCCGCTGAACTCCCACCGATAATCCCAGTCGCTGGTTTGGTATATCCGCCATTGCCCATTTTCAAGACGGGCATTGTAAATCTGGGTGTTGCCATTCTCGTCAAATTTGTGGTAGCTGATCACGGGCCGCTTCAACGAGTCAAAGCCAAGTTTGGTGTTGCCGTTGATGATGCCGCCATTGACGGGCACGGGGTCCACTATTTCCGCCGTAGCAAGGGTCATGGGCAGGGACACGGGTTCTCCGGAACCTTTTCGCCAGTGCATGAGGTCGTCGCTGACGGCATAGGAGAGATTGTTGTTTGTTTCGCAACCGCCGTGAACGCGCCATACCCAGCATATGTGGAAGCGGTTGTCCGGCCCTTTCACGGGGCCGTGAATATAAGCGTTGCGTTCGCCTTCGCCGCTTGTAAGAGGATGATCAAGGAACCGGCGCCAAGATTTGTTTTCATGATCGTAGACGTTATAAATTTCTTCACCGTTGCCGCTGTTCCCATCGCGGTAGCAAAACAGCAGTTCGTTGTTTGCGCCCCGTAAAAACTTGGGATACGTCATGCGTGATTCGCGGTCGCCCACCATGGGCGCGCGCTCGAAGGCGCCGATGTCCAGTGGCTCGGCGGTACGGAAATAAACCAAGGGTTTAACGTGCATGTTCCCGCACAGGTGTATGTAACCGTCGTCATCTATCGTCATGGTGACGTAATTGTGACTGTCCCAGCCTAAAGTTTCAGGGAGACGGTGAAATTCCCAATGGGTGTCGTCAAGATGCCGTCGGCCTACCGTCATCCTGCGTTCCGCATCATAAAACGCCACAAATTGCATGTCCCCGTGGGTATGCAAATGAAAGCCGACGGGGTGTCCCGGCCATACAGGCAGGACATCCACTTGTTCCGCTATTTGCGGCGCAAGCGCGAATAAAATAAAAAAAACGGCGTTGTACATGGCTGCCTTCCGTCATTTTCGTGTTCACCGAATATGCTTCTCACGGCCATGCCTGTGGAATGTATATTTCGGATAGGGCGGTTTGTTGTTCAGTGCCTGTGAAGCGATAGAGGCCATATCCTGACAGATGAGCCTGCCCGGAAGTCGTCTCAGGCACAAACACCCGATACGTAAAGGAACCCGGCATTGCAGGCGGCTCAATCCATGCAAATTCCAACTCGCCTTGCGCGCCTTCATCGGGACTGATTGCCGGCGCGGCGCCCTCGTTGGCTACAATCCCCTGATAAATCCAGTCGGGAGGCAGGGTGTCCACGATGCCGAATACGAGTAGGGGCTCGCCGCCGTATTGCATATAGCGGATAGTAATATCAAGGAAACTGTTCGGCGTATATGCGACGGGCTCAGTAGCGTGTGATATTTCAATAAGCGTTTCAAAGCGGCGGAAGCGTGTTTGTGCTTCGTTCGAGTAAAAGTCCATGCCGTTGATGGTGTATTGGGTTATGCCGGTAAATAACGCATTTACCGTGGAATCAGGCGGCGTTACGGCGTACGTAAAGGAAAATGGCGGCACAGGAGTCGAAGATGTCCATGCAAAAGTTAGTTCCCCTGTTGCGCCGTTTGGCGGGAATTGGTCGGGCAGGATACCGTTTACAAGCCCCGAAAATGTCCAGTTTTCCGGTAGTTGTTCGTAGATGAAAAAATCTGTCGGAGCGCCAACGCCAAGTTTTTCAACATAAATTGTTATCTCCAGCAATTGAGAAGGCGTATACATATAATCGCCTGTTGCGTCGGCACGTTCCATGAGAATAGACACATAATTTTCAGGTTCGCCCTCAGGTTCACCCTCGCCTTCGGGTTCGCCTTCGCCTTCGGGTTCTCCTTCGCCTTCGGCTTCGCCTTCGCCATCGGGTTCTCCTTCGCCTTCTGGTTCGCCTTCGCCTTCGGG
>Ga0129302_1002724_pt1 | contig 12468 bp, 7 predicted proteins | sample BlaSprsedimmetaG_FD_94476 | JGI IMG/M metagenome (GOLD analysis project Ga0129302, IMG submission 94476) | Hot spring sediment bacterial and archeal communities from California, USA to study Microbial Dark Matter (Phase II) - Blank Spring... | ecosystem: Environmental > Aquatic > Thermal springs... | reverse complement strand
TCGCCACACTCACCGATCTTCCCGTCAGCGTCGTGAACACGCACTTTCACGGCGATCACACACTCGGCAACAAGCACTTCGCCGAGATCTACATCCACACGGAGGACGCGCCGCTGGTACAAGCGCCGTCCGAAAAACTCATCCCCATTTACGATGGCTACACCTTCGACCTGGGCGAGCGAACCCTGCGCGTCATCACCACGCCAGGGCATACCCCCGGCTCAATTTGCCTGCTGGACAAGATGTCACACATCCTTTTCACCGGCGATTCGCCGCGTCCGGGCGCGGTCTGGCTGCACCTGCCCACATCGACCACCGTGCAGGCATTCTTCACCGGGATGCTGCGTCTGCGGACATTTGCGAGTGAGTTCGACACCCTCGCGCCGGCCCACGGGGAACCACATCCCGTCGGGACGCTGCTGGACGACCTCATTGCGTGCGCGGCGCAAATCCTCGATGGCGACCTGGCCGGCAAGCCGCAGACAACCCGCTTCGGCGAGTGCCTGCTGGCGGAATATGGCAACGCGGGCATTATGTATCTGCCCGACAAGCTGTACTCCCGCTGGGGCGAAGGCGACGGCATCATCTCGCCGGAGATCCACGCCGACCGCAGCGCGACCTTGCGCGTCAAAGCGCCGCACGCGCAGCGCGTGCTCCTCAATGCAACGACGATCCTCAACGCCCTGGGCAGCGCCGACAGCAATATCGCTTTCCACGAAAAGGACGTGGACGGCGTGTGGTCGCTCACGCTGCCGCCCCTGCCGCCCGACATCTACGATTACAGCTTCCTTATCGACGGCGTGGGCTTCACCGATCCCAACAATCCCGATGCGCAAACCGGCTTCATGGCCCCGCGCAGCCTGCTCATCATCCCGCACGAGACGGGCGACAATTACTTCGACGCGCGCAACGTGCCGCACGGGACGCTGCACCGCCACTACTACACCTCGCAAACGCTCGGCGACGTGCGCGATGTCTACGTCTACACACCGCCCGGCTACGAGCAAGACCCCAGCACGACCTACCCCGTACTCTATCTGCTCCACGGCGCGGGCGACGTCGCCGGGAGTTGGACCATAATGGGCCGGGCGCACCTGATAATGGACAACCTGCTCGCCGAGGGCAAAGCCAAACCGATGATCATTGCCATGCCGTTCGGCCACGCGCTCCCTCGTTCCGTCCCGTGGGAAGAACGCTGGCAGAAAAACACACCGCTTTTCGAGCAAGACCTGCTCACCGACGTGCTGCCATTCGTCGAATCCACGTACCGGGTACGGGCGGACCGGGAACATCGCGGCATCGCCGGGCTGTCGATGGGCGGCGCGCAGACCGACCACATCGGCCTGGGGCACCTCGACCTGTTCAGCCACATCGGCATCTTGAGCGCGGGCGCGCGCAACTTCGCCGCACGGCACGCCGATTTGCTCGCCGATCCCGTTGGGACGAACGCCAAAATCAAGCTGCTTTTCCTGGGCTGCGGCACGCTGGACACGCTCGCGGCAGAGGGGATGGAAGAACTGCACAGACTGCTCACGGAGAAAGGCGTTGCGCACACCTACTGGACACTCGAAGGCACGGCGCACACGTGGGTCGTCTGGCGGATGGGCCTCTATTACGAACTCCTGCCAAGGTTGTGGCGTTCGTGACGCGCACCGGCCTGCACGATCTCACGCGGGGCCGGCTGCGCGACAACATCCTGCGGCTTTCCTGGCCCACGCTCGCCAGCCAACTGCTCTTTATGGCGCCGTCGCTGTACGACGCCTTTTGGCTCGGTAGAATCGGGGCCAACGCACAGGCGGCTGCCGGGCTGGCGATCTCAGTGCGCATCACGATGATCAGCGTGCTAATGGCCCTGAGCGGCGCAAGCGGCGCGGTGGTCGCCCGCTACGTCGGCGCGAAAGACCAGAAGAACGCGAACCTGGCGACGTTGCAGTCCGTCATCCTGATGCTGGTCTCCTCCGGCACGCTCGGCGTCATCGGCGTGATCTTCGCCGAACCGCTGATGCGCCTGGGCGGGGCCGACGCCGAAACGCTCCCACTGGCGGTGCGTTACGCGCGCATCCTCTTCGGCGGGCTGATTGCGATGGAAATGGTCCCCAGCGTCGGCGGGATGTTGAGCGGTATCGGCGCGCCGGACATCTGGCTGGGGATGACGGCCATCGTGATGGGCGTGATGCTCGTCGCCGAGCCGCTGCTGGTGATGTGGTTCGGCTTAGAGGGGGCGGTGCTGGCGTTGACCGGAGCGCACGCCATCGCCATGGTCTGGGGATTGTGGCAGCTCGTCGCGGGCCGCGCGCCCGTGCGCATCGATCTGCACGACCTGCGGCTGGACTTCCCGATGATGAAACGCGTGCTGCGCATCGCCGCACCGACGATCATCCAGCGGGGCACGCCCAACCTGGCGATGACGCTGTTGACACGCTTCATCTCCGTCTACGGGGCGGCGGCGGTGGCGGCCTGGACGGTCGTACAGCGCATCTTCGGCTTCGCGCAGGTGCCGGGGATGGCGCTGTCGCGCATCTCACCGGCGATGGTGGGGCAGAACCTCGGCGCACAGCAGCCGGAACGCGCCGAGCGCGGCGTCAACCTGCTGTTGCGGATCACGCTCATCGTCACCGGCGGTGTATTGGGGGTACTGGTAATGTTCGCGCCGCAAATCTTTGCGCTGTTCAGCGACGACGTCGCCGCCACCACCGTCGGCGTGCAAATGCTGCGCGTGCTGGCGCTGGGCTACCTGGCGAACACGCTCACGCTGGTGCTCAACGGCGCGCAAATCGGGGCGGGCGACACCGTCTCGCCGATGCTCATCAACATCGTCGCGCTGTGGGTGGTCCAGATCCCCCTCGTCTACCTGCTCTCCCAAACGCTGCGCCTGGGGGTCACAAGCATCTGGATCGCCTTGGTCATCGGCTGGCTGGTGCAATTCGCACTGTTGATGAGACGGCACCGGCAAGGTGCGTGGAAAGCCACGCAAGTGTAGCCCGTCAGGGATGGATCGGAGAAAGACGTGAGACTGTGGACGGTACACCCAAAATACCTGGATGCGCGGGGACTGACCGCCCTGTGGCGTGAGGCGCTGTTGGCCCAACAGGTTCTCCGGGGAAAAACGCGCGGCTACCGCGCCCATCCGCAGCTCCAGCGGTTCAGGGCAACGCCAGACCCGGAGGCGGCGATTGCCCGTTACTTGCGCGCAGTCTACGCAGAGAGCATGCGGCGCGGCTACCACTTCGACGTCACCAAGATAGGATGCCAATGCGAAACTGAAGAGATCGAAGAAACCATAGGACAATTGCAGTATGAGTGGCAACACTTGCTGCAGAAGCTGGCGCGACGCGCGCCAAAGCTCTACATATTGTGGGAGGACGTGAAACTTCCTGAAGCGCACCCACTCTTTCGACTTGTCGAAGGAGACGCGCGTGAATGGGAAAAACAGTATAAAATGTGAAGGAGAGAACGATGGGCTTCAAGACATATACCTGGCTTCGTTTTGCTTTAGCCATAACCTTCGTTGCCGCGCTGTTTAGCCTAACGGCGCTCCCGTTTCCACACTTGGCGGCGCGGGCCGCGTTGACTGCCTCACCTTACGATCCTAACGAACTGAGCTACGGTCTGTACTGGTTCGGTAAGGATAACGCCAACCAAAAATTCGTCTCCGGCGAGGCCAATCCCTACTTCGACCTGGCCCGCCCCACCCTCATCTTTGCCCACGGTTGGCAACCCTTCATCTCCAACAACCTGCCCACCTTCGATTTCGACGGCGTGGATATCGCCGCCGGGTGGATCGACGCCGGGTGGAACGTGGGCATCTTCGTGTGGAACCAGTTTTCCGACGAAACGACCGGCGTGACCGGCGCGTGGTTTGGCGACGGCCCGCCGCCCCAGGGCGTGCTCGACGCCGAAGCCAAGATTTGGTCCGCCAACGGCCCGCAAGGGATGCGCTGGCGTGATTGGGATAACTACCTCGGCGGCGGCTACACCGTCCCGCTGCCCGGAACGCCAAGCGCGGGCGAACTTTTCTACGAAACCTACGTCGCCGCATTGCCCGAAACGTACACGCAAACCATCCGCATCGCCGGGCACTCGTTGGGCAACCAGATGGCCGTGCGGCTGACCAAGTTGGTAGACGAAGGTATCACGGCAAACGAAGTGGCCGTGGGCCTGCGGCCCACGCGGGTGGCCCTGCTCGATCCTTACTGGTCGCCGGACATTCGCGCCGACATCCCCGACGGCGACGCCGCCGGGCGCAAGACCGGCGACGTCGTCCGCGAATACATCGCTGCTCTGATCCCCGCCGGCACGCTCTTCGAGTGGTACTGGTCCTCCACCTGGACCACGCCGCCGCAAGGCGACGCGAACGACGCACTCAAGCCGCTGGTCTTCTACGCCGAGATGGATCCGGCCTTTGAGACCGATGACCTGGACAAACATCTGGCGGCGCAGCACCTCTACTTCTGGTCGCACGCCTTCGCTGGGCCGGAGCCTTGTACGGGCGACGAATGTCTGGGAATGACGCGCGTGCTCTCCAAGATGAGCGACCAGCAACTGGCAGACGTGATGGGCGCGGCGTATGACTGGGTCCAAGACGGCGGTCAAAACACGGACACACCGGCGGACGACACCTATCATTCCGTCTCCACGTCCGAATGCATTCCCCTCACCGGCGCGGACATTGAAGGCCCGGCAGAAACGACCGGCACGCTCTACATCGGCGCGCAGTACACCTTCCAGGCCGTCATCACCCCCACCAACGCCTCTCCACCCATCACCTACACCTGGACGCCCACGCCAACCAACGGGCAAAATCACACGGACGCGATTTATCAATGGGCCGCGTCTGGCAGCTACACGATCACACTACGAGCAGAAAACTGCGGCGGGCCGGTTATGGCGACGCGCACACTTCATATCGCAGCGCCGCCAAACCGTATCTTCTTGCCGTTGGTGCTGCGCCAGTTCCAAAAATAAGGAGGAACAGAATGATGAAACACTTCAGAACATTCCACTGGGTGTACGTTCTAGTAACCGTAGTTTTGGCGGCAACGCTGTTCGCGCTCTTTACCGCTGGAACAGCGGTCCGCGCATCTGTTGCCGAGCGCCCCCCAGCTCGCCCGCTCGCCGCCCCTGGCGACGTGCGCGAAGTCTTTACCAACACCTGGTCGTACTCAACCATCGGCCTGGTTACGATCCCGACCGCGGCATCGTGCGCTATGCCCACGAGAGCCAATCCAGCAGGCACAGACCCACCATCTACGACGTGGACCTGCTGGAGCATACCATCCCGCTCAGCTTTGCGCTCTCCACACAGAACCCCGGCTGGCCCTGGCAGATCGACAACCGCGACGGCGCGGGCTATGACTACGTCGCCGGGACCTACTTCCTGCCGGATTATAACGGCGACCTCTCCTATGCCGACGACAACATCGTGGAGATCGACGCCAACGGCAACATCCTCAACGCCTGGGAGATGGATAACGAAGTCGGCAGCAACGACAGCTCTGACGGCAGCGAGATTGATGCCATCATTGACATCGCCGTAGTGCCGGGAAATCCCAACCGCTACTTCGTAGCCGCTGCCTATGATGGCAATAGGGTCTACGAAATCAACCTGATCAGGACTGGAAACTGGTGGACGCCTAATTCCTGGTCCACCGTAGCCACGTACACGCTCCCCACTTGGGACGCAGACAACGACAACCTCGGCATCGACTACAACGCCGAAAACGGCTACCTCTACCACTCTAGCTGGGACACCACCACGATCTTGATCACCGACTTGGATATGATCCAGGTCACAGATATCGTAACGTCATTCAATTGCGCCGGCGCTGGTGGCTACAACAGCGGCGTGACCTTTATCGAAGGCGCAGCAGAGGTCTGGGTCACCGATTTCAGCAGCGGCAAGACCACGCGCTGTGAAGCGCCAAGCGTGCCCCTACCCCCCACCGGATGGGACAAAGTTGTGGATGGCGCAGGTTGGACAGCCGGCATGTCCATCACGACCGAAACAGCGGACATCTTCCAGGTCACCGACGTCATCACTGCCGGGCGGCCCTTCACGCTAGCCGAAAGCTGGAACGCCGCGCACCTCGCCCTGCTCGACGTCAATCTCGACCCGCCGTTAGTCGCAGTCGTGACCGGCACCGGCACACTCACGGTCACCGGCAATGCCGCCACGCCGGACACAATCACCGTCACCAAGTACTTCTCGGCCCGTCCCTGCACCTGGACGCAGACCCGCGTCTCGGAAACCCTCGACATCAAGGGCACGCTCTTCGAGGAGCGCCCGTTCACCGTGACCAAGCGCGCGCCGGAACTCCACATCACCAGTGACTACGAATCAGACGTTTACGCGGGCAGCGCCGCCAAATTCACGCTGACCTACACCAACACCGGCGGTTTCGAGAACGACGTCGTCATCACCAACACCTTCCCCGTCAGCGCGCCGATCATCTACGCCGATCCCGCGCCACACGCGCTTGCCCCCGACCGTTCCTGGGCACGCTGGGATGCGGGCAACCTGGCAATAAACGACGGCGGCATGATCGACGTCTACGTCTACATCTCCGAGACCCTCGCGCCAGGGACAGACGTCAACATCTGGGATGGCCTCTACAACCACGTGGGTGCAGTGACGGATGAGGTCACAACGACCTTCACGGTTCTGGGCGCGGCGGCTGCGGGGTGGAGCAAGACCATCGACGGCAGCGACGGTCCGGTGGAATGGTCGCCGACATTCTCGCTCACGCTGGAAACGGACGACATCTTCACCGTGACGGATGTCATGGACATTGACCAGGCCTTCATACTGGCTGAAACCTGGCTCACATCGGAGTTGACGCTGGCGTGGTGGACTGTGGAGGATTTGGGTGAGGTTGGAGTTGATGACTCCGTCTCCGGCACATTGATCTTGACCGCAATACAAACAGGCCCTTTACCGCCGGCCCGCCCGTCTGGCGAAATCACCCTCACCAAAGTCTTCACCGTCAACACCTGTTTCTGGTCGCAGACCCTACTGGGTGAGGCATTGCAGATCGGGCTAAACCGGCCGCTTATCCGTCCGGTGCTCATCCACAAAGATATGCCCATCCTCGCCCTCACCGCCTCCAACCCGATCACCGAAATCCACGGCGGCGAGTTCGTCACCTATACGCTCACCTATTCCAACACCGGCGGCTACGAAAACGCCTTCAGCGTACAGAGCGACTTCCCGGTGGAAGCGCCGCTCGCCTGGGCCGATCCCGCGCCGACGACGGGCGCAGCGGGCGACCTGACCGCCGAGTGGGTCTTCACCGAGGGGCTGACAACGGGGCAAAGCGGGATGCTTACCGTCACCGTCCACATCACGGACGACATCCCACCCGCAACGCGGCTGGAGGTTATCAACACGTTGAGCGATCACACCGGTATGCCCAAAGACGTCGCCATCGTCACCTACGAAGCCGTGCCGCCGGAGTGGGAGAAGCGCGTCAACGGTGACCTCTGGAGTGCTGCGCAGTCCACGCCGGTCGAGGCGGGGGACATCGTCACCATCACCGAGGTCATCACCACGGAAGCGGACTTCATGCTCGTCGATCGCTGGATAGATGACCACCTGACGCTGCTCGAAGCCACGCCCGGCGACGGCAGCGTCGTCGCGGCGGCGGGAGGGCTGACGTGGACCGTCGCCGTCGTCGGCCCGGAAACGGTGACGCTTACCAAACGGTTCCGGGTGGAGACGTTCACACCCACGCACACCGTCCTGTGGGAAGATTTGCACGTCGGCGGTGTGGAGTGGGAAAAGCGCCCGGTCCTTCTGGAACGCGCAGTCCCCGACCTGTGGCTGAGCAAAACGGTCATCCCCACCCTCGCGCAACCCGGTGACGCAGTCACCTACACGCTAACCTTCTCCAACGCCGGGCCGGGAACGGCGGTCGGCGTCGTCATCACCGACCATATCCCGCTGAGTGTGACGGTCAGCGCCGTCATCACCAACGGCGTGCCCATCACCGATACCGGCACTACGCCGCCTTACGTCTGGCAAGTGGCGGACCTGGGCACCAATGACGGCGGCGTCATCACCATCACCGGCACATTGAACGATCCACTGCCCGCCAGCCTCGTCACAAACGTCGCCGAAATCGCCGCGGACAACGACGTGGGCGACCTCGGTACATCGCCCGGCGGCAGCAGTTTTGGCCCAACCACCGATGCCGCTTACGTCGCCGTGGATGGCACCCCGTTGGTCTGCACGATCAACGACCCGGTCAGTGGCACAACCTACGCTTTCTGCAACGGTATTTGTGGTGACATCACCTTCGCCAACACCGGGACCGTGAGCAGCCTCACGATCACCTTCACCCAACACTACCCCTCCATCAACGGCGAAGGGCTGCCGCGCCAATACAGGCTTGATGCTCACGATGGCAGCGGCTTCGACGCCCGACTGACCCTGTGCTATGAGGATGGCGAGCTGAACATCGCGGGCATTGCCCCAAGTGAAGAAACTTTGCTGCGGGGTTTCCGCTATGTGGGAAGTGGTGTCTGGAACTCACCCGACACCCAATCGGTAGACACCGGCAACAACACCATCGCCATCGAGGGCGTTACGGAATTCAGCGCGTGGGGCATCGGCATTCCAGGAGGCAACGAAGAACCAACGGCACTCACGTGGTGGCAAGTCGGCGCTCGTTCTGGCATCGCGCTGCTCGGTGCGTTGGGCGCGATACTCATCATAGCAGTGAGCGCGCAGCGACGAAAACGGAGAGAGTAATCCAAAAGAAGTCAACGGGCGGAACGGAGCCGTTCCGCCCGTCGACATCCATCACCCCTTCTTCAGCGCCTTGAGCGTGTCCGCCTCAGGGCGCTTTTTGTAGAACGCATCCAGCGGGTAGCATCCGGAGACTAGGCCCTTGCGCGGCGCGGTCGTGCAGTCGCTGAAGGTGCGGCAGATGCGCGTGCGCTGCAAAGGCCGCCCGGCTAACACGTCGGCAGGCATCTCAGGGTACGAGAGCACCATCCGCCCCAAGCCCACGAAGTCGGCCTGCCCGGTGCGCACGACGTGCTGCGCGATATTGGGCAGCCACTCCTGCGCATACGAGTACCCCGATCCCACGAACAGCAAGTCCGGACGATGCCGTTTGAGTTGCCGGACGACAGCGACCTGCCGCGCCACGCCCGCGAGCGGGTCTTCCGGCGGCTGGTAGCCATCCGAGGGCGGGAAAAGCGCCGGGCGCTGGATGTGCGGGACGTAATACGGGCTGCCCACGGTGATGCACACCAGTTCGATGTCCAACTCGGCGAGCAGGTCCAGAAACGCGAACGGCTCGGCAAGATCGTAGCCTACGCCGGAGCCGTCACCGCCGAAGGCGTAGCGGTAGGACTTCTCGAAAGGCACGGGTTCTCCCACGCCATCCGCGCCGGGCCGGAAGGGGACGAAGTCAATGGCGCTGAGGCGCACGCCGATGCCCAGCCCCGGCACTTCCGCGCGGGTGCCAGCCACGATCTCACGCAAAAAGCGCGTGCGGTTCTCGAAGCTGCCGCCGTAGCGTCCGGGGCGGTCGTAGGCGCTAAGGAACTCGTGCCCCAAATAGCCGTGGCAATGCTTGACGTCCACAAACGTGTAGCCCGCCTGCTGCGCCAGCTTCGCCGCGTCGATGAACGATTCAACCAGCCGCGCAATGTAGTCATCGGTAATGACGGGATCATCGGCGGCGATCCCGAACTTCGCATCCAGCAAAGGGTGATGATAGAGGATTTTCGGCTCCAGCTTCGTCTTGCTGTTAGGCCGCGCGAAGCGTCCGGAGTGCGTCAGTTGCAGGCCGATCAGCAAGTCGTCGGCGGTATCGTAGCGCGCAGTGTGTTCACGGATCAGCGTCTCGCGCAGAGCCGCTAGATCACCCACAGTCTGCGGGTTGATCATCAACTGCTCGGGATTCGCTCGCCCATCGTGCTGCACAGCGACGGCCTCCCCACCCCAGATCAACTTGGCCCCGCTGGCCCCAAAGTTCTGCCAGCGGCGGATGGTCAACTCGGAAGGCCGCCCGTCCTCCGTACCGTCCCACCCCTCCATCGGCAGGATACAGAAGCGGTTGCCGATCACAAACCCGTCCCCAAGTGTGTACGGCTGCGCCAGCGGCGCGTCCGGCCCGGTCGCCAGTTCGGCGTCGAAACCCAATTCAATGCCGGATTCATCCAAATATGCCTGGAACGCCTCAGCAGTTTTCAGTGTTGCAATACGACGATAGTTCATCATAGCTCCTTTGATGCGTGATGCGTAAAACGTGATACGTGATGCGTGATTTGTCCTACTCACGCATCACGTATCACGAGCGTTACAGTTGTGACAAAACGCGCCTGACCGTCTCGATCATCGCGTCGAGGTCTGCGCGCGGGCGGGTTGGGTCGGTGTAGAGGAAGAGGGTGCGCGCCAGGATGTCGAGCGTGTTGGGGCACATATCCGGCGAATATTCCACGGGGACTGCGGCGCGCTTGTAGGCATCCATCTCCGGGTGGTGCGCCCCCTGCTGCTTGAGGACCGGCTCCCAGTTGGTGTAGACGTGCCTGCCGCTATCGATGGGCGTACTGGCGGACACGCCCTGCTCGTGCAGCTTGTCCAACACATCGCGCATACGCTCCGGCGTCTCGAACATCAGCGCCAGCGTCGTGCCACAGTCGCCTTCCACGTCGTGGATCGGGTTGAAGGTGAAGTCGCCCACACCGTCCAGCGCCCGGATCATCAACCGCTTCTCCGCCAGCATCGCGTCCAGCATCCCATCGAGGCGTGTCAACTGCACGCGCAGCACGGCGCTGAGGATCTCGTTGATGCGGAAATTCATCCCCGCGAAGAAGGGCGTGGTGATTTGCGAAGCGTGATCCCGGAAGACCGACCCGCCATCGTGGAAGACCATCGCGCGATGGTAGACGGCCTCGTCATCCGTGACCATCGCCCCACCCTCACCGCAGGTGATGATCTTGTAGTAGTTGAACGAGAACGCGCCCGCGTCGCCGATAGAGCCGAGACGCTTGCCGCCGTAAGAGCCGCCATCCGCCTGGCAGGCATCCTCGAGCACCTTGACGTTGTGCCGCCGGGCAACCGCCATCAACGCGTCCATATTGCTGGGCAATCCTACCATATGCACGGGAATGACGGCTTTGGTCCGGGGCGTGATCTTGCGCTCCGTGTCCGCCGGATCGAGGGTGAGCGAGGCATCCACCTCGGCGATGATGGGCACGGCGCCGACCGCTAGAGGCGCGAGCGCCGTCGCCATAAAGATGTACATCGATAAACTCCTTGCCTAAAATTGCGATCTTGCATTTCCCCCCCTCTGGGGGGGACTAAGGGGGGGACTACCGCCGTCAAGCCCTCACCGGCGACTTCTCCTCAATGCCGCAAGCCCGCGCGATCGCCTCCAACACACCCGGAAGATTCGTCTCAACTTCGTAATTCCAGAAGCTTATCACACGCAACCCTTGCGTTTGTAACCACGCAGCGCGCTGGCGGTCATAAACCGTTTGCGCCACCTCATTATGTTGCCCCCCATCAAGTTCAATAACTAACCGGTGTTCTTGACAGTAGAAGTCAAGAATGTACGGTGGAAGCGGATGTTGGCGGCGAAACTTCAGACCGTACAATTGTCTCCCGCGCAAAGCGTACCACAGCTTGCGTTCCGCCGACGTCATCTGACGACGCAGTTCGCGGGCGCGCGACAACGTAGTAGGGTCGCCAGGTGGTTTTCGTCTCGATTCGGTCATTATTCGTAGCGAGGGAATCCCCTCCCTTTAATCCCCCCCGAAGGGGGGAGATAGAGTGTGCGTTATCCTTGTTGATACGGATGCTGCGGCTCGAATCCAATCAAGTCTCGCACCTTATCGATGCTCACCAGCGTCTCCTCGCCATAAAGTGGCTTCTTCCGCGCCGTCACCTCCGGGAAGAACACGCGCGCCAGTTCCTCCGAGGGAAAGCCGACGAAATTGCGCGCATCGGTGACGTAGACAGGATGACTGCCTTTGTACTCCGCGAGCAACGCCTTTTCGGCGGCCTGCGCCGCGTCGCGCACGTCGAGGCTGGTCCAGAAGTTGCTGCGCCCGAACATCACTGCGCCGTCGGGGAAGGAGAGATCGAATTGCGACTCCCACTCGCGGGAAGCGGCCCGGCGCTCGAAATCCGCGACGATGCCGCGTACCCGTGTGACGCGCTCCGGTTCCGGCAACGCCAGGACCGCGGCGGTCTGCTCATGACACGCCAGGACAAAAGCTCGCAGAATCGAAGGCTCCGGCGCGTGCAAGTCGTACACCGCCGGGAAGCGCAGGAAGACGCTGCTCACGCCCTCACGCCGCCAAAAGTACGCGCCGATTTCCTCGATCAATTGTTTCGAGAACGAGTACGGATCGGTCGTGTAGAGCGAATGATCTTCGTCAATGGGAAAATAGCGCAGTTGCCCCTCCGGGAATTTGATGCCGAAGTTGTAGCCGAGCGCGTTGATCGAGCTG
>Ga0129302_1002718_pt1 | contig 12480 bp, 15 predicted proteins | sample BlaSprsedimmetaG_FD_94476 | JGI IMG/M metagenome (GOLD analysis project Ga0129302, IMG submission 94476) | Hot spring sediment bacterial and archeal communities from California, USA to study Microbial Dark Matter (Phase II) - Blank Spring... | ecosystem: Environmental > Aquatic > Thermal springs... | reverse complement strand
GCGTTTTTGTTTTTGGGCTCTCTTATATATAAAAAAAGAGCTGTTGAAAAAATCGGTTTTATTTTGTTTTTTACGGGTGGAATATCTCTGTTTTTATGGGTTGTGATACGCTGGATTGACGCAGGTTATGCGCCGATGTCAAATACTTTTGAGACGCTTATCCTGTTTGCGTTTTTAACCGCGGCGGTTTATGCGGTTTTTGCCGGGCAGATACGTGGAAGCGCTCCGGCTTTTGGGGTTGCCGTGGTGATAACAATAATTATCGCGGTATCATCTTTTTTTCACGGCAAAGCGGCTCCGCTTATGCCCGCGCTGAAGTCCAATTGGCTGGTGATACACGTTGCGTTTTCATTTGTGAGTTATGCTGCTTTTGCGGTGGCTTTCGTATGCGTTCTTATTTATCTGGGCGGAAAAGAAAAAAATATTTCAATGGATGACTCGGCGTACAGGGCAATTATGTTCGGGTTCCCGTTTCTTACTCTGGGAATAGTGACAGGTGCGGTATGGGCGGATCAAGCCTGGGGCAGATACTGGAGCTGGGACCCCAAAGAAACCTGGGCGCTTATAACGTGGCTGGTCTACGGAATATACCTGCATTTGCGCCTCGTATCGGGGTGGAAAGGGCAAAAGAGCGCGGTGCTTGCGGTTGCGGGCTTCGGGTTTGTGCTTTTTACCTATTTTGGGGTAAATTATCTGCTGACAAGCATACACAGTTATAAATAAGATATCCGGCATCAGAAAAAAATTATTCTCATCTGGGAGTTGCTGTTGAAAGCAGAGAGGGAAAAAAAGACGGTATCTGTTATGATAGAAATGTACTGCCGCAAAATGCACGGCAGGAAAAAAGGCGGTATATGCGGGGAATGCCGGCGTCTGAATGAATATGCGCTTGGAAAAATAGATGCCTGCGGGTTTTTGCCGGACAAACCTGTATGCAATAAATGTTCTGTTCATTGCTATGAAAAAAACAGCAGGGAATTTATAAAAAAAGTAATGCGGTATGCAGGCCCGAAAATGATCAGAAAGCATCCGTATCTTGCGCTTTTGCATATGGCTGATGGTTTTAAAGACAGCCGGAAGAAAAAGCGGAAAGGGGAAAATTGTGATGAAGGAGCAAAACTTTAAAATAGAAGGAATGCACTGTGCGGGATGCGTGAACACGATAGAAAAGGCGGTATTGGGGAAAAAAGGGGTAAAAAGCGCGGCTGTGAATCTCGCGGCTGCTTCGGCAAAGGTGGTTTATGACGGGGAACTGATAAAGGAAGAGGATATAATAAAAATAATAAATTCAAAAGGGTATAAGGTATTTGCGGCGGGAAAGACGGGTGGCAGAGAAAATAAAGACGCGCAGATGAAAAGGCTGAGGAGGGCTTTTATACCCTCTGTTTTGCTGGCTATACCCGTATTTGCAATAAGCATGTTTTTCCATGATGTGTTTGGCGCTTATACAGGGGTTGTTTTGTGGGCGCTCGCCACGCCTGTGCAGTTTTACTCGGGTTTCAGATTTTATAAAGGCGCTTATTCGGATATAAAAAACGCAAGCCCGGGTATGGATACACTCGTGGCAATGGGCACATCCGCAGCTTATTTTTACAGTATTTTTCTTGTTTTTGCGGGGGAACATCATTTTTATTTTGAAACATCAGCGGTACTTATAACTGTTATTCTTATCGGCAGAATTTTCGAGGAGACAGCAAAGCAAAAAGCGTCCGGAGCGATACGCGGACTGATGGAACTTGCTCCGACTAAAACCGTGGTTGTAAGAAACGGGAAAGAAACCGAAGTTTTGACATCATCAGTAATGAAAGGGGAAACTGCGGCCGCAAGGCCCGGAGACAGGATAGCGGTTGACGGAGTTGTGGCGGAAGGCTCCGCGTCAGTGGACGAGAGTCTTATTACGGGCGAGCATATGCCTGTTGATAAAAAAGCCGGGGACAGGGTTATGGCAGGGACAATTAATACCCGGGGTGTCATAAAATTTATTGTTGAAAAGACGGGTGAAGATACGGTACTGGCTTCTATTGTGAGGCTCGCGGAGGACGCGCAGGCGTCAAAGGCGCCTGTTCAGAGGTTTGTTGACAGGGTGTCGTCGGTTTTTGTACCGGTTGTTCTGATTGTATCTGTTTTTTCTTTTGTGGGATGGTATTTTGGAGCCGGAGCGGAATTGTCGTTTGCGATAACAGCGGCGGTTTCGGTTCTTGTTATAGCGTGTCCGTGCGCGCTTGGCCTGGCAACGCCTGCGGCAATACTTGTGGGGTCATCCATAGGGGCAAACAGCGGGATTCTTGTGAAAAACGGGGCAGCCCTGGAAATAACGGGAAAAATAAAATACGCTGTATTTGATAAAACAGGAACAATTACCGAAGGGAAACCGTATATAAAAAATATTTATGTTTATGAGGATTTGTCTCCGGATGATCTGATGAGCAAAGCTGCGGGCGCTGAAAAGTATTCCACGCATCCCATTGCCGGGGCTTTGTCTGCTTACTGCGCTGAAAAGGGAATCGCTGTTTCCGAAGCTTCGGACTTTCATAATTTTGCCGGTTTTGGAATAAAAGCGGTTATCAGCGGCGCTGTGTATTATGTGGGTTCGGGCGGGCTTATGAAAAATGAGGAAATAGATATATCTGCCGCGGCTGATGATATGCGCCGGGAGGAAAACGAGGGTTCTGTTTTTGTTTGTATCGCGTCGCAGGGAAAACTCATGGGAGCGGTCAGCCTGGGGGACAAGATAAAAGAAGGCGCGGATGAAGTTATGCGGACACTGAAAAAAGAGGGCGTGAAGCCTGTAATGGTCACGGGCGACAGCAGCACTGCGGCGCGGAAGATTGCGGCTGAATGCGGAATTGAAGAGGTTTATGCGGGGGTGCTTCCGGGAGGTAAGGCAGACATAATAGAAAAATTAAGAGAAAAAGGTATTACTGCTTTTACGGGCGACGGCATAAATGACGCGCCCGCGCTGAGTGCCGCGGATTCGGGAATTGCCGTGGCAGCAGGAGCGGATATAGCCCTTGATTCGGCGGATATCGTGCTTATGAGGGGAGGAATAAAAGAGTTTCTAAAAGCGTATTATCTGAGCAGGAGAACATACGCAAAAGTGAAACAGAATCTCTTCTGGGCGTTTATATACAATGTTATAGGCATACCTGTTGCCGCGATGGGCATGCTGAATCCCATGATAGCGGGCGCCGCAATGGCGTTTTCATCCGTGAGTGTGGTGCTGAATTCACTGCTGCTAAAAAAATTAAGACAACACGATTTGAACGTATAAACAGTAACGGTGCGGCTGTTATATGTCTGCAGACATATAACAGCCGGATTCCCAGTGCCAGATGAAAAGTTTATTGGGAAAAATGTATCTGCAGGTATAATAGATTTGACAGTTAAGGCGGGGAAAGGAAAAATATTAAAAAAAGTTTAAATAAAAATATATTGCGCAAATATGGTTATATAATATGGCAGGCGGTATTTTACGTGATAAAACTGAGCAGGGAGGAGGTTAAAGGAATGAATACAATACAGGATGATGTTGATTCTGTTGTGGATAAAATGCCGGACAAGCATCGAGCGGTTTTTTTCGGGGAGTTTGAAAAGCGTATGAAGGATCCTGATACATTTACTGTTTTAATATATGTTTTTGGAGGTCTTGGAATACATCAACTCTATCTGGGAAATAAAAGAGAAGCTTTGATCCATTTTTTGTGCGGTTTTTTGGGGATGTTGTTTGTGATTATGGGGCTGATACTGCAGTTTGTTTTTATTCTGCCGGGGCTTGTATTGCTGCTGGCGGATATATATCTGTGGGTGAGAGACCTGGTGAAACATAAATATATTGTCGGAAAAGCGAATAATAGAATTAAAAAAGATATTATTAAAGAAATCAAAGACAGTAAATAAAAAAAGGAGGCATAGAGATGGCAAAAGAGTACAAGGTGGAAGTTGTAACAGAAGCGGGATGCGGTACGGTTTTTTTGGGTTCAGCGGCTCTTTCGATTGAAAAAGTTGAAGCAACTTTGAACAGGCTTGCGGCGGAAAACTGGGAAATGGATTTTATGGTTATTGAAAAACGCAGAATGATGCTGTTCTGGGTAAGAGAAGCCGCTGTTATTACTTTTAGCAGGGAGCGGAAGTAGTTCTATTTCCAAAAACGGGTATAAAAAAATGAGTTTAATCAAATGAATGTAAAAAATTTTATGTCAAACGCCGGTATAAAGATAATACAGTGGTATAAGAATAAAATATCTCCTAAAACAGGAATAGAGTGTCTGTTTGTTCCTTCCTGTTCTGAGTATACAAAATTGGCAGTAAAGAAGTATGGATTTTTTAAGGGAGTTTTTATGGGCCTGGGGCGCATCAAACGGTGCCGCCCCGGGAACGGCGGGGTTGATTATCCCTGATAAAAATATTTTAAGCAGTTTTAAAACTTCTGCCGGCAAGCTGACCGCGGTATTTTGAAAAGAGTAAGGGGTGGTTTTTTTAAAAAAACTTCAAAAAAACGCTTGACAAAATTTTATTTTTGAATATAATGCTATTAAGCAGATGGGATTAGTAGGGTATTGGGAAGAACTTGAAATGAAGCACTGCATCAGGTATATAAAAGGAAGGCAAAAAAAACATTCAAGGAGGAAATTATGGGAATCGCGGAAAATGCAATGGAACTGATAGGAAACACGCCTCTGGTAAAGATAAACAGGCTTAATAAAGCCGGTTATGCGGATGTGGCGGTTAAGCTGGAGTCTTTTAATCCGCTTTCAAGCGTAAAAGACAGAATAGGCGCGGCAATGATAGAAGATGCTGAGAAAAAAGGCCTTCTAAAAAAGGGTTCGGTTATTGTTGAGCCGACCTCCGGGAACACGGGAATCGCGCTCGCGTTTGTTGCGGCGGTAAAAGGGTACAGGCTCATACTTACGATGCCTGAAACAATGAGTATAGAGCGCAGAAAACTTCTCGCTGTGTTCGGCGCTGAACTTGTGCTTACGGAAGGAGCAAAAGGAATGGACGGCGCGGTAAAGGCAGCGGAAGAAATCGCGGCAAAAACGGAGAATAGTTTTATGCCGCAGCAGTTTGAAAACCCCGCAAATCCCGAAGTACACAGAAAAACCACGGGTCCGGAAATATGGGAAGCAACAGGCGGAAAAGTTGACATTTTTGTATCCGCTATAGGAACAGGAGGCACCATAACCGGAGTGGGTGAATATTTAAAATCAAAAAACAGCAGCATAAAGGTAATTGCGGTAGAGCCTGAAAAATCACCCCTTCTCTCCGGCGGCAGCCCTGCGTCGCATAAGATACAGGGGATAGGCGCGAATTTTATACCCGGTATATTAAACAGAAAAATATATGATGAGGTGATAAAAGTAAGCGAAGAGGATGCCGGAGAAACCGCGAGGCAGGCGGCCGGACAGGAAGGGCTCCTGCTCGGAATATCCGCGGGAGCGAATATATGGGGGGCTCTGCAGATTGCGGCAAGGCCGGAGAACAAAGGAAAACTTATAGTCACGGTAGGCTGCGATACGGGAGAAAGATATCTGAGCACCTGGCTCTTTGAATAATATTATATTGAAATTAGGGAGGAAAAAGAGATGAAGCGAATGTGAAAAAAACAGGATGAAGAAAAAGAAGGAAGAAAAAAACAAAAACAATAAAAACAAAGATAAAGGAGAATAAAAATGGGAGAAAAAAACTATAAACTTGAAACACAGGTTCTGCATTCGGGTTATTCGCCGGATCCAACAACAAACGCAAGGGCGGTTCCTGTTTACAGAACCGCAGCCTATAATTTTAAAAGCACGGAGCACGGGGCAAATCTTTTTGCGCTCAAGGAACTCGGCAACATTTATACAAGGCTTATGAATCCGACTACGGATGTTCTCGAGCAGCGCGCCGCTGCTTTGGACGGCGGTATTGCCGCGGTTGCCGCGGCATCCGGGACAGCGGCTGTTCATTACTCTGTTATTAATATTGCGCGGCAGGGAGATGAGATTGTTTCGGCAAACAACCTTTACGGCGGAACATATACTATGTTCAATGACATACTTCCGCATCACGGTATCACGACAAAATTTGTGCATTACAATGATTATGAAGCTTATGATAAAGCCGTGAATAAAAACACAAAGGCAATATTCGTGGAAACCATAGGCAATCCTCTGTTGGGAGTTGTTGATATTTCAGAGGTTTCAAAAGTGGCGAAAAAACACAAAATCCCCCTTATTGTTGACGCGACATTCACAACGCCTTATATAATGAAACCCATAGAACACGGAGCGGATATTGTGGTATATTCGCTCACAAAATGGTACAGCGGGCACGGGACAATAATAGGCGGCGCGGCGGTTGACAGCGGAAAATTTAACTGGAAGGATGAAAAATTTCCGAATTTCAACGAGCCTGAGCCGAGTTATCACGGCTTGCGTTTTGCTCACGATCTGGGGCCGCTCTCTTCGCTTGCGTACGCGCTGCGTTTTAGGCTCGTGCCGCTGAGGAATCTCGGGGCGTGCATATCTCCGGATAATGCCTGGCAGACAATACAGGGTATTGAAACTCTTCCACTGAGAATGCAGCGCCACAGCGACAATGCGCTTGAAGCCGCGGAATTCCTTGAATCGCATTCCGCGGTTTCTTGGGTAAAATATCCGGGTTTAGAATCCCACGAGGACCATAATACCGCAAAAAAACAGTTTAAAAACGGGTTTGGCGGTATGGTTGTATTTGGGTTAAAGGGCGGATATGACGCTGCTGTAAAATTTATTGACAATATAAAACTTTTTTCAAACCTTGCGAATGTCGGCGACGCAAAGAGTCTTGTTATCCACTCTGCCAGCACAACGCATTCGCAGCTCACGGAAGAGCAGCAGAAAGCAGCAGGTATAACACCCGATCTTGTGAGGCTGTCAATAGGCATAGAGCATATTGATGACATAAAAGAGGCGCTTGATGATGCATTGAAGATTTCGCAGAAATGATTTGGAGGAGAGAGAGAAGGGATGAGTTTTGAGCTTTGAGCTTTGGGAAGAACGAAGAACAGTTCCGGGTTCCAAGTTCAAAACAAAAACAAAAACCGCGCAGGATAAAGCCGGCGGCCGCCAAACATCTAAACTTCCAATATGAGTTTTGGGAAGGGCGGAGAGTGTTATGTTGATGGTAATTTGATGGTTGATAAAAACGCGGGTCTTTAACCATTTTTTTTGGCCGCTTTTTGCTATTCCCTTATCCCTATTCCCTGAACCCTCCTCTCAGATCATTTGTGAAATTGACAACAACAAATCCTGTGATATACTGTATCCTATCAAATCACAAGGAGGCTTGTTATGGAAAAATGGGTATGTGTTGTATGCGGGTATGTTTATAATCCTGAGATTGGTGATCCGGACAATGGTGTTGAGCCCGGGACAAAATTTGAGGACATTCCGGATTCCTGGGTATGTCCTGAATGCGGTGCAGGCAAGAGTGATTTTGAAAAACAGGGATAATAGGCTGTGAATATTGTAATTATAGGCTGCGGAGCTGCGGGCGCAGGCGCTGCCGCGCAGCTCCGTAAGCTGCTTCCCGATGCCGGCATAAAGATGTTTTCGAGTGAAAAGTATCCTTTTTATTCCAGGCCCAGAGTCATAGAATATCTTGCGGGCGGGCTTGAAAAGGAAAAACTTTTCATAAAAAAAGAGGACTGGTACAAAGAAAACAATATTGAGTTTTATACGGAAGAAAAAATAACATCAATAAATCCTTCGGACAAAACCGTACATTCCGAAAACCGGGGAAAAATTTCTTACGACAAACTTCTGATCGCGGCAGGCGCGCATTCTTTTATGCCTGATTTTAAATGCACGGGCAAAGGGTTGTTTACGCTGAGGACAATAGATGATGCGGATGCCATAATGAATTACGCAAAAGGGAAGAAAAAAGGCGCGGTAATAGGGGGAGGGCTTTTGGGTATTGAGGCGGCAAACAGCCTGACGGCGCACGGACTTGAAATTGAAATTATAGAATTTTTTGAACGTCTTTTGCCAAGGCAGCTTGATGATGAGGGCGCCGGCATACTCCAAAAGATGCTGGAGGAGAAAGGGCTCAGATTCAGGCTGGGTAAACAGACGGAAAAAATAACAGAAGAAGGCGGAGGGCTTGAAATAAGTTTTAAAGACGGGGAGAAAACTTCCGCGGAGATGATTTTGGTATCAGCGGGCATAAGGCCGAATCGCGACATAATAAAAGATACGGGAATAGAAGCGGATAAGGGTATAAAGGTCAACGGAAATCTGAGGACAAATATTGAGGATATTTACGCCTGCGGCGATATAGCGGAGTTTAACGGAGTGATATACGGTATATGGCCCGCAGCCTCGGAGCAGGCTGTAATTGCGGCAAAGAATATAGCCGGGGAAAATGAAGAGTATAAAGGAAGCGTAATGTCAACAAAACTAAAAGTTGCGGGTATTGATCTGGCATCTGTGGGGGAAATCACGGAGGAGAACGGTGCAAAAGGCAAAAGTTACGGAGACGGTCGGGTTTTCAGAAAGATTTTTGAAAAAGACGGAAAAATTGCAGGAGCCATACTCATAGGCGATACAAAAGATTATATGAAACTGCAAAAATCTATTTCTGAAGGAAAAAAAGCAGAAGAACTTGTGTAAAATAAAAAACTTGACAAACCGGGGCGAATAACATATAATTGTAATGAATCCAAAATTGAAACAAATACATATTAGGAGGTTGTGGAATGGCAATAATCGGCGGGAAAATGGCAGAAGCAATAAATGATCAGATCAATGCGGAAATTTACTCGGCTTATCTTTACTTGGCAATGTCAGCTTGGTTCACTGAAAAAAATTTAACGGGATTCGCGAACTGGATGTATGTGCAGGCGCAGGAAGAGATGACGCACGCAATGAAATTTTATAGTTACAATCTTGAAAGAGGCGGGCACGTAAAACTGCCGGCAGTGGAAGGGGTCAGGGATGATTTTAAAAACCCGCTTGAAATATTTGAAGAAGCGTACGGCCACGAGCAGAAAGTAACAGCGAGGATAGACGCGCTTATGGATATGGCGCTTGCGGAAAAGGATCACGCAACAGTAAGCATGCTGAGATGGTTTATTGATGAACAGGTAGAGGAAGAGGCTTCTGCATCAGAACTTGTTGAAAAGCTGAAAATGATAGGTGATGCAAAGGAACAGCTGCTTATGCTTGACAAGGAACTGTCCGCGAGAATGTTTGTTGACGCGACAAAAGGCGGATAAAAAAATTCCGGCGTCCTAAAAAAGCGCCGATGGAAATAAAGGGAATAATCGTGGAAAATATAACACAGGCACAGGTTGCGGGTTATCTGAAGGAAAATGGAATAAAACCTTCGCTCATAAGGGTTAAAGTGATGAAGTATCTTATGGATCACAGAAACCATCCGACCGCGGATGAGATATATAAACGCCTGCTTGAAGAAATCCCCACGCTTTCCAGAACCAGTGTTTATAACGCTCTTAACGGATTTGTAAAAAAAAGCATAGTAAACGAACTCACAATAGAAGAGAAGTATTCACGTTATGACGCGCTTACGGATACCCACGCGCATTTTAAATGCAGGAAGTGCGGCAGTGTATACGATATAACGCAGGAGAGTAAAAATTGCGGGTCTTCTGAACTTGAAGGCTTTTGTGTGGAAGAAAAACACATCTATTTGAAGGGAAAGTGCGCGTCCTGCGTAAAAAAGGGAGGAAACAATGGCAAAACTTAAGCCCGGAGACAAAGCTCCCGATTTTTGTCTTAAGAACCAGGATGAAGAGCGGGTGTGCCTTAAGGATTTTAAAGGAAAATGGGTTGTTGTCTATTTTTACCCAAAAGATAATACGCCGGGATGCACCATAGAAGCAAAGGATTTTTCAAAGGAGCTTCCGGGGTTTGAAAAGCTGGACGCAGTCATACTTGGAGTATCCGCGGATTCGTGCGGCAGCCACAAAAAATTTGCTGAAAAGCAGAAGCTGAAAATAACGCTTTTAAGCGATGAAGATAAGCTGGTTCTGAAAGATTACGGAGTATGGGGCAAGAAAAAGTTTATGGGAAAGGAATTTATGGGAATAAGCAGAACCACTTTTCTGATAAAGCCGGACGGTGAAATAGCACATATCCGGGAAAAGGTAAAACCTGCCGGGCACGCAGCGCGGGTTATGGAGATTATAAAAGATTCAAAAAAATAAAAAACGCTTAAGGAGGGATACTAATGGCTGTAAAGGAACTGAAAAAAGGAGTATTGTCGGTCGGGGCTGTTCACTGGGACAGGCGGCTTTTTGACGAACTCATACCGCTTCCGGACGGAACGAGCTATAATTCTTATCTTGTTTTTGGCAGTGAAAAAACCGCTCTTATTGACGCGGTTGATCTCGAAATATTCAGCCGGCTTGAGGATAATCTGAAAGAAGCGGGCGCTCAAAACATTGACTATATAGTTTCAAACCACGCTGAGCAGGACCACTCAGGCGGTATTGCGCGTCTTGTTGAAATGTACCCGGACGCAAAAGTGGTGACGAATGAAAAAGGCAAAAATATGCTGATGGATCTTCTTTTGATACCGGAAGAAAAATTTATGGTTGTGAAAGAAGGAGATACGCTGGAACTTGGGGGTAAAACCCTTGAATTCGCCATAACACCTTGGGTTCACTGGCCGGAAACAATGGTTACGTATCTGCGTGAGGACAAAATACTTTTTTCCTGTGATTTTTTCGGATCGCATATGGCTGCTGCCGATCTTTTTGAATGGAAGGATTTTTATGTTCCCGCAAAAAGATATTATGCGGAGATTATGTCGCCTTTCAGGGCAAGCGTGAGGGGGAATATAGAGAAGGTAAAGAAATTTGAGATTGATATAATTGCGCCTTCTCACGGATATATTTATGATGACCCGAAACCCATAATGGATGCTTATGAGGACTGGTCGTCTGATGAGGTGAAAAACGAGGCGATGATAGTTTTTGTGTCAATGCACGGCTCAACAATGAAAATGGCGGAATATCTGAGGGAAGCATTGATTAAAAGAGGCATAAATGTCCATTATTTCAATCTCACGGTAACGGATCCGGGAGCGCTTGCCATTGCGCTTATTGATTCCGCAACGCTTGTTCTGGGAGCGCCTACTGTGCTTGCCGGGGTTCATCCGGCAGCGGCGTACGCGGCTTATCTGGCGAATGCTCTGCGGCCAAAAACAAAATTCGCGTCTCTTATATCTTCATACGGATGGGGAGAAAAAGCTTCCGGCGCGGTAACGGGCACACTTACCAATTTTAAAGGAGAACTGCTGACGCCGGTTATTTCAAAAGGGCATCCGAAAGAAGCGGATTTCAAGGAACTTGACAGGCTTGCGGATGATATAGCCGCAAAGCATAAGGAAGCGGGACTGCTTAAATAAAAAAAACAAGGAGGAAAAGAGATGGAACTGAAAAAAATGATGATGTTCAGGTGTGAAGACTGCGCTCACGTTGTGGAAATCCTGTTTGCCGGCCCGTGCGGCTGCGATATGGAGTGCTGCGGTAAAAAAATGAAATTTCTTGACGAAAAAGCAAAAGATGGAGCAGGGGAAAAACACGTACCGGTTGTGGAGGCTGACGGCAGCGGTATAAAGATAAAGGTAGGCGAAGTTGCGCATCCGATGGAAGCTGACCACTGGATACAGATTATAGAGGTTGTCACAAAAGACGGATATGTAATAAGAAAAGAGCTGAATCCGGGAGACGCGCCTGAGGCGTCATTTTATGTGAGTATGGACAGGATAGAAACAGTAAGGGAACTTTGCAACAAGCACGGTTTGTGGGTTAAAGAATAAAAAACATATACAAAAAGGAGGAAGAAGAAATGGCAAGTCTAAAAGGAACGGAAACAGAAAAAAATCTTTTGGCGGCTTTTGCGGGAGAGTCGCAGGCAAGGTCAAGATATACTTATTTTTCAAAAGCAGCAAACAGGGAAGGTTACAGGCAGATTGAGGCGATTTTTATGGAAACCGCGGAAAATGAACTTGAGCACGCAAAAAGGTTTTTTAAATATCTGGAAGGCGGGATGGTTGAAATCACCGCCGCTTATCCCGCGGGGAAAATAGGAACAACATTGGAAAATCTTTTGGCTGCCGCGGAAGGCGAAAATGAAGAGCATAGGGTAATATACAAAGGAATGGCTGAAACCGCGGACAAAGAAGGATTTCCGGAAATTGCCGAAACATACAGAAATATATCAAAGGTGGAAATGGAACACGAAGCAAGATACAGAAAACTTGCGGAAAACATAGAAAAAGGAAAGGTTTTCAAAAAAGACGAAGCCGTAAAATGGAAATGCAGGAACTGCGGATATGTTCACGAAGGAAATGAAGCGCCAGACAAATGCCCTGCCTGCATACATCCGCAGGCGCATTTTGAAGTCGCGGCTTTTAATTACTGAAAACATTTTATCTGCTGAGGGAGGTAAAAAATGGGAACAAAAGGAATAGAAATTTTAGGCGGAAATGTGG
>Ga0129302_1002711_pt1 | contig 12500 bp, 13 predicted proteins | sample BlaSprsedimmetaG_FD_94476 | JGI IMG/M metagenome (GOLD analysis project Ga0129302, IMG submission 94476) | Hot spring sediment bacterial and archeal communities from California, USA to study Microbial Dark Matter (Phase II) - Blank Spring... | ecosystem: Environmental > Aquatic > Thermal springs... | reverse complement strand
CAGAGTACATTATACCCGTTCCGACGACGTGAGCAACCGGCGGCGCCAGCCGGCACGCGTCACCTGCTGAGCCGGTCGGGTTTCGGGGGAGAACGGTCCGGAAGCCGCCGGACTAGCGGACGTGGATGGAGATCTTCGAGAACTTGGGCTGGAGTCCGGGGATGAAGCGCGGGGCCACGCTCAGCGCGCCCTGGGGCAGGACGATGCGGCTGGAGACTTCCGCCCGCATTGCGTTGCAGCGGTCGGTGGAGAGTCGCTCGTGTTCGGTGTAGACGTAGATGACGACTTCGCTCTTGAAGTTCTCGCGGACGATGTTGGCGGCCTCATCGAGTCGTGGAGAGGCATCGGGCAGAAGCTGGCTGGTGCCGTCCGTGAAGATGCGGTCTGCGGCGATGGTGATGTTGGTTTCCTTGCCGTCGCGGAAGACCATCGCGTCAACCCGGCGCGGGGTGCCGGGCAGACGGGTCTGGTTGCCCTGGGCATCGTAGGCGTTGAAGGTGAAGCTGTAGACATCGCCGGTGGCGATCGGCTCGCCGCTGTCGGTCCGCCCGTCCCAGGTGATGGTTGCCGGCGGCTGACCTCGACGTGTCACCCGGCGTACCGTCTCGCCGAGCGAGTTCGAAATCTCGAGCTCCCAGGTCGCGACACGCTTCTCGAAGCTGGGCAGGAAGACCATAATGTCACCGTAGATGAAGTCCTTCTCGACCGGGACCCGGAGATAAGAGGAGTTGACGTGACGATGGGGGATGGTCAGCGAGTCAACGGTGCGCGCCAGGGCGTCGTCGAAAACGTAACTCTCGGGCAGGAGCAGATTCTGGATGGGCGAGAACGGGTCGAACTGAGGCGCGAAGAACAGCTTCCGGTCGGCAATGAGGACTTCGACTTCGCCCGAGATCTCTTCCTCGCCGAGACCGTGCTGGCCGCCGGATGCCTGGGGGGCGGGCGGGGCCTGGGACAGCAGGGCAAGCAACAGTATCAGCATCTCAGGAGAGGGTGAACCGGAAGGTGATGACACCCCACTGGTCCTCGGTCTTGACGCCGGCGCCGAGTGGTTCGAATTCCCAGCCGCGCAGGGCGGCAATGACGACCTGGTCCAGGTCCGGGTAGCCGGAACTGCTTTCCACCGTCGGCGCACCCTTCACCGTTCCATTGGGCGCGACCCAGATTCGCACCACGACCGTGCCGGAGATGCGCCGGTCGAGTGCCCATTTCGGATAGCGCGGCCGGACCCGCTTGGTTATCGGGCGCTGGGAAATCGGGCCGGCGACCATGAAGTTGGAGCCGGTCGTGGGCGCGGCGGCAACCTGGGGAAGGTCCTGCACAGCCATCTTGGGCAGTTCGCGGGCCGGGGCCTGGGCGAGGGGACGGTGTTCAATCTGCAGTTGGGCTTCCGGCGGACGCACCCCGGGATGTCCGCGCAGGCCGGCGGCACCTGAGCGGTCGAGACTGCCCGAGAGGGTAACCTTGGGCTGGGCGAGAATCTCATCGGTGGACTTGCCCGACCCTTCCCCACCGAGGCGGATGACGTCCATCCCCCCGCTTCGGTCGAGTTCGAATCCGTCGAGGTCAATCTTGGCCTGGCTGTGGTCGCGCTCCATCGTCGCAGAGAGGTCGAGAGCCGGGGCGATTTCGGGCGCGTAGGTCGGCGCGTAGGTCGGCGCGTCGGGGATGACCGGCCCGGGGCCGCCCGGGGCCGCGGCCCGGGACATTACCTTGGCGACTTCCGGGCGGTAGGTCACGTCCATGAAGGTCACTTCGTGCAGGTCCGGGGCGTAGTCAGACGAGGACCGGGCACGGCCGGCGAGGAAGATGAAGCCGATGTGCACGACCGTTGAGATGACGACCGCAATATCAATCACCCGCGAGCGCTTCTGGCCGTACATCAGCTGTTCCCTTCGTCAAGGCGCTTGGTGGCGCAGGCGATACGCAAGGCCCCGGCCCGCCGGGCCAGCGCGAGAATGTCCAGGACTTCGGAATGAAGGACTTCTTTGTCCGCCCGGATCACGACGAGGATGTACGGGTCGCGGAGGATTTCCTGTTCGAGTTGGAGTCCGAGGCTGGTGAGATCTTCGTACCGGACGTCGTTGAGCAGGAGTTCGTGTTCGACGGTGTAGCTGATGGTGAGGTTCTCTTCGACCTTGCGTTCCGCGGTGCGGGCAAGGGGCACGGTGACCGGGGTGTCGTTGTGGGCCATCGTCATCGGGGCGATTATCATCATCACCAGGACGAGGATCAGTCCGACCGCGGCCATCGGCAGGATGTCAATTGATACTGATTTCATTGGGCCGGCCTCCGGCGCAGCAGCGCCAGGTCTGCGGCGCCCGATTGCTTGGCGATGTCCAGGACTCTTATGACCACATCATATTTTACCATATCCCCGGACGATACCACAACTTTTCTTTCGAGGCTGCGTTCGAGCAGTCGAGGCAGGAGTTCGGTGAGGTTGTCGTACGACACGATGGCTTCGTTCAGGAAAACCCGGCCGTCGTTGTCTACGTAGATGTTGGCCTTGACGTCCGACCCTTCCTCGGCGGCGTCGGCCCGGGCGACACCGGGAGCGGAGACGAAGATGCCGGTCTCGAAGAAGAGCGGTATCGAGACGATGAAGCCGATGACCAGCGCCAGCGCGACGTCAACGAGCGAGGTCAGGTTGAGCTCGCTGCGGGTCACGGTGTGGCGGGTCTGTCGGCGCACTAGAACTCCCAGCCGTCGGCCTTCGCGGGCTGTGGGGCGGGTTGCGGGGTCGGCTTCGGAGCGGGTGCCGGAGTCGCCTGCGGCGCGGGCTTTGTTTCGGCCCCGACGCCGGCGGCGCGCTTGTAGCGTTCAAGCATGACCATGAAGCGGTCGGTGGTGCTTTCGAGGACCATCGTCGTGTCCGCGGCTTTCTTGGAGAAGTAGTTGTAGCAGAAGAGTGTCGGGATGCCGATGATGAGGCCGAAGGCGGTGGTGAGGAGCGCTTCGGCGATGCCGCCGGAGACAACCGCCGGGCCGCCCGAACCGGTGGCGGCGATGTTGCCGAACGCCTGGATGAGACCGGTGACGGTGCCGAGCAGGCCGAGGAGGGTGGCGGCGTTGGCAAGGGTGCCGAGCCCGCCGAGCAGGCGCTCGAATTTGACGCGTTCTTCAAGGATGGTGCTGTAGAGCAGGTCCGAGACTTCGTCGCCGCTGAGGCTGAGGTTCTCGAGCGCGAGGACGTAGAGACGCCCGAGGGGATTCTTGAGCGTGCGGGCCCAGGCCAGCGCGTCCTCAACGCCCGAGTTCCTGATCCGCGTGCGAACCTCGATGAGTCCGCGGCTCGGGTCGAAGCGGTTGCGCGTGAAGTAGATCAGGCGCTCGATGACCAGCGCCAAAGCGGCAATCGAGGCGGCGAGTAGAACCAGCATTATCGGGCTGTCGAGGAAGATCTGGAGCAGGGGTTTACCCATTATCATGGCTGTTCTTCTCCTTCGGGTGAACTGACTGGCGTCTCGGCGTCGGCAGGCGCGCCACCAGCTCCGAGGCGCTGGCGACTGATGGCGATGTTCTGACGGGCACTCTCGACATACTCGCTGTCGGGGTGTTCGTTGGCCACCGCCTGGAAGGACTCCAGGCTGCGTTGGTATTCGCCGGCGTTGAAGTAGGCGGTGCCCAGGTTGAAGCGGGCACCGGCGGTCTGTTGGTGTTCCGGGAAGTACTCGAGAAACTTGCGGTAGGCGTTGGCGGCGTCACCCCACTCTCCTTTCTGGGCGTAGGACTCGGCGGTGAGCAACTGGGCGTCGCCGGCGAGCGGTGACCCCGGGAAGTTGACGACCACCTTCTGGAGTTCGAACGCGGCCTCGCTGTAGCGGCCCTGGTCGAAGAGAGCCTTGCCGCGGTCGAACTGCCCCTCGGCGGCCATGTCCGAGCGCGGGTAGCGCCGGAGAAAGTCGTGCATGACGACGGTGTCCTCGGTGCCGGCAAGATAGTAGGCCATCTCGAGGCTCTTGCGCACGCTGGGTGCCTGCGGGTCGGAGGAGTAGAGGTCAAGGAACTTCTGGTACTCGCGGACCGCGTCGAGGTATTGGCTCCGGTTGTAGTAGCACTGGGCGATGAGCGCCTGCGAGGGAGCGGCGAAGTCCGAGGTCGGGTGGCGTTCGACAACGAAGGTGAACGAGGCCACCGCCTTGTCGTACTCGAGAGCCTTGAAGTAGGTGTCACCGGTGCGGAAGGCGGCTTCGGCCACTTTCGGGTTCCGCTCCGGGAACCTGTTGATCAGGGTTGTCCAGGCATCAATGGACTGGCCGTAGTAGCCCAGTTGGTAGTAGCTGTAGCCGGCGTAGAAGTGTCCGGGAATGGCGGCGAGCGGGTTGTCCGGGAAGGTGTTGGCCAGCGCCTCGAAGATGTCGAGGGCCTGGGTGTACTCGCGCTGGTTGAAGAGGGAGTAGCCGTGGCCGAGGTAGGCGAAGACCGTGAAGAGCGTGTCGTCCGGCTTGGCGGTGAGGAGAGCGCGGAACCCGGCATCGGCCTCTCCCAGTCGCCCGAGGTGATAGAGGCAGTAGTTGCGTCCGAGACGGGCGTAGGGTGCGATGTCGGAGGAGGCGGAGTGGGTATAGGAGCGCTGGTAGTGTGCGTCGGCCTCCGAGTACTTGCCATAGTGGTAGAGCGCTTCGGCGAGGAAGTAGAGCGTTCGTGCGCGCCATTCGGATCCTTCCTCCGGGAAGTCGGCAAGATACTTGGCACCGAGCGCGACCGCCTGTTCGTGACGGCCGGCGGAACTGAGTGCGAGCAGGAGCATCCCCGCGGCCGGCTCGCGCAGCGAAGTCTCGGGGTAGCGGCTGAGGATGTCGTCGAACTGCCGTGCCGCATCCGCATACTTGCCGGTCTGGTAGAGAATCACCCCGGACAGGTAGTTGCCGACCCCGGAGAGGTCACCGGTTCGGAACATCTGGGTGAGCTGGCTGGTGGCGAGCAGAGTCTGGCTGGTGTCGGCGGTGGCCAGCATCGCCTGGGCGAGTTGAAGGTTGGCGAACCCGGCGATGCGGGTGTTCGGGTAGTTGGCGCGGACCCGCTGGTAGCGCTCGATGGCGTCGGTGGGCTGGCCCAGCGCCATGTGAGCGTGGCCGAGGAAGTAGTTGGCGTGAGCGGCGAGGTAGTTGTTGCTGTGCCGGGTGAGAGGCATCAGATGGCTGATGGCCTGCGCGTCCCGGCGCTGGGCGAGGAGCGCGCAGCCGAGGTAGTAGTGGGCGTAGTCGGCAAGCCGGGACTGGGGGAACTCGTCCACGAAGAACTGGAGCTTGGCGCGGGCACCGTCGTAGTCGCGGTTCGCGAACAGCGCTTCACCGGCGGCGAAGTGCGCCATGGTCGCAATCGGGGTGTTGGGAACTTCGGCGACAATCTCGTTGAACAGCAGCAGGGCGGCGACCGGGTTGCCGGTGACCGACCGACACTTGGCGAGGTAGAACTTGGCTTCGGGCATTTCCAGGCCGGCAAGGCGCGTTACCGCCTGTTCGTACTCGCCGAGGAAGTAGTGGAGAACGCCGAAGGCAAAATTGGTTCTCTCGTCACGGTCGTAGCCGCCTTCCTTGGAGATGGCTTCGAGCGCGAGTCGGGCCCGAGCGTACTGCCCGAGCATGATCGAAGACAAGGCCTCTCCAAGCATCGCCTCGGGCCGGATGTAGTCGTGCCGTGCGGATTCCAGTATCTGGCGGAAGAGCCCGCGGCTGCGTTCGAAACTGCCGGCGTTGAAGTGGGCTTCGGCCAGCGCGAACCGGAGTTCGTCGGCGTACTCGCTGTTGCCGTAGTCCCGGACCAGCGACTGCAGTTCGGCCAAAGCCCGGCTGTGGTCGCGCTCGGCGACAAAGACCTGGGCGCGGTTGTAGCGTTCGACCAGTTGGCGGGTCTGAGCGGGGGAAAGGGCGCCGGCGAGGAGTGCCGGCAGTAACAGCAGCCAGGTCATCCTGCTACTCGCGCGGCCGGATTTCGAGCCTGCCTTCCGGGCCTCTCGTTCGTACCTGGGTGAGCGTGCCGGTGAACTCGAGGGCGGAGTTGCGCTGGTCGACGACGATTATCTCGTAGTTGTAGCGGCCGTCGGAGACCAGTCGGCCGGCATCGTCGAGCCCATCCCAGCTCAGTCGCATCGGTGGAGCATCCCAACCGCTGAATGTCCGCACGACCTCACCGAGGTCGTTCTTGAGGAGAAGCTGCCAGCGTTTCGCCGGGGCTCGGCTGGTGAGCTTGACGTCCATCCACAGTACATTCTGGGTCTGCTCCGGCGTCGGGCTGAAGACCTGGGGTTGGGCGTCCACCCAGACCCGGAACCCTGCGAAGCTGACGAACACCCCGACTTTGTGCGTAGGCTTGAGCCGGTAGCTGGAGCGGTGGTGCAGGAGGAAGGCATAGTCGGCCCCGATGCCCATCTGTCCCCAGTGGCGGTGCAGGCCGAGGCCGAGGCTGACTTCGTTCATGTCGAAGCCGACGCGTTGGACCAGAACCCCCCGGATGATGTCGAATTCAACCCCGGCGTGCGGCGTGAAGCGGGGGGTGAAGCTACGGGTCGGGTTGCCCTTCTCGTCCACGTCGTAGAGCAGGGGCGTGGTCACGTCGGCGGCAATCAACACGCGTTCTTCGAGCAGGCGAATGCCGATGCCGGCGCGCAACGAGCGCGGGTAGACGTCCGGAATCAAGCCGAGCGTGAGCGTCGGCTGGAGCAGGTTGTGAGCGGTGAGCCCGAGGCTGACCGGACCGAGGTCCCGGGCCAGGACGCCCGCGTCCAGGCCCACCCCGATGTCGGAATACTGAGCGATGTTGTGCGCGATGAGCTTGGCGGTCACACCGAAGCCCAGGAAGTGCCAGGGGTTGTAGCAGTAGGAGGCAAGATAGGCGTTCTCGGCCGCGGCGAAACCCTGGTAGGGCTGGTTGTCGGGCGTGCGGGAGTCGAGGCCTTCGGCGCCGTGGTTGATGATCGAGACGGCGAAGGTGCCATACTCGCGTGTCGGCAGGGCGTAGCCGATGTACTCCATCCGCGCCCCGTAGAGCTGGGAGTGCGCGGCGATGACTTCGCTGGCGTTGAGCTGGAAGAGCCCGCCCGGGTTGAAGTAGCCGGCCTGCGGGTCGTCCGCGACACCGGCGAAGGCCTTGCCGAGCGCAAGACTGCGCGGGGCGTTGCCGTAGTTCAGGAAAGCGCCGGGCAGACCGCCTTCGTAGGCGTGGGCCGTGACCGCAAGCGCGGCCGCGAGCAGGAGGAGCCCGACGAGCCGGCTGTGCCTTACCATATCACCCCGATGCGCTGACTGCTGTTGAAGGTCGTGCCGGTATGGCGTTCACCGATGACCTGCACGACATAGATGCCGTTGGCGACACGCCGCCCGGATCGGTTACGGCCGTCCCAGTAGATGCGGTTCACGCCTGCCCGGGCGCCTTCGAGCCCGGTGCCGAACTTCCAGTTGGTGATCTCATTGCCGAAGGTGTCGTAGATGGTGACCGTCATCGGGGCGGCGGCGCGCAGGTAATAGGTAATCTTGGCCCGGTCCTGGTTGAACCCGAACGGGTTCGGAAAGACGACGATGTTGCCGTCGAGAAGCGACGGGTCCGGCATCTCGACGAAGATGTCGGCGGTGACGACCGTGTCGGCGGTTACCTTGATGGTATTGAGTTCGTCGCCCCGGGCGCGGCTGCAGAGGAACCGGGCGGTGACCCGGCCGAGCGTGTCCGACAGCAGGGCGCTGTCGAGCATGTCGCCGTTGCCGGCGATGACCGAGAACCGGCAGGGAGCCGCCACGACCGGCAGGCCGTTGTCATCACGCATCGTCACCCGGACGAAGGTCGTTTCGCCGGCCCGGACCGTGTCCGGGGCTTCGACCTCCAGCAGTGAGGTGCGGGGCCGGATGTTGACCCAGCTCATGTAGGAGGATACGCCGGCGAGGGTGCGGGCGGAGAGGTTCTGGTTGGGCCCGGCGGTCAGGAACTCGACCTGGAAGGTTTCGCCGAGTTTGGCCTGTTCCGGGACCGAGTTGAACGGGAAGAAGGACGACAGCGCCACGCTCTCGGCGGCGGCCGTGACGATGTTCCAGCAGTTGTCGGCTGCCTGGACCTCGACCGGGAAGGGGATGCCCAGGAACTGTTCTTCGGGCCGGCCTTCCTTGCCCGGCATCGCCCAGGGCCGTGTCGTCGTGTCACCCGGAAGGTGAGTCTCGCCCGGGAGCAGCATCAGCAGTTGCTCGTACGGCCCGGCGTTGACGGCCAGCGAAGAAGAGGTGTCCGGGGTGACAGGCGAACCCGTGGCCGGGTGGCCGTGCAGGCGCTGGTTACCGGCCGCGCGCAGGGTGGCGGGGAAACTGCCGCTGCCGTCGGAGAGTTGTCCCGGCGGGATATCGGCGAAACGGTCGGTCGCGCCGAAATAGACGCTGTCGCTGCGGGCTTTGATGGTGTTATGCCAGCGGTCGGTGAGGTAGGCGGCAATGTCGAATCCCGTGCCCGCGACCTGGTTGCGGGGCGGGTTCGGCAGTTTTCCGTCCGGTGAACCCGGGGCGTACTGCTCGCCGGGGAGTATCAGCAGAAGACGGTCGGGCGGACCGGAGAAGACCGCGAAGCTGTTGCTCTGCCCGGTGATGAGATTCTGCGGTTCGACACAGCGAAGGTAGAGGGTGTCGGCAAGGGTGATGATGACGTCATTCTGCCAGACCCCGTTCTGGAAGGTAATCACGCCGGGTTGGACGTAGCTCCACAGTCCGTCCTTCGAGGTCGAGAGCAGGGCACTGCCGTTGTAGGGATGGATGCCGCCGCTGGGGTCGCGGGCGATGACCGTTATCTGGAACGAGTCCCCGGCGGTCTGGGGACCGGGTATCGCAGTGAACTCGAACGAGTTCAACTGCGCGATGAGGAGCAAACCCAAGAGCGCGCTCATTGCAACAGTACAATTCTAGTCGAGCCGGGCGGAGCTGTCAAACGCAGTCTGGATGACGGCGCAGTTTCCATCCCGCCTGCGACGGTTTTCTGGCCGCTACGTTCTTCCCGGGTGGGGGCGGGAACCCGGCGTTTGAGTGCTGGCGACGCAGTGGATCGGCATCCCCGATTGACAGGCGGTCGGTTTCGGCTAACTTGTAGTATGTCCGTTGTGGCTTTGTTGTCCGCTTCGTTCGTATACCCCCGGAGGTAACCATGATGCCGACGCGCAAGTCGAGCTCGGGCGGCGTTCGCACGCCGCGACGGGGAGGCAAGGGCAAACAGGGAAAGCCGGGGCTCGGGCCGATTATCGGTGCCGTTCTCGTGCTCGCCGCGATTGCGGTCGCGGTGGTGATGGTGGCCCGACCCAAGCCGGCGGCGACCGCCCAATCTTCGGGACGGAGTCGTTCGGCCCGGGCGTCGGGCGGGACCGAAGACGGTGCCTCGGGACGTCGTCGGAGTGCCGGTCGAACCAAGTCGAGCAAGCGGGAACAGAGGCGGGCCGAGCGGGCAGAGCGCAAGGCCCGGCGCCGGGCCGGCCGCGAGCAGACAAGAGCCGGCCGACGGACGCGGAGCAGTGACAGGCCGGCACGCAGCAGGTCCCGGAGTACCGGTTCTTCCCGCGGGGCAACCAGCTCCGGACGAACGATTGACGCCATCATCGAAGACAAGTCCGGCCAGCGGGTCGCCCTGGTCGGGACCAGACCGTTGAGGCCCGGCGATGAGTTGGACGGCCGCCGGATTTCCAGTGTTGAGGCAGACCGGGTCCAGGTCGAGTACAGTGGCAGGACCTACTCGGTCCGAATCGGCCAGAACCTCTACTGACGACCGGCAAGTCGAGGCCGTCAGTGGTTGAGAGCCGGCCGCCGGTCCGTCTTCACAAGTACCTTGCCGACGCCGGTGTTGACAGCCGGCGTCGCTGTGAAGACTACGTCCGCGCCGGACGCGTAACGGTCAACGATGAGGTTGCCGCGGTCGGCGCTTCGGTTGTCCCGGGCCGGGACCGGGTCCGGTTCGACGGCAGGCCCGTTCTGCCCCTGGCCCGTCGTACCGTCATCATGCTCAGCAAGCCGCCGGGTTACCTCTGTTCCTGCCGGCAGGGGCGTGAGGCCGGGAAGCTGGTCACCGAACTCGTACCGGTCGGGGTCCGGCTCTACCCGGTGGGCCGACTCGACCGCGAGTCGGAAGGCCTGCTCTTGCTGACCGACGATGGCGAGCTGGCGCAGCGGCTCGCCCATCCGCGTTTCGGCAAGGAGAAGGAGTACGTGGTCGAGCTGGAACGGGATGCCGAAGATGCGGTCTGTGCGCGGCTCATCGCCGGGGTCGAGCTTGACGATGGACCGGCCCGGGCGGTGCGCGCCACGCGCCGGGGCGGTCGAACCCTGTCGGTGGTGCTGACCGAGGGACGCAAGCGCCAGGTGCGACGGATGCTGGCCGCGCTTGGTCACCGGGTGGTGCGCCTGCGCCGGGTCCGGCTGGCCGGGCTCGAGCTGGGCAGGCTCCGTCCCGGTGAGTGGCGCCGGCTGTCGGATTCCGAGGTGAACGCACAGCTCCTTGCTTCCTCGGAAGGATGAGCCGGTGATGAGATGCCGGTCGTGTTGCCCGGGGCTGGTGCTCCTGCTGGTTCTGACCGCCGGGGCCGGAGAACTGCTCGTCAACGGCGATTTCGAACTGCCGGTCGAGGCCGGCTGGAGTGAACTGGCCTGGGGCGACTTCCCGGACACCGGCAACTGCCGCCTGCGCCGACAGCACGATTTCCATCCGGACCGGGACTTCGAGGTGATGGTGCACAAGCTTCTGAACAAGGGCTACGCGCTGTACCAGCAGGTGGCGGTGCCGACGCTGGACCTCGGTTTCCTGCCGTCTGACTTCACGGACCGAAAACCGCGACTACTACGCCGCGGCCGCGGTCTGTCTTCAGTACCGCGACGCCGCGGACTCGGTGCTGGGGGAGACCCGCATCTTCTCGGCGACCGAGGGCCATCCCTGGCGCGGCAGTGACGTCCTGCACCTCATCGGCGCGCCCGACTCGCTCAACTGGCACGACTACCGTTTCCACGTCGGCGATGAACTTGCCAATCTGCCCGGTGTGAACCCGGACGATGTGCGGGCCATCCGGGTCGTCCTGCTCGCCTACGTTGACCGTAACGGCTGAACCATCTACCCGGCGGCGAAGGTCTTCGCCGACGACGTTTCGCTCTGGACCAGGGACGCGCCGGCCCTGGCCTACCGTTCGTTCCGCGTCAGTGGCGAAGAGGGCCCGGTCAACAGCAAGCTCGACCGGGGGGAGGCCGCAGATATTCGGCTGGTCCTGCGCAACGCCGGGACCGCGGTCGGTCCGCTCGCGGCGCGGCTTGTCGGTCGCAGTTCCCACATCGAGGTGCTCGGTGATACCGGTTCATTCCCGGCCTGTGCCGAGGGCGACACGGTCGTTTCCCGAGGGACAGGCTTCCGGGTCCGGGCTTCGGCCGGCGCGCCGGTCGAGGTGCCTCAGTACTGCGACCTCGTGCTCGATGCGGCCGACTACCACGACACCATCCGCGTGCCGCTGATTGTCGGCGATTCGATGAACCTGCCCGACGGGCCGGACGCGGAGGGCTACGCCATCTTCGACCGCACCGATTCGCTTTTCGACCAGCGGGCCGAGTACGACTGGGTGGACCTGCGCGGGCTCGGGGCCGAACTGGGGCTCGGGTCGGACGAGACGGTGGTGCTGCCCCTCCCGGCGGGATTCGGGGCGTGGCGCTTCTACGGTCGCGATTACGACAGCCTCTCGGTCTGCTCGAACGGCTTCATCGCCGCCGGGTCGTCGGACCGGGTGGACTTCGTCAACGTGCAACTGCCCTACCAGCGAGCGCCGGGCAACATCGTGGCCGCGGTCTGGGGCAGGCTCGACGCCTCGGCCGGCGGCAGTATCCGCTTCCATCACGACACCGTCGGTCGGTGCGTGATAGTCGAGTATGACTCGATTCGCTACCTCGGCGAAAGCGCGTTCGAGCAGGTGCAGGTGCAGGTCTACGACCGGTCGGTGCCGACCCCGACCGGCGACAACCGGATTGAGATTCACTTCAAGACCGTCAATCACTTCGAGCGCGTCACGGTCGGGCTTCAGAACCACGACGGCAGTGCCGGGCTCACGCACTACTGGAACCGCTGGCGGCCCCGCACCGCGGCGCCGCTGGTACCCGGGCAAGCGCTGGCGATAGAGGCCATGGCTCCGATCGGTATCGCCGAGCCGGCGCGTATGAGTGTGCCGGCACGGTTGAGCGCCCATCCTTCCGTGTTCCGCAGCCGCTTGCTCGTCACCGGCGGCCGGGAGCCGGGACCGCTGGCGGTGTTCGACGCCGCCGGCCGCCGGGTTGCCGAACTCGCGCCGGTGCGGCCGGGCGAGTGGCAATGGCACGGGCGTGATGAGTCCGGATTCCCCTGTCCGGCCGGGGTCTACTTCCTGCGGGCCGGGCCGGCCGGGGTTCGGGCGGTATTCGCGCCCTAGGTCGCCGGTATGTGTCAAACCACAGCGAAAACGTCATAGCTGATGCACAGCGAAAACGTCATAGCCCGTCCGTCGGGGTTTGGGCCTTGGTTTGGGTTTCGGAGGTAGT
>Ga0129302_1002705_pt1 | contig 12515 bp, 11 predicted proteins | sample BlaSprsedimmetaG_FD_94476 | JGI IMG/M metagenome (GOLD analysis project Ga0129302, IMG submission 94476) | Hot spring sediment bacterial and archeal communities from California, USA to study Microbial Dark Matter (Phase II) - Blank Spring... | ecosystem: Environmental > Aquatic > Thermal springs... | reverse complement strand
TCAGTTTACAAGATGAAAGAATATGCCCGGTTATTATTCTTCGAGGACCAGTTTTTTATTGAAAGAAATGCCCGATTTGTTTATAAGGGAGACGCTTTTGGGGGAACAAACCATCTAGATTACTTTTTTGAGTGTCGCTGTTTCCTGGACCGGTCAAGAAATGCCGCACCGCGAGGTGTACGGCGCTTTTCAATGTCACAGATACCTTTGTTATTCCAGGAGGATGGCCTTCATTACGACGGGTACCGGGCGGGCAATGTTCATTTGTCCACGCGCCCGCATAAATCAATATCGGAGGGAGTTCTATGAAGAAAGCGGATGTAGTTATTTTGGGCGGCTTGTCGGGCATTTCCGCGGGAATGAGCTGCAAGAGGCATTATCCGGATAAAAAAGTTATTCTTGTTCGAAAAGAGGGGACAGTTCTCATCCCGTGCGGCATACCGTACATTTACGGAACCGTCGGCGGTCCGGAGAACAACGTTATTCCGGACGGTCTTCTGGAAACCCTGGGAATAGAACTGGTTCGGGGAGAAGCCGTCGACGTTGATCGCGAGAAGAAAACCATTGCCATGAAAAACGGCGATATGATCGAATACGATAAACTTGTCTTCGCGACGGGATCGGTCCCGCTGGTTCCCCCCATTCCGGGAGTGGACAAAAAAAATGTGTACGCGGTAAAAAAAGAATTTGATTATTTGTCAGATGTATACCGCGCGATGCAAGACGTCAAAGACCTGGTAATCATAGGCGGCGGATTCATCGGCATGGAATTCGCCGATGAATGTAGAAAGGGTCGGGACGTCAATGTTACCGTCGTCGAGGCGATGCCCCATTGCCTGCAGGCGGCCATGGATGATGAATTCTGCGAGTTGGCCCAGGAAAAACTCCAGGAAGCGGGAGTCAATATTCTGGTCAATGAAACGGTTGAATCCATTCTGGGCGACGGCGAGGTCACCGGCGTCAAGCTGGCGAACGGTAATGAAATCAAGGCGGACATGGTCATTCTCGGGACAGGCGCGGTTCCCAATACCGAACTCGCGAAGCGTGCCGGCTTGGAACTCGGGTTCAGAAACACGATTCGAGTTGACCGGTACATGCGTTCCTACACGGACCCGAATGTATTCGCCTGCGGCGACTGTGCTGAAAAAGAGTCCTTCTTTGACGGGAAACCCAGTGGTGTTATGCTGGCATCAATAGCAACATCGGAAGCACGGATAGCCGGCGCCAACCTGTTTTCCCCAACTCACCACAATTCCGGAGTCATCAGTGTTTTTTCCACGGTAATCAACGGGATGGCGTTTGGTGTCGCCGGACTTACAGAACGGTGCTCGGAACAGGTCGGCGCCAAGATTATTATTACCACGGCGGAAGCCCCCGACACGCACCCGGGCGGTATGCCGAACTCCTGTAACACGAAGGTAAAACTTATTTTTTCCAAGGATACCGGCGTGATACTGGGAGGTTCCATATGCGGAGGCAAACCAGTCGGCGAAATGATTAACGTGGTAAGTGCCTGCATCATGCACAAAATGACAGCTGATGATATCGTCAAATTCCAGATGGGGACACACCCCGCCTTGACATCATCGCCGATCATGTATCCCATCGTAAACGCAGCCTGTAAAGCGGTTCTGCCGCTCAAGGGGTGTGAATAAGCCGCAAACGGCACGCAATTGTTTTGATTCCCACAGGTACGGCTGCTGACGGCGTCACGGGAAGGTGACGCCTCGGCCGCCTTGTACCGGGGCATTAATCGATCGTTGTGTTTTTACTGTTTCTTATGTTCCGGGTCGTGCGGATTTCTTTCTTTGCGCGGAATTTCCGGCCCGGTATCCCTTTCTATGAGATCTTCCTGAGGTAAAATCCCGTCGGAGGAAAAAGCATCCTTGACAAGCGTGATATGCTGCATATATTAGATAATAAGAATATACTGAAACGTTAATATCAAATGTGAACATGCAAATATCGAATGCTGAAGAGATAACAGGATTTTTCAAGGCCCTGGGTAATATTACTCGATTAAAAATAGTGGCCGAACTGGCCAAAAACGATAAGTGCGTCAGTGACGTTGAAAATATTATCGGAACGAGACAGGCAAATATTTCACAGCACCTGGCGGTATTGAAAAAATACGGAGTTGTTGACTGTCGAAGGGACGGAAACATGCGGTGTTACTTTCTCAGGCAGCCCGAAGTGGTAAAAAACGTACTGTGGCTGCTCGGAAAGAAAGAATAAGGACCGAGAAAAAGTCCGCGAAACGCCGGTTACCCGGAACGGAACATCTTCCGTAAACAGTGCCGGCTGACATATTCTACCAGACAGTCTCTGGAACAAGAGAGCAGAATTGGTGCTGCAGAAACGCGCCGTTCGTGGTGTGACAAGGCGTTGTGAAAAAACATGACGACATTATGACAAACTAAAAAAATGGAAAAAGGAGCAGGAACCGATGGTATTTGATGAGAAAACGCGGCAGCGAATTAAAGAGAAATTCGCGATGGAGCTGAAAAACGACGTTCATATCAGGGTGTTCTCCAGCAACCTGGTTACGGGAAACGGTCCGCAGGAATATACTGAATTCACAAAGGATTTTCTAAAGGAGCTGTCGGACCTGGATGAAAGGATTCATGTAGATTTTGAGAATATCTATGACGAGGAAGCAAAAAAACTGGGTATCTCAGTATCTCCGTCGGTGCTGATCGGTAACGGGAGCGGCAGTTATCCGGTTCAGTATTTCGGTGCGCCGGCAGGATACGAGGCGGGTTCTTTCATTGAAGCTGTTTCCATGATTTCCAGGTCTGACAGTGCCCTGGAACAGTCATCCAGAGAAAAATTGAGGCACATCGATAAAGACCTGCTTATTGAAACTTACGTAACCCCGGCATGCCCGCATTGTCCGAGAGCGGTCGTCCTGTCCAATCAGATCGCCATTGAGTCCCGTGGCACGATAGTGTCACGGTGCATTGAAGCCGAAGAAATGTTGGAACGGGCAAGACTTTTTAACGTGTCGTCTGTTCCGCAGCAGGTGATCAATGAAGACCGGGGTTCCGTCACGGTCGGCGTTCAGCAGGAACGGACATTCGTCAATCAGGTGCTGGAATATGGGTCCGCCCGTGCGAAGGAAATACTGGCGGCAGAGGAAGAGGAACGAAGGAAGAAGGAAGTTTTACACGATAACCCAGATAGCCCGGTTATAATCACCGACGGCAACATGGACGAAGCAATCGGAAAATATCCCTTCCTGGTCATCGATTGTTGGGCCGAGTGGTGTGGTCCCTGCAAAATGATAGGACCGGTTATCGAGAAGCTGGCGTCAGCCCGCCGGGGCGATATAGTGTTCGGAAAACTGGACGTTGACAGCAATCCTTCCACCGCTTCCAGGTTCAACATCAGATCCATTCCGAATCTTCTCGTGTTCAGAAACGGTGAAAAAGCGGGTGATATCGTCGGCGCCATGCCTGAAGAAATGTTGCTCAAGAAGATCGAGGCATACCGTTGATGAATTCGCACGTTATAGAGGGAGGCTGATAATGAAGATCGTCGTTCCGAAAGAGTATGAACCGTCTGAAAAACGCGTTCCCGTGATACCGTCCGACGCGGAGAAACTGGTGAAGATGGGCGGCGAAGTTGCAATCGAGACAGGCATGGGGGAAGCCTGCGGGTATTCCGATGATGAATACATATCGGCAGGAGCAACGGTTGAACAGGACCGCGATTCTCTTCTGTCCACCGCTGACCTGGTGCTTCGATTGCGAGCGCCATCTGTTGCGGAAATACGGCTCATGAAAAAAGGGAGTGTTCACGTCAGTTTCTTTAATCCGTTCAATGAGCGGGAACTCCTTGAGGAATTTGTATCTCGAGGGATTAACGCCGTCAGCATGGAGATGATTCCGAGGATAACGAGGGCCCAGAAAATGGATGCCTTGAGTTCTCAGGCCGGACTGGCGGGGTACATTGCGGTCATCACGGCCGCGAATCGGCTTAACAAGATTTTCCCGATGATGATGACGCCCGCCGGGACGATCACTCCCGCCCGGGTCTTTATTATCGGCGCCGGCGTGGCCGGTCTCCAGGCGATTGCAACAGCCAAACGCCTTGGAGCGAGAGTGCATGCGTTCGACACGAGACCCGTCGTGGAAGAGCAGGTCCGTTCACTCGGAGCGAAGTTTCTCACTATCGATCTGGGCGGAACCGGCCAGACAAAAGACGGATATGCCAAGGCCCTTTCCGAAGAGCAGATCGCCAAACAGCGTTCTGCGATGGCGAAACAATGCGCCGGTTCCGATGTCGTGATAACCACCGCCCAGGTATTCGGAAAGAAGGCGCCGCTTATCGTTACCAGGGAGATGGTTGCGGAAATGAAAAGTGGGGCCGTCATCGTTGATCTCGCCGCCGAAAGCGGGGGGAACGTGGAAGGCACGATAGGCGGGAAGGAAACAGTAATAAACGGGGTGACCGTAATCGGACTCGAGAACGCGGCCGGTTACGCGGCGGTTCACGCGAGCCAGATGTATTCGGGAAATCTTCTGAGTTTTATAACCGAGTTCTGGAACACAGACAGCAAAACTCTTGATCTGCGTCTTGATGACGAGATCATACGGGGAAGCCTTGTTTCTCACGGAAACGAGATTTTCAGTGAACCCTTGAAAAAGGTTGTGTAAAAGGAGGAGCGATCATAATGGATATCGCAGTGTGTCGAAGTTCCTGCCTGATCTGCATGAGCATGGTGCTCGTACTCGCTATATTTCTCGGGTTCGAGATCATATCGAAAGTACCGGCGCGTCTGCATACGCCGCTTATGTCGGGCAGCAATGCCATTTCGGGTATAGCGCTCGTTGGTGCGGTTATGGTGGCGGGTTCGGCGGAGAGCAACCTGAATATTATCCTGGGGACCCTGGCGGTCATTTTCGCCACGATTAACGTGGTGGGCGGTTACCTGGTTACCGACCGCATGCTTGGAATGTTCAAGAGAGGCAAAGAAGGGGGCGGGAAATGACTATAGAGCACCTGGTGAACCTGGCTTACATCATTTCCGCGGTTTTGTTTGTTTTCGGACTCAAGCTGCTTACTTCGCAGTCGACCGCAAAAAAAGGTAACCTCATGTCCGCGGTCGGCATGTTCATCGCCGTCGTCATGACGCTGCTGATTAAAGATATCATTGATTACAAATGGCTGACCGTGGGCATTATCGTGGGAGGAATTATCGGCGCGTTTGCCGCCCGACTCGTTGTCATGACGCAGATGCCTCAGATGGTTGCCCTGTTCAACGGCTTCGGCGGTATGGCAAGCCTGCTCGTCGGGTGGGCGGCATACCGCGTGATGTATAATTTTGACCTGTTCACGGCAACCACGATTTTTATCGCCGTCCTCATCGGGGGCGTCACGTTTTCCGGGAGTATCGTGGCCTGGGGAAAGCTTGCGACAGTTATAAGCGGACGTCCCATTCTTTTTCCCGGCCAGACCGTTTTGAACAGCATTTTGTTCATCGGCACCCTGGTGGCGGGAGGAATACTGCTGATGGATGCGCCGATAAGCCCGGTCATGCTGGTTACAATTATCCTGTTATCGCTGATTCTGGGAGTGATGGCGGTTGTTCCTATCGGCGGCGCCGACATGCCCGTCGTAATCTCGCTTTTGAACAGTTACTCAGGTATCGCTGGATGCGCGGCAGGGCTTGCGATTCAGAATAATATTCTGATAGTCGCCGGTGCCCTGGTCGGGGCGAGCGGAATTATATTGACGAATGTTATGTGCAAAGCCATGAACCGTTCGCTTAGCAATGTTCTTTTCGGCGGTTTCGGCGCCTCAACGGTTCAGCAGGAAGGCGGTCCCGAGGGAGAAGTGAAACCGATTTCGGCGGAGGATGCCTATTTTATTCTCGAGGCGGCGGATTCGGTGGTTTTCGTGCCCGGGTACGGCATGGCGGTTGCGCAGGCGCAGCACGCCGTTCACGAACTGGAAAGGATCCTCGAAGAAAACGGAAGAGACGTCAAATACGCTATCCATCCGGTCGCGGGCCGCATGCCCGGTCATATGAACGTGCTTCTTGCCGAAGCCAACGTGTCTTATGATAAGCTCGTTGAAATTGACGATATCAACAGGATCATCGAAGAGGTGGATGTTTGCGTCGTAATAGGCGCAAACGACGTCGTCAATCCCGCCGCCAGGGAGACAAAGGGCAGCCCGATCTACGGAATGCCGGTTATCAATGTTGATAAGTCCAAGACGGTTATAGTTCTGAAACGATCGATGGCGGCAGGGTTCGCGGGAATTGAAAATAATCTGTTTTATAAAGAAAATACGCGGATGCTTTTCGGCGACGCGAAATCGAGCCTGGAGGCGCTTGTCGCGGAATTCAAGAAAAAATAAAGATTGTTGGTTGAAGCAGGCAGGCAAAAGGGCGTCGCGTACATAATCTGTCGGGTTCTTTTGGGAATATAAGAAGAAAACAGGAGGAGCGGAAATACAGGCGGTCATGTACTGAATAGTGAAAAGGAGCAGAGATATTGTGAGATTGATGGTTGCTTTTTCAACGGACGATGGAGAACGATTTAACGATGATCATTTCGGAATGGCGCAGTATTTTCACGTTTACGAATTTTCAGATGGAAAAGAAAAACTTGTCGAAGCACGGGAAGACGTGAAATATCAGGAAGATGCTTCACAGAAACACGGGGATCCCGGCAAGGCGAAAGCCACGTCTTCCGTGCTCGGCGGCATTGATGTGATCGCGGGCAGAAAATTTGGTCCAAACATCGTAAGGTTGCTTAAAAAATATGTTTGCGTGGCGGTAAAGACAGACAGAATTTCTGATGCCGTACAGATGATACATGATAACATTGACAAGGTAATAGAGGCGAAAAAACAGGGAGAAGACAGAAAACACCTCGTGTTGAGAAATCGCCATTAGGGGTGGAAGGCTTGACGACAGCGGTGTCTTCGCAGGCAGGGATGCCCGCGCGGATGTTCCGAATGCTGTGATAAAGAAAGGAGATAGTGATAATGCCGAGAGGAGACGGAACGGGACCGAGAGGACAAGGCCCGGGAACCGGGCGTGGACTGGGACGTGGCGGCGGCGGCGCCGGCGGAGGTGCCGGACGCGGTGCAGGTGCGGGAGGTCGCGGAAGAGTGGGCGGCCAGGGCCTCGGAGGAGGTGGAGAATGCGTGTGTCCGAATTGCGGTTACACCGTTGCCCATCAACTGGGGACAGCCTGCTATGATCTTGAATGTCCCCGATGCGGAACCAAAATGACGCGGTGACAGGGGACTCCGATTACAGCGATAGTAGTGCCGGTGCCGAAAGGCGAACTGGAACTCGATCAGGAGAGAGTTCCCGGCTTCGGTCCGGAGATCCGCCGCCGTTGCCCGTGTGCGTCGTGCGCGGGTGGTTTTGAAAAACGGGTAAAAAATACGGCGTTGCCGCATGGACTGATGCCCGGAAGTCGTCTGGATACCGGCTTACAGAGGGACATTCCGGAATTATGACCATGCAATTCTACCTTGAAAAACCACATGATCAACATAAATTGTAACTGTTTGCCATGATTATTGAAACCACCATGCACGCGTTGATGATAACGGGCTTCGTGTTCGTTATGATGTTGATAATTGAGTACATCAACGTGCAGACACGGGGTAGCTGGCAGGAATCACTAAAAAAATATCTCTGGGCACAGTATCTCATGGCGGCGTTTCTGGGGGCCGTGCCAGGTTGTCTCGGCGCGTTTACCGTGGTGGCGCTCTACGCCCATAACGTGGTGAGTTTCGGCGCACTGGTTACCGTCATGGTCGCGACGAGCGGTGACGAAGCTTTCGTGATGTTTTCGATGTTTCCGGGCAAGGCGTTTTTGCTGACGGCAATTCTTTTTTTGATCGGCCTGGCCGCGGGATACGCGACGGACATCTTTTTCAAGCCGGAAAAAGTCACCGTGCACGGGTTTGATCAGCGTCTTCAGTACCATGATAAAACCTGTGTGTGTTATCCGAAGGGTAAAATACTTGATCAGCTGAAAGATTTAACCCTTCAGCGCGGACTGTTGCTGACTGTTCTGCTGGTATTCATTTTTTTGCTGGTATCCGGACGGCTTGGTCCCGAGGCATGGAACTGGATAAAGGGCACATTGCTTGCCGGCTCGCTCGCCGCGCTTTTTATCGCCGCGACGGTGCCCGAACACTTTCTCGAAGAGCACATGTGGAACCATATAGTAAAAGTTCACATACCGCGGGTATTTCTCTGGACATTCGGGGCTCTGTTTGTCCTGGCCCTGTTGTCGGACTACCTTGATGTCGATGCCCTGATCCGTTCGAACCAGCTTGTTGTTCTGCTTGTTGCCTGCCTCGTGGGGCTTATTCCCGAATCCGGGCCGCACATGATGTTCGTCATTCTTTACGCGGAGGGATCGCTTCCGTTCGGAACACTTCTGGCAAGCTCTATTGTCCAGGACGGCCATGGAATGCTGCCCCTCCTCGCAGAATCGAAGAAATCTTTTCTTCGCGTCAAGGTCGTCAATTTCGGGATCGGATTGCTGGTCGGTCTGCTCTGGTACGCGACCGCCCGGTATTTCTGACGTATATTGCAGTACTGTCTTTACGATAGAAGCGATACGAATACTATTGAGTTCTTTGCTTGTTGTCCGTGAGTCAACTATTTGAAGCGGAAGGCCTGTCATTGCGGCAGGGGAAGGAGGATTTTACATGAAGATGTTGTCATCGGAACTGGCAGTCGGGAACAGGACAATGAAAAACAGGACTGTCATGGCGCCCATAAAAACGGCATACGGTGTTTTAACAGGAGAGGTGACAGACCGGCATCTCCGGTTCTTCGAAAGACGGAACAGGTACGTGGGGGCGATTATACCGGAGCCTTTTTACCTCCATTCATCGCTTCGCGAGCTGCCAGTCCAGATAGGAATACACCACGATGACATGATACCGGGGCTGAAAAAACTTTCCGACGCAATTCACGAGCACGGGGCGCTTGCCGTCGCGCATCTGAATCACCCCGGACGAATGGCGAATCCCCGCATACCCGGGAACCGTCTTCTCTCCGCTTCGGCGCGGGCGTGCCCCTCGGCCATGAAGGAACCCGAGGAAATGAGCATATCCGACATAGAGGAATCACAGGAACTCTTCGAGAAGGCGGCCCTCAGGGCTCGGGAGGCCGGTTACGATTGTATAGAACTGCAGTTCGGTCACGGATATCTTGTCGCCCAGTTCCTGTCGGAACACGTCAACGAACGCACCGATGATTACGGCGGAACGTGGGGAAACAGGATGCGTTACGGAATCGAGGTGCTCGAAAGAGTGAAAAAAGCAGTGGATCTTCCCGTGATCGTGCGGTTCAGCGCTGATGAAATGACGCCGGACGGTCTCGGCCTTGAAGACATGGTGAAACTGGCTGTTATGCTGGAGGATAAAGGAGCCGATGCTCTTCACGTGTCCAGTGGTTCAATCTGCGAAACGCCGCCCTGGTACTTTCAACACATGGCGGTTCCGAAGGGAAAAACCTGGGAATTCGCAGCGCATATCAAGGAAAATGTCAGCATTCCAGTTATAACGGTCGGCCAGATAAATGAAAAGGATGACCCCGAGCCGGTTCTTCGAAAAGGCATGGCGGATGCGGTCGCGATCGGGAGAGCCCTGATCGCCGATCCGGATTTCGTCGGCAAGATTCTTGGAGATGTAGCTGATCCCGTGCGCCCGTGCGCGGCCTGTCTCGAGGGGTGCATAGGCGGCGTCAGGAGCGGCAAGGGACTTATGTGCGTCATAAACCCCGAGGTGGGTCTTGAGGACAAGGAAATTCTGCCCGCTGAGGCGATCAAGAACGTGGCGGTTGTGGGCGGCGGTCCAGCCGGAATGGAGGCCGCGCTCGTTCTCAACCAGCGGGTTCACAAGGTCACACTCTATGAGAAAAACAGCCTGGGCGGCCTGCTCAATCTGTCGTATCTGACGCCACGGAAAGGAAGTCTCAAAAAAATTCGTGATTACCTGATACAACAGACCGAAGAAAAAATTACAATCGTTCGAAAGGAACCGGATCCTCGGGAGCTTGCGGACACGTTCGACGTCGTGATACTGGCCACGGGTTCTCATCCGAAAATTCCCGCCATTCCCGGTATGGAACAGTGGCACTGGGCGGAAATACTGAAAGAGAAAAATATGCCCGGAAATCAGAAAGGGGTTATTGTCGGAGGTGGTTTCATTGGAGCAGAAATAGCAGAGATTCTCGCAAGGCACGGGAACGATGTAACCATCATCAAAAAGACGCGGGAGATAGCACCCGCCATGGAACCGATGTCGAGAAATTTCCTGTTGAAGGCGCTAAAGGAGCTGAACATTCCGGTTATTACCGATTCGGACGTGGTGAACGTTGAGGGTAACGCGGTTAGAATCAGAACGGGTTCCGAGGAACGCGTTCTGGAGGATATCGATTTTGTGGTTTACACGAAAGGCATGGTTCCGGAGCGCTCGTTGAAGGATCTGCTGGAAGGGAAAACAGATGTTTATACGATAGGCGACTGTAATGAAATCGGCAAGGCGATCGATGCCATCCACAGTGGGTTCGAGTGCGCCCTGTCTATTTGACGCGCGAGGAATGACGTGGGAAAGTCGTATGAAGACATCAGGCGTTCTTGAACGAGGAATGCCTGTGGATTAACAAAAGAGGCGCCCGGAACGTGATGTCCCGGGCGCCTCTTTTGTTGACGTGATCGCCGGTATGGGATTTCAGAACGTCGGACGTCCGGAAAATCCCCGTTTACTTTTTCGGCGAACCGTATAGTTTTTGAAATTTCTCCAGCATCTTGCGGGGAGTCACCGTGGGTCTGTCATAAAGCGGCAGTTTCTCCTCTATGCCGAAGAGATATTTCGATATGCTTTTTAATTTTTCGAGGTCATATCTCGCCATCATGGTGATGGTTTCCATCTGCGGCGATCCGCCGCCGTGGAGCCCGGCAACCTGCGCCACGCCTGCCATCTCCCCGACAATGAGGTTCTCCAGGCCGCGGAAACAACGCTGCTGGTTTTCAGCGGTTATCGCGGGATTTCTCATCAGGTACTTGTTGGCAAGCGCTCCCGTCTCTTCAGAGAAAAATTCTTCCTCGAAAGGCAGAGTGGCGCAGAGCCCGCCCGCGAGATCGGCGACAATCTTATACTCGTTGTAAATTTCTTCACCCGCGAGTCTTCTGCCGGCATTGGTCAGAACTTCGTCGGGAATGTATGTTCCGGACGACGATTTCTCGGCACGATAGGCGCTCATCTGGCCGGCTGCAAAGACAAGTTCCGCCACGCCCACCATGTGAGATATCTTCTCCCTGGCATGGTCCTCTTTTTCGATCCCGTTATACTCGGCCGCGAGAGCAGCCGCGCTTGCCAGTACTTCCGACGTGGCCGGTTTACAACCCGTATAGGAATGCCTGTGATAATGCGCGAAAAGCAGGGCGAGAAAACCCGCGTAGGGTGTCTGGCGGGGGTCGCCTTTCCCATCGAGAAAGACGCGTTCCCTCGGCACAAAGACATCATCAAAAATGGTAAACGATTCGGCGTCTCCTATTTCAGCAATAGGGGCCTGCTGATATTTCCGCTTGTGGTTGTATGCCGGTCTGACCAGCATCTTTACACCGTCCCAGTCGGCCGGGACAGCAAAGGCGACGGCGTATTCGCTGTCCTTGTCGGACATGAACCGCGTCGGTATGGCTATGATCTCGTCGCTGACCGGGGCGGTCGTGTTGTCGATTTTTGCTCCCCTCACGACGATCCCGTCAGGCCTGCTTTCGACTATTCTCAGGTAAAGATCGGGATCAGCCTGGGCGTGGGGTCTTTTCAGGCGGTCGCCCTTCACGTCAGTCTGGGCGCAGTTCGCGGTTATGTCGTTATCCTGCCAGTACTGAAGATATTTCAGGAAATTCTTGTTGGTGTCGGTGCCCAGGGCCTGGTCCATCTCGTAGGTGACGACGGACAAAGCGTTCATGGAGTCTATGCCCATGCATCTCATGATACAGCCGCCGACACGGTGGCATATGAGCCTGGTCATCAACTGTTTTTTCAGGAGATCATCGACGCTTTGGTGAATGTGAGTAAATCTGTTTATTTTTTCTCCGTTCAGGTGCGATATAGCGGTGGCGAGGCCATCCCATTCAGGATCATTCGCCCGGTCGTATGTTTCCCGTATCACGCGCAACTGCGCCGCAAGCCGCTCGTCCATCCTGTCGCACTTGTCACCGCCTATGTAGATGTTTTTCTTCAACTTCTTCAGCCGATCAAGATACTCGTCATACGTCTTTACTCCCATATTTCTGTCTCCTTTCTTTTTGTGCGATCAGACATCGATTGTCTGCCTATCGCTTTATCCCCGACATGATGTTTCCCCCGGCGGGAACCCGGGCTCAAGATTCAAGGTTGCGCTCTTCGGTTTTTATGATGGCGGCCATGGTCGCCGCGGGGCAGGTTTGAACAGGATACACTCGTTGAAAATTCGCGTGCCTCGCCCGGAAAGCAGTTCCCGTGAGGAGATTATGTAT
>Ga0129302_1002702_pt1 | contig 12523 bp, 14 predicted proteins | sample BlaSprsedimmetaG_FD_94476 | JGI IMG/M metagenome (GOLD analysis project Ga0129302, IMG submission 94476) | Hot spring sediment bacterial and archeal communities from California, USA to study Microbial Dark Matter (Phase II) - Blank Spring... | ecosystem: Environmental > Aquatic > Thermal springs... | reverse complement strand
GATAAGCGAAGCGTGAACAGGCTCCCTTGCGATGCAATATGGTCCGTAGTGCCAACACTTTTTTTATATGCTTTATTATGCCGAAATAATTAAATTATTTTTTAGCAACTGTAGAAGATGAGTGAAAATGATTTTTTTGGCCGGAGACAGAACGGCCGAAAAGCGAAAATGAGCCCTGGAGGTTGGAAATAGGGTTGGAAAAGGAATTATTCAGCCAGAAAAAAAGCACTTATAATGTGCTCAAGTGGCTGTAATTATTAACTGGTGACCCCAAGGGGACTCGAACCCCTGTTTTCGGCGTGAGAGGCCGACGTCCTAGGCCACTAGACGATGGGGCCAAAGTGGTTGCACATCTTTAAATGATCCATCCGGCTTTGTCAAGCTGTTCTCCTGGACGAAAAGAATCAGTTTGACGCGATCCGCCGGCCGAATTCCCGGGCCCGCTCAAGTTCCTCAGGTTTTTCAGCCATGGCTCCCTTGCGGTCCACCCCTTTGACCAGCAGGGCCCCGTCGTAGGCGAAATCCATGGCATCCAGCGCGTACTTGACGGTCAGGATGGCCCCGTCGAATATCCGTTCCCCCCTGGTGGCGCAGACGCTGACGAAATATCCCTTTCGCGGCTCGTCTCCCCCGTGGTGTTTGCCGAGCAGATACTTCCGGCTCCACATGGCCTGGCATCGATCGATAAAGGCCTTGGTCTGGGCCGTGACGTTGTAGAAGTATATGGGTGAGGCGATGACCAGGCGGTCCGCACCGTCGATGAGATCGTACAGTTTCTGCATGTCGTCCTCGATCACGCACCGGTCTGTCTTGTCACAGCCGCCGCACCCCACGCAGGGTTGAATGGCGTACTCCGCCAGCCTGATCACCTCGATCTCCGCGCCGGAGCCGCGGGCACCTTCAATCATGCTGTTGACCAGGATTTCGGTATTGCCGTTTTTTCTCGGGCTGCCGTTGATTACCAGTATTTTCATTTTCTTTCCCTTGCCGAGGGTTTGGAGGGTTCCGGCTCCGGCAGACGATTGAAAAATCTTGTCTGATCAATCAGCCAGGTCGAAATTTCATCGGAAAAGTACCGGGGCGCGCAGCGCCACACCCAGTTGCCGCTGGGGGTTGAGGGCAGGTTCATGCGGCAGTCATTGCCGAAGCCGAGAATGTCCTGCATGGGGACAATGGACAAAACGGCGGTCGATGATAGGGCGAGGTAGACAAAATCCCGGTGCACGGCATGAATGGGACCATCCTGCTTATTGACGGCCTTGCGGAACGCCTGTTTTGCTTCCTCCGGAACATTGGCGTCAAGGTACCAGCCGAGCACCGTGTCATTGTCATGGGTGCCGGTAAACACCACGCAATTCGGGTCATAATTGCAGGGCAGATACGGGTTGGCCGGATTGCCGTCAAAGGCGAACTGCAGGATTTTCATGCCCGGGTACCCTAAGTTGTCCCGCAATTCCTCAACTTCGGGCGTAATCATGCCGAGGTCCTCGGCAATGACCGGCAGCTGCCCCAGCCGTTTTTCCATCTCCCGGAAAAAGACGATGCCCGGCCCCTTTTTCCAGGTGCCGTTCTCAGCTGTCCTGTCATTGCCGGGGACGCTCCAATAGGACTCAAAACCTCGAAAATGATCAATCCGCAGAACATCAACCAGGGAAAAGACCGTGGCAAAACGCCTGGTCCACCAGTCATAGAGCTGATCTTTCACAATCCCCTTTCTGGTATTCCAGCGATAGAGGGGATTGCCCCAGAGTTGCCCGGTGCTGCTGAAGTAATCGGGCGGTACCCCGGCGACCCTGGCCGGGAGGCGGGATTTCTTCCGCAGTTCGAAAATATTCTGGTTGGCCCAGACATCAACGCTGTCCATACCCACGTACACCGGCAGATCGCCGATTATGCGAACCCCTTTTTCAGCGGCGTACCGGCGCATCCGGTGCCACTGGCTGAAAAAAAGATACTGCTCGAACTGGAAATATTCAATGGATTCAGCCAATTCGGCCTCGGCCACCAGGAGGCTTTTCCGGTTGGCCGTACACTCCTCCTCGGGCCACTGGTACCAGGGTTTCTGCTTGAACTTCCGCTTCAGGGCCATGAAAAGGGTGTGATCGGCAAGCCATCTGTTGCTGTCGCGGAATTGCTCAAAATCGGAACGGTCGCCGACGGCCCTGAACCGATGCCAGGCCTTGGCCAAGAGCCGTTCCTTCCAGGGTATGACCTTGTCGAATTCTACAAAATACTCGGAAAAGCCGGGGGTTGAAAGGTCATCCCTGTCCAGCAGTCCATCCTGGTAGAGAAGCTCTGGACCGATGAACAGGGGGTTGCCGGCAAAGGCCGAGAAACTCATGTAGGGAGAATCGCCGAAAACCGGGTTTGTCGGACCCAGGGGCAGCACCTGCCAGTACGTTTGCCCCCCGGCGGCTAGGAAGTCAATAAATTCAAAGGCATGACCAAGGTCGCCGATGCCGTGGGGGCTCGGCAGGGACGACACATGCAGCAGGATACCGCTTGCCCGTGCAGAAATTACTTGTTTCAAGGGATCAATTCTGATTTAATTTTACGTAGGTTAAGGACGAATGACACACATTTGCCAACCCTATAATACCAGATTAAACCGCCTTCTAAAACTCTTTGTTTGCTTTTTTCCCATTTTTGTATTAATATATAATATTCTTTCACCTCTGTGTTCGATGATGCGCCCTGTGCGTGTCATTATTTTTTAATATCAGCTAATTGGAGTGGATACCCCGGTGCTTTCAGGTATCAAGGATGACCTTCTCGAGGTTGGAAAAAATGAAGGGTGCATAACCTTTCAGCACCTCAATGAACTGCTCCCGGATGACATTAACGATCCGAAGGCCATTGAGGAAATTTTCGATTTTCTCGGTGAGAACAATATTGAAATAGTTACCCAGGAAAAATCAGGCAAGAAAAAAACCCTTGCCGGCGAGGACTGGACGGGCAAAAACAAAACTTCGGTTGACGAGGCGGACGTCGATGTCATACCCGACTCCGAAGAGCATGAAACCGAAGAAACAACCACCACCTATCTCCGCGAGATGGGACAGTTCGACCTGCTGACCCCCGAGGACGAGGCGAAATATTCCAAAACCATCCGCGAAGGTTTTGACTCGATCATCGGCGCCATCCGCAAGGACAAATCCGGCACCCCGGAAATGAAAATCCTCATCGACCGGATCGATCTGTGGGAAAAGCGCGACCCGACTCTCAAGCCCAAGAAACAGCAGCTCAACTATATGCGCCATGCCGTGAACATGGCGGCAAGGAAACACCCTGACAAGCGGGAGCTGTTCGAACTGACCACCCGGCTGGAAGCCTACAACCGCTCCATTGAAACAGCCAAGGACGCGATGATCAGGGCCAACCTGCGCCTTGTCGTCTCCATTGCCAAGCGGTACATGCACCAGGGCCTTACCCTGGCCGACCTCATCCAGGAAGGCAATCTCGGCCTGATGCGGGCGGTCTTCCGCTTCGACTACAAAAAAGGCAACAAGTTTTCCACCTACGCCTCGTGGTGGATCCGCCAGGCCATTACCAGGGCCATCCTCGACAAAACCAGGACCATCCGACTGCCGGTCCACTTCCTTGAACTGCGCAGCCAGTTCTTCAAGGCCTTTTACTCCCTCCTCAAGGAGCTCGGCCGTGAACCGACGCCGGTGGAAATCTCCAAAATGACCGATCTGCCCATGGATAAAATCCTGGCCATCCTCGAGGCGTCGCGTGAGCCCATCTCCCTCGAGACACCGGTCGGCGACGACGACTCCACCCTGGGAGATTTTCTGGAAAACCAGGAATCCGAGTCCCCCTACGACGCCGTGCAGAACCGGGAGCTGGAGCACCGGGTCACGGAAGTGCTCTCATCCCTGACCGACCGGGAAAAAAAAATCATCCGTCTCCGTTTCGGGATCGGTGAAAAGGCCGAATATACCCTGGAAGAGATCGGCAAGCGCTTCAATGTATCCCGCGAGCGCATCCGCCAGATAGAGAAAAAAGCCCTCAACCGCCTCCGGCATTCGAGCCGCCGGGAAAAACTCCGCTATTTTCTCGACTGAGAGCGGGATCAGCTTTCCTTCTCATGGATGCTTTCGTTCACGAGGCCGGTTTCGGCGATATACTCGACAAGGTGCGGGCGGGAGAGCGTCTGAGTCTTGATGACGGGAGGCGGCTCTATGCCACCGCCAATATCCTCGCCCTGGGCTGGCTCGCCGATATCGTGCGGCAGAGGAAAAACGGCAACCGGGCCTACTTCATCTACAACCAGCACATCAACTATTCCAACATCTGCACCAACCTGTGCAAATTTTGCGCCTTCGGCAAGGACAAGACCTCCGCCCAGGCCTATGAAATGGACGTTGACGAGGTCAGGCGGAAGGTCAGCGAACGGCTCGACGAGCCCATCAATGAAATCCACATGGTGGGCGGCCTCCATCCGGACCTGCCCTACTCGTATTATCTCGATCTCCTGCGCGCCATCAAGGAAATCCGCCCCGAGGTCCACATCCAGGCCTTCACCTGCGTGGAAATCCATCACCTGGCCGGACTGGCCGGCAAATCCGTGGGCGAGACCCTGGAGGAACTGAAGGAAGCCGGTCTGGGCTCCCTGCCCGGAGGCGGCGCCGAGGTGTTCAACCCCCGGGTCCGGAAGCTCACCTGCGAGCGAAAGCTTCCCGGCGAAGACTGGATCGAGGTGGCGAAAACCGCCCACCGGCACGGCCTGCGCACCAACGCCACCATGCTCTACGGCCACATCGAAACCATCGACGAACGGCTGGAGCACCTCGACATCCTGCGCCGCACCCAGGACGAAACCGGCGGCTTCCTGGCCTTCATTCCCCTGGCCTTTCACCCCAAGAACACGCAGATGGCCGAACACTCCGGCACCACCGGCATCGAGGACCTGCGAAACATCGCCGTGGCCCGGCTCATGCTGGACAATTTTCCGCACATCAAGGCCTACTGGGTCATGATCGGCCCCAAACTGGCCCAGATCGCCCTTTCCTTCGGGGCCGACGACATGGACGGCACGGTCAAGGAGGAAGTCATCACCCACATGGCGGGCGCGGAAACCGAACAGGCCCTGGGCCACAAAACCCTGATCCGGCTGATCCGCGAAGCCGGCCGGGAACCCATAGAGCGCGACACCCTGTACAACGTCCTTCGCACCTACTGATTTTCCGATGAGGCACATCGCTGACAAGGTCCGGGCCGGAGAACGCATTTCTGAGGAGGAATTCCTCCGGCTGGCCGGTACCAGCGACCTTTTCCAGCTCGGCTTCCTGGCCGACCATGTCCGCCGCCGCCTTCATCCGCAGCCGCTGGTCACCTACGTCATTGACCGCAATATCAACTATACCGACATCTGCATCTCGGCCTGCAAGTTTTGTGCTTTTTTCAAGGCTCCGGATGATCCCGCCGGTTCCGTGCTCAGCCGGGGGGAGCTTGAACAAAAGATACGGGAGACCAAGGAGCTCGGCGGAACCCAGATTCTCCTGCAGGGCGGATTGCACCCGGAACTGCCGCTGGAATACTACGAGGACATGCTCCGGTTCATGAAATCCCTCGATATTCACGTGCATGGCTTTTCCCCGCCGGAGGTCTGCCATTTCGCCGAGCTGTCCGGACTGAGCATCCGCGAGGTGCTGATCCGGCTCATCGCTGCCGGGCTGGATTCCATACCGGGGGGCGGGGCCGAAATCCTCTCGGACCGTGTCAGGGTGAAGGTTGCCCCCCGCAAATGCTCGGCCGACAAATGGATCGAGGTCATGGAAACCGCCCACAACTTAGGCCTGCGCACAACGGCCACCATGATGTTCGGCCATATCGAGACCATGGCCGAACGGTTGGAGCACCTGCGGCGGATCCGCGATCTGCAGGACCGGACCTCGGGCTTTACCGCCTTCATCCCCTGGCCCTTCCAGCCGGACAACACCGCCCTGGCCGCCGGCGCGCGGATAGAAAAGGAGACGGCCTTCGGCTACCTGAAAATGCTCGCCCTAAGCCGCATTTTCCTGGACAATGTCGCCAATATTCAGGCCTCCTGGGTGACCCAGGGACCGAAAATAGCCCAGCTCTCCCTGTACTTCGGCGCCAATGACTTTGGTTCCACCATGATCGAGGAAAACGTGGTCGCCGCGGCCGGGGTTCGCTTCCGCCTTGCTGAAGGCGAAATCCGCCGACTGGTGCGCGACGCCGGATTCGAGCCCCGGCAGAGGCTCATGGACTACACCCTTGTCTGAGCCTGGCCGGATGTTGTGTACTCCCTGACCCTTCATCGTGCCCCGTGGATTGTTCCGGTTACCGCGCCGGTCATCGCCGACGGCGCCATAGCCGCCGGCGGGGGGAAAATCATCGATGTCGGTCCGGCTGGAGAACTGCGGAAAAAATATCCTGATGCACCGGTCAGAGACCATGAAGAGTGCGCCCTGACTCCCTCCCTGGTCAACGCTCACATCCACCTGGAGCTTTCCCACCTGCACATTCCGCACTGCCGGGAGAGCGTCAACGGTTTCACGGACTGGATCGCCACCCTTCTCGATCTGCGCGGCCGCCACAGCGCCGATGACGCCGGCGTCGAAGCCGCCGCCCGCCGGATCATGCAGCAGCAGCACGGCAGCGGGGTCATCGCCTTAGGCGATATCGGCAACACCGACCTCGGCCTCCTGCTGAGCCGGGAATTCCCCGGTGCCCTGCTGCCTTTCCGGGAATTTCTCGGGCGCTCCGTCCAGACCCGCCGCACTGTCCGTGAACGGCTGGAACGGGAGCCGGACGGCAGGCTGTTCACCGCCCACGCCCCCTACTCCACCCATCCGGAACTGATCCAATCGCTCAAGTCCCGCGCCCGGCGGCTGGGTCACCCCTTCCCCATCCACGTGGCCGAACCCCCCTCCGAAGGCGATCTGCTCAGCCGCGGATCGGGAGAGCTCTATGCTTTTCTCCGGGGGCGCGGCTTCCTGGACGAAGCCTACAGACCCCCCTCGGGAATTGACAACTCCGGCTCCGTGCGGTACTTACATAGCCTTGGCGTTCTTGACCGACGGACGGTCTGCGTTCACTGCATTCACGTGAGCCCCGGGGAAATCGAGGTCCTGGCGGAAACCGGCGCCGGGGTCTGTCTCTGTCCCGGCAGCAACAGGTACCTCCAGGTCGGCACGGCGCCGACGGACCGGTTTCTGCAGCACGGAATCCTCCCGGCCCTGGGTACGGACAGCCTGGCCAGCAACCCGGAGCTGTCGGTCTGGCGGGAGATGCGCATTCTGCGGGAAAACCATCCGGGTATCGACCCGGCCGACATTTTCGCCATGGCCACCCTGGGCGGTGCTTCGGCCCTGGGCCTGGAAAACAGTTTCGGCTCCCTGACCCCCGGAAATTCGACCCATTTTCTGGCCGTCCCGCTGAAGGAAAGGATCCGTTCCGCACCGCTGCTGTACGAGTATCTTGTCGGCGGCAACGAGCAAATTCAACCGACCTGGGCAGGCATCCAATGACAACCGTCCGCATCGGCATGGTCAACTACATAAATACCGCTCCCATCTACGAGGAGTGGAAGACACTGGATCTTGATCCGGGCTGGCGGGCGACCACGGCGCCGCCCAGCACCCTCAACCGGATGCTGGCCAACGACGAGCTCGACCTGGGCATGGTCTCCTGCTACGAATACGCGGTCCGGCCGGACAGGTACCGCATCCTTGCCGACCTGTCCATCAGCGCCAACGGGCCGGTGGGCAGCGTGTTCCTCTTTTCCACCGTTCCGCCTGATGAGCTGTCCGGCAGGCTGGTCCTGCTGACCAGCCAGTCGGCTACCTCGGTCGCCCTGGTCAAGATCGTCCTGGAGGAGTTTTACGGCATCAAACCCCGCTACGCCGTCGGGGACATAATGGCCGACGGCGGCGGCAGCGAAGTCAGCGGCATTCTGGCCATCGGCGACGACGCCCTGCGCCTCAACATCCACCCCATCCATCCATACAGGCTCGACCTGGCGGGAGTATGGCGTGAATACACCGGCCTGCCCTTTGTCTTTTCCGTTTTTGTAGTCCGGGAGGAATTCGCCCGCACCCGGCCCGAAACCCTGGAGGAAGTCCGGCAGACCCTGATCGGCTGCCGGGAAAGGGGACACGAACGGCTGCGGGAAATCTGCGCCTTGGTGGCCTCCCGCATTCCCATGGAGATCGACGCGTGTCATGCGTATCTGCAGCAGATTCAGCACCTCCTCGACCCGGCCCACCGCCGGGGACTGGAGCGATTTTTCGGCTATCTCATTGAGCGCGGGGAGGCGAATGCAGGCGCCCTGCCCCTGAAACTGTTCCCCGGGCCGCCCCCCTCTCCTCCTCCGGGAACTGATTGATCACAGCCATGGACCAGCCGGAATCAAAGAAAAAATTCGTCCGCGACAAGTTCGCCTCCATCAGTCCGCGGTACGACCTGCTCAATTCGCTGCTTTCCTTTCAGGTCGACCGGTACTGGCGATTGAAGACCACCCGGATGCTCCGTGAGTTTCCGGACGGCGCCGTCCTCGATCTCTGCGCCGGCACCCTGCCTCTTGCCCTGGAGCTGACCAGGCAGGCAACAAAACGGCGGGTGCTGGCCGTCGATTTCTGCGAGGACATGCTGCGCAGCGGCATGAAATCCCTGCCCGCCGACCATAGGCGGGACCGCATCTTTCCGGTCTGCGGCGACGGCGAGGAGATACCGGCCCCGGACAACACTTTCTGGGGCTGCACCGTCGCCTTCGGCGTCCGCAACCTGTCCCGCACCCAGCAGGGCCTCAACGAGATGCACCGGGTGCTCAAGCCCGGGGGCAAACTGCTGATCCTGGAATTTTCCAGGCCGACCAATCCGGTGATCAAACCCCTGTACGGCTTCTACCTGAACAGGGTCCTGCCGAGAATCGCCGGCATGGTCTCCGGGGACCAGGAGGCGTACGAATACCTGGCCAGTTCCATCGCCGCTTTCTACGAACCACCGGAGCTGCTGGCCATGCTGGGGGAAGCCGGCTTCCGGACAACGGATTACAAACCCCTGACCTTCGGCATCGTGACCATCTACATGGGAATCAAATGACATGAACCAGGCCAAGCGGATCATCCTGGCAGTTACCGGCGCCACCGGCATGCTCTATCTTCGCCCCCTGCTGACCCTGCTCGGTGAGCACGGAGTCACGGTGCACGGGGTCATCTCCGATGCGGGCCGCCAGGTCCTGCGCCTTGAAGAAGGAATGGAACCCGAAGCGCTTCCCCATGTCGAACGCTGGTTCGCCGTCGATGATTTCACCGCTCCCATGGCCAGCGGCTCAAGCCTCTACGACGCCATGGTTATCCTTCCCTGCACGGTCGGCACCCTGGGCGCCATTGCCGGCGGCTATTCCGGCAACCTCATCCACCGGGCCGCCGACGTAACCCTCAAGGAGCGCCGCCCCCTGATCCTGGCCGTGCGGGAGACCCCGCTGAACCGCAACCACCTGACCAACATGCTGCGGGCCCACGAGGCTGGCGCAACCATTTTCCCGCCCATGCCCTCGTTCTACCATAAGCCGGACAGCCTGCAGGCCATGGCCCGCCACTACGTCGGCCGCCTCTGCGACCATCTCGGCCTGCGGGATAAGGACATGAAACGCTGGGGCAGCTGACTATATTTCAGGATGAGTGAATAACCGCTGTTATCACTGTGGAAAGCGGCCGAAAACAGGATTTTTCCTTGACTTCTGAGGGTTAACCCTCTATTTTTATTATCCCTTAGCTGCTGGGGAGTTGACTAATGGTAAGTCAGCAGACTCTGACTCTGCCTATTCGGGGTTCGAATCCCTGCTCCCCAGCCACTTTCAATCCAATCACCCTTTTTCAAGTCAATTTGGCCCCACTCTGGCCCCACCTTTTTGAGAGCAACCCCTACCCGTCCCAACGAAAAAATCGGTGCTTGCCGATCTGTTCGATGAATCTCATCTTGGGATGCTTGGCCCAGTATGGCGGGTCTATGTCGACGGAATAGTAATGGTCCGCGCCGAACAGGTTCTTCCCTGACAACCGCTGCATGGCCATCCCCGCCACGGCCCGGATGCAGTTGATAAATGCATCGTAATTCGTGATTGGCGGCCTACGCCCGCCGTTGTACCAGCTGAACTGCTGATTTTGGATGATGACCTCTTCCACGGTCAGCCTGCGCCTGAGCGCCCTGTTCTGGATCACATGGGCGACGGCCACCTTCCCCTCCTGCGGTTCCCCCCGGGATTCGTGATAGAGGCAGACGGCGATCCAGAAATATGCGGTAAAGAAGTCCATCAAGCCCTCGCGTCTTCCAGCTTATCGACCCTGTCGGCCAGGTTGTTATGGTTCGCGGCTATTACATCGACGCTCGTTTTGATCTCTGAAAGCAAGGTGAATGTTTTTTCCCTGTACACAGCATCTTCTTTCCGGCTCTCATCCCGTCTTCTTTCTCCGGCAGTCAAGATGTCCTTGATCTCATCGATGTCTTTGTCCGCGGCCGACTTGACTTCATTCATCTTGTCGGTCAGGATCCTGGTGTTCCTCTCGCACAGTGGCGCATGCTGCGACTCTGTCATGTACCGTCCTCGCTCAAACTCGGTTTTGAAGTTGTAGAAATTGGTCGACAGGTTTGTCAGGCCGGTACAGTTCTTTTCGATCTTTTTGTCCTGGCCGGCAACGTGCTCCGTCAGCTTGCCGAAGAATTTACCCTGGCGGAATATCAGGATAAAGAATCCACCAATAACCGATAGTGCCGATATGATGGCACAGACCACCGTGATCAGTTTCCACATTTCCTCCATGGCTTATCACCCCGGCAAATAATCTTCGTGAAGCACCATATACCGCCTGCCATGCCGCCATTAGTCCGCCAAGGTATCAGGGCGCGTTCCGGTGTACTGACCGTGCCTGACGCCGGCCAGAAACAGGTACTTCGCTGTCAACTCCGAGCAGACGAGAAATCGGCCGCCGATAGTCAGGTATTTCGCAAAGGGCGGAATAAGGTGCAGGGGAAGGCGCCAGGCAGGATACCATTGACCCAGGTGATCTTTCCGGATCTGATCAATCGCGGAGCGGATGAACGGTTCCGGTGAATCCGGTCGGGCGATCAGCATGCGCTTGCCGGCGTATCTGGCATACAGGTTTTGCTCCTGCACAGTCCACAGGGCCTCAAGTGTTTTACCGGTGGGATCGGTAATGATCCCGTTATGACTGTACGTCGCCTCATTATCATCGCTCCAGATTAACTGCGCGGCGTTAATCGCCCGGCCAAGGATCATCGGGTTTTCGACCGCGAACACGTCGCCGGCCATTAACTGCAGGGGCATTACTCGATCCCCATGACCGTCGGCTCAAAAACTTCGATGGTATCCGGTGAGCCGTAGCGATAAGGTATGTTGATGTTGGACCCGTCGCTGCCCGTCTGGTGGGCCTCGAAGGGGCTGTAGGTGGAATTGTCGCCCATATTGACCCCGGGCCGTTTCAGGGCTGAGTAGGCAACAAACGAGAGTGCCCCGTAAGGCGCGATGGATACCACGTCTTTCGATATGCCGGCGAGCAATTCATAGCCGTTCATGCCACGCTGCACGAAGCCACGGTCGGCCAGGGCGCTGATGGCTACCATCAGCATTTTTTCCGTCGGCGTACAGTTCGAACAGTCGATTTGGAGCGCCCACTTCGCCTCCGCTGCAGCCGCATAATAGGCCGCATCATCGGACATCGTTTCCTCGACCACCCTGCCGTCCGGGTATTTCGTTGTCCGTGTGTTCTGTTTCGCGTTCATCATCCCGCAGCCAGTCAGCGACAGACCAAGCAGGACCATAATTGCCAATAAGATCGATCGTTTCATTTTTCCATCCTCCCCTTCGTATTGCTTACTCAACCTTGATGACCTGCCAGCCCTGCGGCGTGGACACCATAACCATCCCGCTGGTGCCGGTGACGGTTAACTCAGGGGTCAGGCCCAACTCGACGTACATTGCCGGCTGACCATTCCATTCGTTGCGCCATGCCGACAGCGCGAACGTGTACGACCTGGACGGGTCAAGCCCGGTGACTGTGATAATGCCTGTTCCGCCGCCGTTTATAACGATTGGGCTGGCGCCCTCAATCGCATCGCTGCCGTCCCACTCCGCGCTCTCGGCGAACTTGTAATACAGCTTGTAACCGCTTATCTGCTCTTCGACCGGGTTCGGTGTCCAAGCAGCCGTAACCTTTCCCTCGCTCCATCCTGGATCCGGCCCCAGCAGAAGCATGAAAATGACCGCCAATGTGGTTTTAACGTCCATTGCTTTCTCCCAAATAAAAAAAACCCAGGAACAACAGCATTTGCCGTGTCCCCGGGCTTCATTATTTCCGCTGTTCGCGGAATAAAAAAACAACCGGAATATTCTCTTGTTATTGAATTATATTAAATGGCTATTAACAATATTCAGCTGAATGATTATTTTTTAAAGCAAGATCAACATAATACGATTTGGAGGTCTTGCCATGAAAATGCCGGTCATAAGTCTCGTGGAATGGCAGAAACGATT
>Ga0129302_1002699_pt1 | contig 12545 bp, 10 predicted proteins | sample BlaSprsedimmetaG_FD_94476 | JGI IMG/M metagenome (GOLD analysis project Ga0129302, IMG submission 94476) | Hot spring sediment bacterial and archeal communities from California, USA to study Microbial Dark Matter (Phase II) - Blank Spring... | ecosystem: Environmental > Aquatic > Thermal springs... | reverse complement strand
TTGAAGGGACTGATATCACCTTCTTCAGAGCTTTTGCGCCCTTTCCAGAGCATCTTAAAGCCATATGATAACTTCCGTTGCGGCGTAAATTTGAGGCCGAGCGTCAGATACAGACCCGTCCCGGCTAAAAGCGCCAGCATGGCAGGGCCCCATACAAAACTATTGATACTATTAATGTATTCGATTAAAGCGTCAATTTGATATAATTCTCCGAAGCAAAGTTATAGTTGTGACGTAAATAAAAATATGAAGTTGTTCGCATGGCTTAATTCTGGAATTGCAGTTGTGTTTTGTGCTTTTTATAAAGGATAGAAAAAGCCACGTCAACAAAAATAATTATGTGATGATTAAACGATTGACAAACAGTAGCTCTGATAATTAAATACAGGCAATTTGCTAAAACACTTAAAGATTAATTGTTTCAGGTTAAATGTTGCTTTTCGAGGTATTTATTAATGAGCCATGAATTATCCATGCTTCTGACAATCGCCCTTGCGGCAAGTTTTGGTTTGCTCGCGCAGGTGCTGTCGCGCCGCTTACGTATTCCCGCTATAGTCGTGCTTCTTTTATTTGGAATTATTATTGGCAAGGAATTTCTGAATATCATTGATCCTTCTGTTTTAGGCGGAGGTATGGTTATCGTGATAAAGCTTGCCGTCGCGATCATTCTTTTTGAAGGCGCGCTCAATCTGCGATTAAATTCTCTGCGTAACAGCATTAAAGAAGTAAGGAATCTTGTTTCTTTTGGCGTGTTGTTTACCTGGGTGATGATTTCGATTATCTCTCATTATCTAGTCGGGCTTTCCTGGCAATTGGCTATTTTGTTTGGAGCTTTGATGACTGTTACGGGTCCCACCGTTGTTCAGCCGCTTCTGAAAAGAATGAACATTGCAAAGAAGATAAAAAATATCCTGGAAGGCGAAGCCATTCTTATTGATCCTATTGGAGCTATATTGGCAGTAGCCGTTATGGAAGTTATTATCTGGTCATCTGGTAACCAGCATGTCGGTATTATATCCGCGATCTGGGGTTATTTTGGCAGGCTGATTGCCGGATTAATTGTAGGAATAGTAGTGGCCATTGTATTGTCGCGGCTAATGAAGTTTAAAAAGCTTATCCCCGCTGATTTAAGCAATCTGGTGGTGCTGGCCGGCGTTTGGCTGGCTTTTGGTTTGGCCGAAATGATTAACAGCGAATCGGGTATTATGGCTTCAGTGGCCATGGGGTTGACTTTTCAGAGAGAAGCAATACCTGGGGAAAGGCAATTACGTCAATTTAAGGAATCATTAACGACGCTGAGCATCAGTATTTTATTTGTTCTTTTGGCGGCAAATCTTGATATTGATTCTATTGTTTCTGAAGGCGTAATCGCTGTGCTCTTGATAATTATAATAATGTTTGTCGTTCGGCCTGTTTCTGTATTTTTGTCCACATGGCGCACAGCCTTGACTTGGAAGGAAAAACTTTTAATTTCCTGGATTGCTCCAAGGGGCATCATTGCCGCGGCAGTGGCCTCGCTTTTTTGGTTTACTCTCAATGATTTGGGATTTGCCGATGCCCAAAGATTGCCCGCGTTAACTTTTTTGGCCATTATGATGACTATTACCATTCAGGGTCTTAGCGCGTCAAAATTCGCTCGCGTTTTAAAACTGCAAAGCATGGAAGGCCGTAAGGTTGTGGTCGTAGGAGCGAGCAAATTAGGCAGAAACATCGCGGAGATAATAAATAATTATGAAAGGCCGGTTATCCTGATTGACACAAATGAAGCAATGGTAAAAAAAGCGAGAAAATCAGGCATTCAAACTATTGCCGGCAACGCGTTGAATGAATCTGTTCTTGAAGACGCGGGAATGGATGAAGCAGAAACAATAGTCGCGGTTACGCCAAATTCTGAAGTTAATGTGCTGGTCGCGCAATTGGCCTATGAAGAATATGGGGTTAAGCGCGCGTTCCCGGCACTAAATGACCCTGATAAAGGGGCGGGAGACAAAATACTGGGACAAACAGGCGGCCGGCTGATTTTTGGCAAGCCTGTAGATGTTTTGTCATGGGAATATGAAGCTGTTAGGCAATTTACGTGGGAAGTTCCGGAAGAATGCGCGAAAAAAGGATTTGAGCTATCCGATATATCGGATGATCTTTTGCCGGTAATTCGTATTCGTGAAAACAGTCCGGAAGTTGTTCACAGCGGCCAAGCGTGGCAGCCGAAAGATAAAATAATATTTTTAAGCAGAACGACAATCGAGCAAACGAAGCAACATTTGTCGGAATTATTAACAAGAGAGAAAAAGGATTGATTATATTTTGAAAATTGCATCCTACAATGTGAATTCCATCCGCTCGCGCCTTCATATTGTTATACCGTGGATTAGCAAAAACAAGCCGGATTATTTCTGCATGCAGGAGACAAAAGTTGAAGACGCCAAATTTCCCATCGATGAATTTACCAAGCTGGGTTACGAGATTATTTTTAAGGGGAATAAACAATACAACGGTGTGGCTGTTGCGGTAAAACAAAAACCGCTAAAGGTGGCTTTTGGACTTCCCGGCTATCCGTCTGATGCCGACCGTTTGGCCGTCGCGCAGTTTGACGGGCTTGTAATTTTAAATGCCTATGTTCCCCAGGGGCAGGAGGTGGGAAAGCCGCAGTTTGAATACAAGTTGGAATGGTTGGCTCGCCTGAAGAAATATTTGCGGAATAATTTTGATTCGCAACAAAAATTAATCTTATGCGGAGACTTTAATGTTGCCCCGGAGGATATCGATGTTCACGATCCCAAGAGAATTATCGGGCATGTTTCCTTTAATCCGCGGGTATGGAAAGCGTATAAGGAGCTTCTATCATGGGGGCTGGTTGATGTTTTCCGCCTGCATCATCCGGATGAACCCGGGCAATACACATTTTTTGATTATCGCGTGCGCGATTCGGTTGGCCGTAAAATGGGCTGGCGCGTAGACCACATTTTGGCGACAGAATCGCTGGCACGAAAATCGAAAGCCTGCAAGATTGATATGCCGACAAGGCTGGCCGAAAAGCCTTCGGATCATGTTATAATTCAAGCGCAATGGTAGGGAAGATAAAAATGAAAAGCAAAGAAGAAATCAGGAGAGTAAATAAGGAAGTCGCCCGGCGCTTTAATGAACTGGAAAATGAATTGCCCACTGTATCCGATATTACCGGATTATTTGAAGTACTTTTCGCGCACATGGAAAATCAGTTTGAAATTCCTTTTGTCTGGCTTACGCTCATTGACACGGAGGCCAACAGGAAAATAATCGATGCTGTCAAGAAATCCGTAATTTTGCATGACAGGCTCAGTTTGATTAAACGCGAATTGCTGGCAAAAATATTTTCCGCGGGTGCCGCTCCCTTGCTTGCAAACAATAGCTTGCGTCAGTATTACAAACTTCTGCCATCGCGGAAAAAATATTTTATTAAGTCACTGGCCCTTGTTCCCCTGTATGTAAAGGGGCAGTTAGTGGGAAGCTGGAATAACGGGGATTCATCTGCAGAACGTTTTTCGCCGGAAATGGAAACCAGTCTTCTGCAGAAATTTGCCGGAAACGTTTCGTTGCGCCTGGCAGAGCTTCTGGAAGCTTAATTTTCGTGAATAAAAAGCAAAAACCCCGCCAAAACTGCGCGGGGTTTTCGGGGGTATAGATAGAAGGAGAGGGGTTTAGTTTATTAAAGTTTTTAAAGCATCGACAACCGGTGAAGTAAAAAGAGCAACCAGAACAGCGTAAAGAGCGAAAGACCCGATGGCTTCACTCATATATAATTTATTGTATTTTCTTTTGAGCGAAACAATAATCAGACCGCCGATGATCAGGCAACCCATATGGAAGAACGGAAAATTACTGTTTCCGGTCACGGCGTATTCCGCGTAGGCGAAAGACGCTGTGGTAAAAAGCACAAAAAACGTCAAAAGCGCTGTTTGCATTGTTTTTCTCATAACCACCATCCTCCTATTTTGCAAAAATTCTGAAAAAATTCCCTCTTTGCTTTGAACTGTTGCATTAGAAAGAATCGTGCCAAAACAAGTATAATTTCAGAATAATTATAAATACATGATAATAAAGGATAAAAACACGATGATTTCAAATTGCCGGGAAATTATGCACGGCAAAAAGGCTGTTTTACTTTAACGAAACGTTAAACAAAAGGAAAGAAGCTTTTAATTGTGAGGGGATAATTCATACTGTTCGCCCTTTTTTAAAGTCAGAATAACCAGGGAGGTGGCGGCAAGGACAATAATATTGATGATCCACAAATACTTATACGAGCCGAAGCGGTCGTAGATGAGTCCGCCCAAGACGGGCCCGATACTGCCGCCAAAGCCGATAAAAAATGTGAGCAGACCGTAAATCGCGCCGAGAACGCGCCGCCCGAAGCGTTGTGCGGCGATAATCGGCAGAATCGGCGCCAGGGAACCGTATCCGAAACCGTAGAGTATGGCGAAAAGATAAAGATGCCCGACGCTGTCGGCGGTAAAAAGAAAAAGCATGCCGCCCAGCAGGAAAATCACTCCCCAAAAATACGCGTATTTGGGGTCTTGCAGGCGGTCGCTCAGCCAGCCGAAGAAAAATTGCCCGAAAAATCCCGCCAAAAACACAACGGAAAGAGAAGAAGCGGCGACAATTTTGTCAATGCCCTTGTCCAGCGCGTAAGGCACCTGATGAACGAAAACGGACATAACCACCATGACAATCAGACCATGGCAGACGGCCAGCGTCCAGAAGCGCGCGTCCCGGAAAAAGGTCAGGGATGAAATTTGGTTGTTTGCGGATAAATCTTGCTGCGGCTGTGAGGTCAGGAACATTTTTTCACCGTCCGGCAGAAGTCCGTAAGCCTCGGGCTGTGTTTTGCGCATCAGTGCTTGCGATATCAAAATTCCGGCAACGAGAACGACGATAGCCAGCATGAAAAACCCGCCCCGCCAGCTGAAATATTTGTCGATGTAGGCGGCCAGAGGCGTAAGCAGCATCGTACCGAAACTTATGCCCATGGTGGCAATGCCGATGGCGATTCCTCTCTTCTTAATAAACCATTTTCCGATGGAAGAGCTGCAAGCAATAATTCCCATGCCTGAAGCCCCCACGCCGACAAGAAATCCGTAACTTAAATACAAGGCAAAAGGAGTATTGGCAAAACCGGTCAGAATAAATCCCGCCGCGGCAATTACGGCTCCCGCGGTCATAATCCAGCGGGGTGCGATTCTATCCAGCATGCGTCCCACGAAGATGGCGCAAACAGAATAAACCAGCATGTTAATGGTGGCGGCCATGGATATAACCGAACGGGACCAGCCGTGTTCCAGGGAAAGGGGAGCCACAAAAACACCGAAACAATAGCGGGCGCCGTAATTTGCAGCCATTACGAAGAAAGCGCCCGCGACAATGTACCAGCCCCAGAATATTTTTTTATCGTAAATCATAAAGCAATCTGTTTTCTTTACCATTAATTGTCTTTGTGCTACAAGCGAATAATCATGAGGGGCGCAAATATACGCAAAAAAAAAATACCGGTGAAATCCCGGCGTTTTCCCGACCGTTATAAATCCGGGAAGAAGCGAGCGCAGTCATACCTAAAGCCGCAAATAGCTCCTGTGCTCAAAAGCGTGTTGTCAAGGATAGGCGTGCCGGAGTCTGCGCCATTTGTTCCCGATGATTTTCAGCTTGCCGCTCTGGAAGAGATAAAAAAAAACGATTGCCTCGTCATCGCGCCCACCGGTTCCGGAAAAACATGGATTGCGCGGGAAGCGATAGTATCTGTTATAGAAAAGGGCGGGCGGGCGTGGTACGCCTCGCCGCTTAAGGCTCTTTCAAATTCCAAGTGGGTTGAGTTCGGTCTCCATTTCGATGCGAAAAATGTAGGTATTATCACCGGCGATACGAAGGAAAACACCGAGGCTCCGATTATCGTCGGGACAACCGAAATACTGCGCAATCAGCTATACGACGCCATGCACCAGGGCATTGACCTGAATTGCGATCTGGTTATTCTGGACGAAGCTCATTTTTTGGGTGATCCGGATCGCGGTGTTGTGTGGGAAGAAATTATGATTTACCTGCCGGCGCGGGTGAATCTTTTGCTTTTATCGGCGACCATCGGCAATGGCGAGGAAATCGCCTGTTGGCTGGAAGAAATCCGCGGTAAAAAATGCGCCGTCGTCAGGGAAGAAAAACGCCCCGTGCCTTTGTATCCTTTGTTCCTGCATCCTTCCGGCTGTATTTATCCGTTTCTGGAAGGCAAAAAAATCGCCAGGCAGGTTGCTGACTGCATAAAGAAAAACGGGCGGGGTACGACAGGCGCAAGCGACAGTCCGAATTACGCGGCAATCATCATGGTGCTGGAAGAATTCAACCTTCTGCCGGCTATTTTCTTTTTAAAATCGCGCGCGGATTGCAATGCGGCGCTGATGTCCCGGGCAGGCCTTGAACCGCTCACCCAGACAAAATCCTCTGACGAAGATTTGCGTAAACTTCTGGAGCGTTTCCCTTACCTGGAAGGCCACCGGCAGTTAAAAGCGCTGAGGTCTTTTGGGCTTGCCGCGCATCACGGCGGGCAACTACCCGCGTGGAAACTTTTGGTAGAGGAAATGATGAAGCGTTCACAGCTGCGGGTTATTTTTGCCACGACAACAATCGCCGCGGGGGTGAATTTTCCCGCGCGTACCATTGTTCTTTTTAATTCCGATTTATTCAACGGGCACGATTTTTTGCCTCTTTCGGCAATCGAATTCCGGCAGATGACCGGACGAGCGGGACGGCGCGGGCAGGATAACATCGGTTTTCTCCTGGCCGTGGGTGGCAGGTTTATGGACTTGTATCATGTGCGCCGGCTGTTGTATTCCGCGCCGGAAGATATTAGCAGCAGGCTGAAGAATGATTTTTCGATGGTCTTGAATCTGCTTTTGTCGCAAACACCGGATGACGTTAACAAAATATTCGAAAGGTCTTTCGCGGCTTACCAGCAAAGCAAGGCAGACAGTAAATCTTCGTCATCCGCTGCCGCGAAGCTGTGGGAAGATTTTTCCCGCCATCTTTATTTTCTGCAGCAGGAGGGCTTTGTCGATAGAGAAGGCAGGCTAACCGATGACGGGCATTGGGCGTCGCGCCTGCGCCTGGATTATCCGCTTATGGTTGCCCAATGCCTGCGCGATAGCATATTCCCCCAAGATGATGAAAACCTGCTCGCGGCTCTTGTTGCCGTCTTTGCTTATGATAGGGAAGAGGAAATTAGAATAGCCTCAAGGGACGTGCCGCCTAAATTGCTCGCTTCTTTACGCAAGGTGAACCGTGCCCTCCGTCCTCTGGCACGGCGCTTGACTGCGGCGGGTTTTGACGCGCCGAAACTTTACCTGTCCGCGGGCGCGGCAATGTACCACTGGGCGCAAGGGCGCAGTTGGGATTTGATCATCAGGACAACAGGAATCGCCGAAGGTGACATGGCCACGCTGGTTTTGCGCACGGCGGATAATTTACGCCAGCTTGCCTCGCTTAAGGACACGCATCCGCAAGTGGCGGCTTGCGCGTATAAGGCTAGGGATGCGATATTACGGGAACCGGTATTGTTTCTCTAAAGTTGTGGTTAGCTGGATTACCTGGTCAAGCCAGGTAATGACATGTAAGGGTAGTAATATCTGTCATTGCCCGGTTTAACCGGGCAATCCAGAAATATGAATATGGCAAATACTTATTACCTATACATATTGGCTAGTAAACGCAACGGGACATTATATATAGGTGTTACTAATGATTTGGAAAGACGTATTTATGAGCATAAGAAAAACTTAATTGAAGGGTTTACTAAAAAGTATAATATACATAACCTTGTTTATTATGAAGATGTTAATGACATTCACTCGGCGCTGCAAAGAGAAAAACAGCTAAAGAGATGGAGCCGGCAATGGAAGATGGAACTCATTGAAAGGTTTAATCCGGAGTGGAATGATCTTGCCATGGATTGGTATTCAGAAGCTGAACGCTGAATCAGCTCCTACTGGATTACCTGGTCAAGCCAGGTAATGACAGTATTAGAGGTACAAATAATAAACGCTACTTGTTGTTGACCCGTTCAGCCGAATAATGACACTTTGAGAGATAGTAATATTTGTCATTGCCCGGTTTAACCGGGCAATCCAGAAAAAAGTTATAATTATGCAAAAATTTTTGATGAAAACTGATTTTGTGCCGAACGGTGACCAGCCCAAGGCGATAAATGAACTCACCTCGGGTTTGAAGAAAGGCAAGGAGCATCAGGTGCTTCTGGGTGTTACCGGCTCGGGTAAAACATTTACCATCGCGCACGTCATCGAGCGAGCGCAACGCCCCGCGCTGATTATCGCGCACAACAAGACGCTGGCCGCGCAGCTTTACGAAGAATTCAAAAGTCTTTTCCCGGACAACGCCGTGGAATACTTTGTCAGCTATTATGATTATTATCAGCCCGAAGCGTATTTGCCATCAACAGATACCTACATAGAAAAAGATTCCGCCATCAATGAAGAAATCGACAAACTAAGACATGCCGCGACTTACGCTCTGTTAACGCGGCGTGATGTAATCATTGTCGCCAGTGTTTCCTGTATCTACGGTTTGGGCTCGCCCGAAGCCTACATGGGCATGCTTATTCAGCTGGAAGAGAGGATGGAATACCCACGCGAAGAAATGCTCAAAAGACTGGTTGAAATCCAGTATGAAAGAAATGATGTCGATTTCCACCGCGGCACGTTCCGCGTGCGCGGTGACGTCGTGGAAATATTTCCCGCTTACGAAGGCGAGCAGGCGTTGCGCGTGGAATTTTTTGGCGATACTGTCGAATCAATAAAAATTATCGACCCTCTGCGCGGTAAAAAACTGGGCACGCTTTCGAAAACCGCAATTTATCCGGGCAGTCATTATGTCACCACGCGCGAGAATCTGGACAGAGCCATTACCGATATTCGCGCCGAACTGGCAAAGACGCTGGCCGAACTTAAAGCGCAAAACAAGCTGCTGGAGTATCAGCGCCTTGAACAGCGCACGAACTACGATTTGGAAATGATGCAGGAGATGGGTTACTGCCAGGGTATTGAAAATTATTCCCGTCATCTGACAGGGCGCCAACCCGGCGAGCCGCCGCCGACGCTTATGGAATATCTGGCAAAAGACGCATTGATTATAATTGATGAAAGCCACGCCACGCTGCCGCAACTGGCTGGTATGTTTCGCGGCGACCGTTCGCGTAAGGAAACGCTGGTAAAGTACGGTTTCCGCATGCCCTCCGCCCTGGATAACCGTCCGCTTACCTTTGAGGAATACGAAGCGTTATCCAATCAGCGGATATATGTTTCCGCCACTCCCGCCCAATATGAAATGCAAAAAGCGCGCGGCGTGCGCGTGGAACAGATTATCAGGCCGACAGGACTCATGGACCCGGAAGTGGAAGTAAAGCCCGCCCAGTATCAGGTAGATGATTTGCTGGAAGAAATCCGCCAGCGGGTGACGAAAAGTGAAAGGGTGCTGGTAACGACGCTGACCAAGCGCATGGCGGAAAATTTGACTGACTATTACAGCGGCTTGGGCATCCGCGTGCGCTATCTGCATTCGGATATTCATACGCTGGAGCGCGTCAGCATTATCCGCGATTTGCGCCTGGGTGGATTTGATGTGCTCATCGGAGTAAACCTTTTGCGTGAAGGTTTGGATATTCCCGAAGTGTCCTTGGTGGCGATACTAGACGCGGATAAAGAAGGTTTCCTGCGTTCCGAACGATCTCTCATCCAGACCAGCGGACGTGCCGCGCGGAATATCAATGGCAAAGTAATTATGTACGCGGACAAAATTACCAAATCTATTCAGGCCTGCCTTGATGAAACTACGCGCCGCCGCGCCATTCAGCAGAAATTCAACAGAGATAACAACATCACGCCGGAATCGATTGTAAAATCGATAAGCAACGTTTTGAGTTCAATTTATGAAGCGGATTACATGACCGTGCCTGTGGATAAAAAAGGAAAAATTGAGCTGACCGAAGAAGAGGACATCGAGGCGTTAATTAAAAAACTAACCACAGAGATGAAACAGGCGGCAAAAAATCTCGAATTTGAAAAAGCTGCCGATCTGCGTGACGAAATCAAGGAACTCAACAACATATTATTACAGATGGGATAGTCCGGAAAAGTGATTCAATATACTAATGTCTGCGGGGTGCGTCAGGCCCGCCGGCGGGTTTTAAGATTTATGGCATCAGAAAATACAATGTGATATATGCTCATACAGATGCGCAAGGCGAGATCATCTTGTGCATATATTTAAATGCATTAATTATTGCGGAGTGTTTTATGATAAAAATCCTGCCGAAAAGACTGATTCTGGCTTGCGCGGCATCCGTTTTTTTATTTAGCGGTTCGACTCATGCCTTCGAATCATTGGAAAATTTTCTGACGCCCTATCTGGCCAGCCATGAACTGCCGGCGCTGGCTGCCGCCGTCGTTAAAGAAGGTCAGGTCATCGCGGCGGGCGCGGTGGGAACACGCCGCGCGGGACAAAATATTCCCGTAAATCTCCTCGACCGTTTTCATCTTGGTTCCAATACCAAGGCGATGACCGCCCTGCTCATTGCCGCCCGGGTGGACAGGGGTGATATAGACTGGAATTCAACCCTGTCTCAGATTTTCCCCGAAATGGCCTCCGGCATGCATCCCTCGGTTCGTTCCATCACGGTCGGGCAGCTGCTTTCGCATACCAGCGGAATTGAGGCGGACAATGAAGATTTCCTCCGGCTGCTTGAGAAATCCATGTCACAGTCCGGAAATCTTGATGAATTGAGATACTGGCTTGTCCGCCAATGGTTGATGTTGCCTGTGGAAAGTAAACCGGGCAGCAAGTTTGCTTATGCCAATATGAACTACGTAATTTTGGGCGCTATTGTCGAGCGACTGGAAGATAAAACATGGGAAGAAGTGATTGTCGAAAAAATTTTCACCCCGCTGGAATTGAACACGGCCGGCCTGGGACCTCAGTCTTCCCCCGGCAGAATCAATGCTCCCCTCGGCCACTTACCGGCAAATGGCAGAATCAAAGCGATGCTCGCGGGACCATCCGCCGACAACCCGCTGATTATCGGCCCTGCCGGCTCGGCGCACATGTCCATTCTGGATTTCGCGAAATGGGCGGGCTGGAACGCGGGGCAGGGCAAGCGCGAGCCGCAGCTGGTTACCCCTCGAACGCTGAAAAAACTTCACAAACCGGTTGTTGTCATGGCACCAAGGAAAGACGCGCCGCCGGGCACGCCGTCGGGCGGGAGGTATGCCTTCGGTTGGGGAGAATTCAGCGTGAAGTGGGCGAACCACCCTCTTATTTACCACGGCGGCTCCAACGGTATGAATCTCGCGCATATCTGGCTGGACACTCAACGCGATTTTGCCATGGTTATGGCCACGAATATCGGCAGTTCCAGGGCCGACGCGGCGCTTCTGGAAATAGCCGGGAAACTCTACGAACAATACACGAAAAAAAAGACCAAAAGTAAATAATGTTTTTAACGGCGCGGGCGGTTATGCCCATTATTTGTTTTTCTGCCCGCTTTAATTCAAATAACCACAAATTGCCCAGTTATAACAACGGTTTATCTTTTGCCCTGTTTTGCTTGCCTTTGCGCCCGTAATCAAATAAAATCAGCGATGTTTGGTTGATTGTTCTTTCCTTAATATTTATTTGAGGTGAAACAACATGAAAACAATATTTATCACGGTGTTTTCTGTACTGGTTCTTCTGACCGACGCGGTGATTTTTTCGGAATGCCGGCCAGAGGAGCTTTCGAAAGGAGGAGGCATGACACAGGCAATCGCATTGCCAGCGCCGGACAAAAAGGGAAGAATGAGCCTGGAGCAGGCCCTGGATAAGCGGCGTTCTTACCGTCAGTTTCCTGACCGTGCGTTGACACTGAAAGAAGTATCCCAGCTTCTATGGGCGGTCCAGGGGGAGACTACCGGCGGTGGCAGGCGAACAGCGCCTTCCGCTGGGGCTACCTATCCTCTGGAAACTTACCTGGTGGCCGGAAACGTCAAAGGCTTGAACGCGGGGCTTTATTACTACGATGTTCGCAACCATCAATTGGTTCTAATGCAAACGGGTGATCTGCGTGAAAGCTTGAGCGGCGCCGCTTTAGGGCAGCGTTTTATCGCTGAAGCTCCCGCTTCTGTTGTTCTGGCGGCCGTTTACCGGCGCACTGCCGGGCGTTACGGCCAGAGGGCCGAACGCTACGTGCATATGGAAATCGGCCATGCCGGGCAGAATATCTACCTGCAGGCCGAGTCGCTGGGGATGGGCACGGTGGCAGTAGGCGCTTTTAATGATGCGCAGATAAAAAGTATTCTCCAGATTCAGGCCGAACCTCTCTATCTCATGCCGATTGGTTGGCGCGCCAGATAAATAAACTACTTAGGCTCAAGAATCTAGCGCAACACTTTGGTATCCTATGTTGGATATTGAAGGGAGGCGTTAGAGATGGAAGGTGTAAGTTATCGGCGATTGGGGCTTAATGAGCGGGAGGAGATCAG
>Ga0129302_1002694_pt1 | contig 12556 bp, 13 predicted proteins | sample BlaSprsedimmetaG_FD_94476 | JGI IMG/M metagenome (GOLD analysis project Ga0129302, IMG submission 94476) | Hot spring sediment bacterial and archeal communities from California, USA to study Microbial Dark Matter (Phase II) - Blank Spring... | ecosystem: Environmental > Aquatic > Thermal springs... | reverse complement strand
AACTCTTATAAAGTACCCCCAATTTTTTCCTAAAATCTAACATTTCCACTTACTAATTGTATTATGTCCTTATTTATTAATTACTTAACAGCAAATTATATTAATTTTTGGGGGAAGTCCTGTATGATTTACCTTGCATAAGCAGTCGTGAAAAAGTAAATTTACCTGCTTTATTGAACCGGAAAAGTCGCAATGTTAGAGCAGTTACAAAATAGTCTTGGGAAAATAGTCAAGACCCTTCGGAGTGAGGGGAAAATCACGGAGAACAATATTCGTGACACGCTGAGTAATGTGCGCCGTTCTCTGCTGGAAGCCGATGTTAATTACAAAATCGTTAAAGAATTCATCGAAAATGTCCAGGCAAAGGCGATTGGTGTCACGGTAACCAGAAGTTTGACACCGGGTCAGCAGGTGGTCAAGATTTTCCATGACGAGCTGACCAGATTGCTGGGCGCCAAACAGTATCACTTGAAAACAGCCTCGATCCCGCCGACGGTGATTCTGTTAGCGGGCTTACAGGGCTGCGGGAAGACCACCTTTGCGGCGAAATTAGCCCTGCTCCTGAAAAAGCAGAATCACAAACCGCTTCTGGTATCCGTTGATGTCTATCGTCCGGCGGCGGTGCAACAGCTGGAAGTTCTGGGGAAACAGATCGGTGTACCGGTGTTTTCCGGGAAATCCAAGGTGGTCAAACGAGCCGTGGAAGCCGTTGATTATGCCCGCAAGAATCATCTGGACACCGTTATCATTGATACAGCCGGGCGTTTGCACATTGATAAAGAGATGATGAAGGAGCTGGCGACCCTTAAAAAGAGTTTAAAGCCGCAGAATATCCTGTTTGTTGCTGATGGATTGACCGGGCAAGACGCCGTTAATACGGCAGGGGTCTTTAATGAGCAGCTGGGTTTTGATGGGATTGTCCTGACCAAAATGGACAGCGATACCCGTGGTGGTGCCGCGCTTTCGATTGTCAGCGTCACCGGTAAACCGATCATGTACATCGGCACCGGTGAGAAACCGGAGAATATCGAGGTCTTTCATCCTGACCGGATTGCCAATCGCATATTGGGCATGGGTGATGTGGTGTCTCTGGTGGAAAAGATGCAGGCTTCTGTAGATGCTGAGCAGGCGGAGCAGCTGGAAAAAAAACTGCTGAAACAGCAATTTACACTCGAGGACTATCTCGATCAGCTGCGACAAATCAAAAAAATGGGACCGCTGGGTGATATTCTGGAGATGATCCCCGGTTTTTCAAAATTAAAATCAAAGAATATTAAAGTTGATGATAAAGAACTGTTACGGGCGGAAGTGATTATCCAGTCCATGACCCGGCAGGAGCGCCAGAAACCGGCAATTATCAATGGCAGCCGCCGGAAACGGATTGCCCGGGGCAGCGGTACATCACCGAATGATGTCAACCGTCTGTTAAATCAGTACTGGCAATTGTTGAAAATGAGTAAGCAGATGGGAAAAATGAAAATTCCCGGCAATCTCTCTGCTTTCGGAATACGCTAATAACACAAAGGAGGAATCATTGGCAGTTAGAATCAGATTACTTCGCACGGGAAGAAAAAAGAAACCATCTTACCGCATTGTGGTAATGGACTCACGTATACGGCGCGATGGGCGTTACCTTGAAAAAGTTGGTACTTATTATCCGTTAAACAAACCGGCTGAAGTGAATATTGACAAAGAAAAGGTTTTAAAGTGGCTCGAAAAAGGCGCTGAACCGTCACAAACGGTATTTAATTTGTTGCAAAAAGAGGGTATTGCGCTGGACTGGCATCTGATTCGCAATAAAGCCAGCGAACAAGTTCGCCATATCGAATTGCAGAAATTTGAACTGGCTAAAAAGGTCAGGGCTGATAACAAATCGGCGACTGCAACCGAAACTGAGGCTGAGAAAAAAGAGGCACAAAAAGAGGGTGCCTCGCCAGCGGAGGCTCCTGAGAAGGAGGCGGTACCCGAGGAAGCTGTCAGTTCGGAAGAAACGGCTGATGCAGAGCCTGAAATTGAAACCGCGCCCGAAGAGCAGGAAACAGCGGCGGCAGAGGAACCTGTCAACGAGGAAAAGGAAGGTAGCGCAGAGACAGCTCCGGAAGAAGTTAAGACAGAAGAAGCAGCACCTGAGACCGGAGAAGAAGTTACTGAGGAGAAAAAAGACGCGGAATAACTTGCTGGAAGTAAAAAACAATTATTTTGGATTTTCTTGAATATTTTTTATTAAATTCTTTCGATTACCTTATAGTGTAAATGATGTAATCAGAAACCAGTAATAAGGAGTAACAGTTATGAAAGACTTCGTCGAGTATATTGTCAAGAAATTGGTGGATCATCCTGATGAGGTACGGGTTTCTCAGATCGACAGTGAAAAAACTGTCATTATGGAGTTACAGGTAAAAGAAGGTGACCTGGGCAAGGTAATTGGAAAAAAGGGTCGTACAGCCAAAGCCATACGGACTCTTTTAACGGCGGCGGCAGCTAAGCAGGGTCAAAAGCGCGCGATTTTGGAAATTATTGAATAGTTGTGGATGACATAAACAGCAGAATCCCTTTCGGATATGTACAGAAGAGCCGGGGATTAAAGGGTGAACTGCTGGTTGCGCTGAGATCCACAGATATTGCGATTGAAAAGGGAATAAGGGTCGTTTGGTTAGGTGACGATCCTGACCAGGCGAATCCCTGGAGGGTGGAATATTTACGCCCGCAAGGGGCGGTGGCTTTTTTAAAATTGAAGGATGTAAAATCGCGGGAAGAAGCAGATTTCCTGAAAGGAATTGCCGTATTTATTGCAGCGCGGGATATTGTCAATAATGCTCCGGTAAAATTGCTTGGATATTCGGTAATTTCCGAAAATGATCATCACTTGGTGGGCGAAATTGTTGACCTGGATTCCACAGAGATACAACAACGCCTGATTATCAAAAGTGGTGATAAAATCGTGGAAATTCCGGTCGTCGCTGAATTCATTAAAGCTATTGATCACGAAAAACGGACGGTCAGCGTCTTTTTGATTGATGGATTGGAAGGGTAGATGAAGATCTGGTTTGTGACCGTGTTTCCGGAAATGATCAGAGCCTATCTGAAAGAGAGCATGTTCAAAAAGGCGGTTGAGCAGCAACTGGTTAGTTTTCAAGTCTGGGATTTACGGGATTTCACGACCGATAAACATCGGCAGGTGGACGATAAGCCCTTTGGCGGCGGCGCCGGTATGGTACTGAAGCCGGAGCCCTTTTTTCGGGCTTACGACCGACTGAAGGAGATACAGAAAGAGAATCCTTTCAGAGTCATCTGCCCATCGCCGCAGGGGAAATTATTCAATCACCGGCGTGCCGTTGAACTGTCCCGAGGCGCAGACCTTGTCTTTTTCTGCGGACATTACAAAGGCATTGACGAGCGGGTTATGCAAAATCTTGTGGATGAAGAGATCAGTATTGGCGATTATGTGTTGACCGGCGGTGAATTGCCAGCGCTGGTGATTGCGGATTCCATTATCCGGCACATTCCCGGCGTGCTGCATTCCTACGAATCCGCCGAAACGGATTCCTTTGCCGATGAATTACTGGAAGGACCGATTTACACCCAGCCACGCGAATACCGTGGACTCAATGTTCCGGAGGTCTTGCTAAGCGGAAATCATCAGAAGATTGAACAATGGCGTAAACAGCAGCGCCTCGAAAGAACGAAAGAGAGACGTAAAGAATTGTTAAACGAAAAAATTGAAAAAAATGATATTGGAGGAAAAAATGGATAAACTCGCTGCAGCCACTGCAGACCAGATTCGCACGGATATACCGGATTTCAAAGCCGGAGATACCGTGGCGGTTGAATATAAAATTATTGAAGGTAACCGGGAACGGACGCAACGTTTTCAGGGGGTTGTGATTGCCCGCAGCGGCGGCGGAATCAACGAGACCTTTACGGTGCGAAAAATTTCTAACGGGATTGGCGTAGAACGGATTTTTCCGCTGCATTCACCGAAAATCAGCAGCGTTGAACGCATTTCGGTGGGCAAGGTTCGCCGTGCCAAACTTTACTATTTACGCGGTCTGAAAGGGAAAGCCGCCAAGATTAAAGAGAAACGCTGATTTCCCGATTTTCACTCTGATCAGAGCCGTCATTCAATGAAAAAAGCCCCGAAATATTTACGGGGCTTTTCCATACAAAGCGGTACTGCTCTCAGGTTTTCATGAAAGGATAACGATAGTCCCTGGGCGGGACGAAGCTTTCTTTAATTGTCCGCGGCGAAACCCAACGCAGCAGATTGATCATGCTGCCGGCTTTATCATTGGTGCCGGATGCCCGACTGCCGCCGAAAGGTTGCTGACCAACGACTGCGCCGGTGGGTTTATCATTAATATAGAAATTGCCTGCGGCGTGTTGTAAAATAGCAGACGCCAATGAAATTGCCTGCCGGTCTTTGGCAAAAACAGCGCCAGTCAGAGCGTAGGGGGACGTTTCATCGCAGAGGTGCAAAGTCTTCTCGTAGTCCTGATCAGCATAGATGTAAATTGTCAAAACGGGACCGAAAATCTCTTCTTCCATGGTCTTAAAGTGCGGATTGCTGGTGAGGATGATCGTCGGTTCGATGAAATAGCCCTCGGAGTCTTCGGCTATTCCGCCGGTGATGATTTCGGCGTCCACGGCATTCCGGGCATATTCGATATAGCTGCGGATGCTCTCATAAGCCGCCCGGTCAATAACGGCATTGAAAAAGTTACCAAAATCGCGAACGTCGCCAATTGTGATGGTCTGGATTGTGTCAGTCAGCTTCTTTTGCAACGCCGGCCAGATGGATTTGGGGATATAGGCACGGGAGACCGCCGAGCATTTCTGACCCTGATATTCATAGGCACCGCGAATCAGGGCGGTATTCAGTTCATCAAGATCGCTGCTGTTATGGGCGAATACAAAATCCTTGCCGCCGGTCTCGCCTACAATCCGGGGATAGGTTTTATACGAGGAGATATTCGTACCGATGGTTTTCCACATGCTTTGAAAGACAGCGGTACTGCCGGTGAAGTGAACGCCGGCTAATTGGGGATGCGATAACACATTTGGACCGACATCCTTGCCGCTGCCGGGTATAAAGTTGATTACGCCAGCCGGCAAACCGGCTTCTTCGAGTAGTTTCATTAAATAATAGGCGGAAAAAACGGCGGAAGAAGCGGGTTTCCATAAAACCGTATTACCCATCACAGCCGGCGCAGTCGGCAGGTTGCCGGCGATGGAGGTAAAATTAAACGGCGTTACCGCAAAGATGAAACCCTCCAAAGCGCGTTGTTCGATCCGGTTCCACTGTCCGGGGGGCGAGAGGGGCTGTTGTTCGTAGATTTGTTCCATATATTTGACATTGAAATTCCAGAAATCAATCAGCTCGCAGGCGGAATCAATCTCCGCCTGAAACACGTTTTTGCTCTGGTTCAACATGGTTGCCGCATTCAGGATGGCGCGCCAGGGACCGGCTAGCAGAGCACCGGCTTTTTTAAAGATGCTTGCCCGTTCCCACCAGGGCAGGTGCGACCATTCCTGCAAGGCTTTTTGCGATGCTTTCACAGCCATCTCGACTTCAGCCGGACCGGCTTTATGATAGGTCGCCAGTACGTGACTGTGCTTATGCGGCATGACTGATTTTGCGGTTTGTCCGGTTTTAATCTCCTTACCGCCGATGATGAGGGGAATCTCAATCTGTTCACCGGACATTTTGTCCAGGACGCTTTGCAGCTCATCCCGCTCAGCGCTGCCCGGTCGGTAGGCTTTGATCGGTTCATTTAGTGGTTCGGGTAATGAAAATTTGGCGTTCGACATGGGTCACCTCGCTTTTTGATGCATTAAACCTTTTTCTCGAATAAAACTTAAAATAAATACTGTCTTTGAGGTTGAATTATTCACTTTTTTAAGTTAATAAATCCAGTGCAAGGGTGGTAGGATAAAATTGTTACTTTGCGGAATTTTTTGAATGTTCTATATTTCAATTAATTTTTATTATATTAAGTCATGCGGAAAATATTTGTTACCCGGAAATCCCGTCGCATTTTTTGGTTAATAACCTTGATTCTTTACTGTTCGCTGCTAGAAGCTCAGCTCCAGTTGCAGAAAGTCGAGATCATTGCCAACCGGAACAACGCGCCCTACTGGACAAATTCTTCCATAATTGCTGACGCCGGTGACAATCTCAGATTATCTTTTATATTGACAGTTCGCCCCGGAAATCTATACTCGTCTCTGTATGTTTCACCGAGGAAAAACATTATTCTTAACGGCGACACACTCGATGGCAAGACCCTTGTAGTCCCGAAAGATATAATGACCGAATCAACTATCATAAAATGGTACCGGGTAGCTCCGGAAAAGTTGGATACGGTTTATACCAATCAGCTTGGATTTGTGACTCCTTATGTGACGGTGTGCTATCGGGAGTTGCCTTTACAAAAGTGGCAGAACAGCCCGGAGATTAATCTGAATGCCACGGCGATTTACCGCGATCTCTTTCCCGGCACAGTCTGGTTAAAGGTTGAAATCTGTCACGGTCGGGATTTTGTCAGTTCGGCAGGAGCTGACCAGCGCTGTCAGACGGATCGCGGTTACGATTTTGGAGGTTTAAGTGAAGCAATTTTTCGAATCAGTTGTCGCGGTCGAACCGGTTCGAAGTTGCTGGATAATGTTCTGCTTTACCGCAATGTCCCGTTGATCGCCAACCCGGTCTCCTATGATCAATTCTGGCATAATCACCAGACGATGAAGTGGATCGGCGGTAATCTGAGCAGTTTTATCGTGGCGGCGGCGATGCAACTGGATGTATCGTTGCTCGATTATGTGGATAAACTGCCGCTGCCGGAATATAACTATTTCGAAATAACGGAATATTATTGCAAGGAGCTGATCCTCCGATCGGACTTTTATATCGGATGCGACAAGGGGAAAAAGGTTTTACTGAATGAGCACCTTTTTCATCAGGGCGATATCATCATCAGCAGGGATCGGGTTGCTCTTTTTTACCGGGATCAGAGTTCGCCGGATTCGGATAAAATGGGTGAAGCAAATGCTCTGCTGGATCGCCGTGATCTTGTACTGGAGTGCAATGAGAGTTCACTGCGGATCGGGACGTTGCAGGAGGTACTGGGAGACACGGTCAGCCTGGTCCGCTGGAAGCGGCGCTGGTCTTCGTATTAGTTTTTCTAAAGTGTCTTGAGATTGAATTATTGTAGGATTTTTTGTGCGGCGGCTTCGGGATCATCCACAATCGGGAAAATCGGCAACAATCCGGCGATTTCAAAGACCTCTTTGATGTCATCCTTCACCGAACATAGAATCATTTTACCGCTGTACTGATTTAATTTTTTGGCGGCGCCGAGCAGTACTCTCAGACCGGCGCTGCTGATGTAATTAAGTTCTGAAAAATCGAGGATAAATTTTGTGTTATTGGCATCAATCACCGGGATGAGTTTTTTCTCCAGATCTCCCGACGTATTGGAATCCAGATTTCCTTCAATTGAGTAAATGTTGATGTTCTCAATTTTTTCGATATTTACTTGCATTCCCTACCCTTTTTTTCTTGTCGGTTACTTATGTTTACATTTCTTGGTTAAAACTAAGGTATTTTTACCATTTTTGGAACTGTAATTTATCTCATCCATCATATTTTTTATCAGGTAGATGCCCAGACCGCCGATTTTACGGTCCGCCAGATTGCTATCCACGTCCGGTTCCGGTGCATCGGCGGGATCAAAGGGATTGCTGTCATCAATGATCTCCAATTTGAGGTAATCCTTTTCCAGGGTGTAGCGTATCTCGATGTAATGTTCGTCTTTATCGGAATAGCCGTAGGAGATAATATTGGTCAGGATTTCATCAATTGCGAGATGCAGCGTGAAGATATCCTTGTCGGGGACGGCATACTGGCGGCTGAAGCGGGTAATTTCTTCGCAAACATGTTCGATTTCAGGAATTTTATTTGAAATTTTGATTTCGATTAAATTTGCCACATTACCTGCTTTGAATTTTACAGATTGACTTCCAGTCCTTCAATTGCCAGAAAAACTTCGAGCTTTTTATCGGGATAGTTAATATTGCCGTAGTCAATTGATTTTTTCAGAATGTTTTCGATTTCAAAGTCGTCCCGCTCTGGTTCGTGGTGGAAAAGGGCGAGCCGTTTGACATCGGCTTGGACGGAAAAATCAATTCCCACAAGTGCCGAACTGTGACCCCAGTCCTCTTTGTGGATTGCCTCCTCAAAGGTATACTGGGCATCAAACACCAGGAGATCGGCGTGTCTGAAAAATTCGATGTGATTTTTTGTATTTTTACCTGATAAATCTTTGTATTCCGAGTCGGTGGCATAGACAAAGGATTTACCCCCATAATCAACACGATACCCGAAGGAGCCGCCCGGATGATAGAGCGGGAAGTTCGTGATTTTGACGTTGCCGATATTAATGCTGCTGTTGTGTTCTAATTGGATGAATTCTTTTTTTGAGCCCATCTGATTCAACGCCACCGGGAAAAACCGGTAATCCTGCTGGACTTCAAGCCGTTCCTTTAAATTGGGATGACCGCTGTAGAAATGGAGCGTATTACTGGGGAAAAAAGCCGGTGAGAAGAACGGGAAACCGATCATATGATCCCAGTGGGTGTGAGTAAGAAAAATGTGAATATCAAGCCCCTCGGTCTTCTGATCGTTTTTCATAATCGCATTGCCAAGATTCTTGATGCCGCTGCCCATATCAAAAATGATCAGTTGATTGTCCGCCCGGACTTCAATACAGGCGGTATTTCCGCCGATTGTTCCAGCCTCAACAGGAGAAAGAGTATCAATGTAGCGATTGATTGCGGGTAAATCGTGCAGCTGCTTTTCGCTGATTTTACGGAGGATTCGTTTAATTTTCTGCTTAATCTGGACGCTGGATTGAGGAGTGGGAATCGAGCCTCGGACGCCCCAGAATTTGACTTTCATTGATTTTTCCAATTGCTGAATGCCTCTCGTTCTATGGGTTATCTCTAATAATTGAAACAATTTATCTTTTGTGTAAACATATTGCAATAAAAATAATAATGCTCTGAAAGGATATCTAAATATCGGTTCTTGTTAGACTTGGGATCATTTTTTATTTGATAATGTGATCGGGGTTACAATTTTGAAAACCGGATTGATAAAAAACCGGCGTAATTTGGGCATCAGCAGTCCTTGGAATAATGGGTAAAACCGGCTATATTTTTGCCATGATTTCGATCTCAATTATAAGGAAAAGAGGACCCCATGATAAGGATTTACATTCTATTATTGATCGGTTTAGCGGTTTCCTGTTCTAATCAGACTAAAAAAATAGAGATGGACGCGCAACATCTGATTGACAGTCTGACAATGGTTATTCAACCTCTGCAGAAAGAGAGTGCTTTAGCCTATTGGAATGCCACTGCCACCGGCGAGGATCACTATTACGCGCGTTATGCGGAGCTGGAAATAGAACTGACCGGGGTTTTCTCGAATCCGGGGACCTTCCGAAAGTTGGATGCATATAAAAAATCCAAAATCCGGAATCCTGAACTGGCGCGGCAGATCGAAGTGCTCTATTTGCAATATTTAGCCCGGCAGACCGATCCTGAGCTGCTTAACCAAATCACCACGTTATCTACCAAAGTTGAGCAGCGGTTCAACACTTTCCGGGCGGTGGTGGACGGAAAACAGTTGAGTACCAATGATATTAAGGCGATTTTATCGAACAGTAATGATCCGGAACTGCGTAAGAAAGCCTGGGAGGCGTCCAAGCAGGCTGGTCCTTTAGTCGGGAAGGATTTTTTAAAACTGGTCGAATTGCGCAATCAATCCGCCCGGGCGGTCGGTTTTAACAATTTTTATGAAATGCAGCTGATTCTCGGCGAGCAAGACCCGGCGGAAATTCAGCGTATTTTTACGGAGTTGGATGAAGATACCCGTCAACCCTTTATCGAGATGAAAAGAGAGATTGATCAGGTGTTGGCGGAGCGGTTTGGGATTGCTGTTGACGACCTGCGTCCCTGGCACTATTCGGATCCCTTTTTTCAGGAGGCACCGGTGGTCACGGAGGTCAATCTTGACCAGTATTATCAGGATCAGGATGTGGTCGCATTAGCCCGCCGGTTTTACAACAGTATTGGCAATAACGTGGACGAAATCCTGAAAAACAGCGATCTGTACGAGCGGGAGAATAAATATCCCCATGCCTACTGTATTGACATTGATCACGAGGGTGATGTGCGGGTCATGATGAATGTCAAACCAACCGAAGCCTGGATGTCAACGGCATTGCACGAATTGGGACATGCTGTTTACGACCTGAAGCAGGATTACAGCGCGCCCTATTTTCTACGGGGACCGGCGCATTCATTTACGACTGAGGCGGTGGCGATCTTTTTTGAGCGACTGTCGAAAAATCCCGACTGGATGCAACGAGCGCTGAATCTTACGGATCAGCAAAAAAAGGCTGTCACCGAACTGACCGCCGATGCGCTCCGAATGGAAAAACTGATTTTTGCGCGCTGGTCACTGACGATGCTGAATTTCGAAAAGGAGTTATACGCCAATCCCAAACAGGATTTGAATAAACTCTGGTGGGATATGGTCGAAAAATACCAGCTGCTCAGGCGTCCGGAAAACCGCGATATGCCCGATTATGCTGCCAAGATTCATGTCTGTCTTTATCCGGTTTATTATCATAACTATCAGCTGGGTGGGCTGCTGGAAGCGCAATTCCGACAGGCGCTTGCCCGCAGTCAGGACCTTAAGGATGTCAATGATATTCGCTATACGGATAATCCGGAAATTGGTAGATTTTTTATCGAAAAGGTGTTTAAACCGGGCAACCGCTTCCGCTGGGATGAGATGATCATCAGAGCCACCGGAGAGAAACTGACCTCAAAATATTTCATCGAGCAGCTCTGATGGGGCGGTCAATATTCAACCAACAGACCCGAATTGATCTTTTCAAGGGTAGCTTTTATATATAAAGTGCTTGACAGTTAGAAATTTATACACAATATTCAAAGTACTTTTTAAATGGGGAGGGGATGACCGGGTATTTTATCCCTACAACGACACTTATAGAAATCATAAAATATACCCAAGTCTTTTCTTCCTATGCGAGAGGTAAGCCTTATAATTATTTCTTTGAACCCACTTAACAAATGATATTGCTCCATCGATATCATAAATTTTTAAAGGTAATACAACTTCAAGCAAGACTCTAAGCTGCGATAGCGTAATTGATAGCGCTTTTTTTTCCCAATCTGATTTTCAGATGCCAAAGAAAAAAGTGGGATAGCATACAGGTTAAAATATGATGATTCCACCCCGTATATTTTCTGACCTCATACTGATCCATCCCCAATTCACTTTTCGTCTCTTCAAAACATTGCTCTATGGCCCATCTAAGACCGCTTAGCCAGACAAAGGTCTTTAATTTTGTACTTTCAGGTGCGTTGCTTTCGTAATAATAATATGTAGGATTGTCTCCCAAAGTTCGTTTGATGATAAGCCAAACAGTTTTCTGAGGTAGTCCAGCCTTCGATAGAACAACACGTTTTCTCGTAAATTCATACTCTATCGGTCCCTTAGTACCTTCGGACACTTTACGTCGGTACCAAAAATAATCATTTATATTTTTAGCAAGAGTTTCGAAAGATATGGGTTTCTTCTCTGTTTTTTCTACAACCTCTTTGGCGCGAAGTTCTCCTTTATACTTGTATTCCTTTTTTCTTGTAATCGGACTTTTTAACCAACATAATGTGTCAGATGGCATGCCTACAAAATAAATTAAACCTTCACATTTTTCTATAGCATCAGTAAATCCAGAACTATTTCCATATAGGGAATCTGCCAAAACGTATTTAAATGGAATAACTTTCTGCTTTTGAAAATTCTGAAACATCTCAACTGCCAATTGCGGTTTGGTCTTGTACTCAACATCTTCAGGAATTTTACATTTAATCTTTCTTTCCTCGTAATCTTCATCAAACCATTTCTCAGGAATAAATAACCGTTTATCTAATAAAGCATAACCCGAAGGGGACGCATAAGCAGCAAAGACTCCAACTTGACAATTATCAACCTTGCCCAAATTACCACAATACTGTTTTGCTACTCCGGCTGAATCGTTTCCTTTTTTAACAAATCCAGACTCATCAAAAATCAATATTCCGTTGGAATCGCCCATATCTTCGTTTATCATATTATGGTATTTGTGCAATATCTTATTCTCATCCCACACTACGTCACTTACCAGTCTTTGCATCGATCGCACCTCTCCTCCTTGAATGTTCAGTGCAATCGGTTCAATGGATTTTCTTTCCAATTTACTAAGTTGACCTACAGTATATCGAAAAAAATTCTTCCTCGGCTCACTTCTTGAAAAGCAATCTTTAAACTCCTCATGAAATCCTTTCAGTTCATCAATAAATTCCTCAACCTCTTTCTTTTCTACACTGAACTTAGGTATCGAAAAGGTTTCACCATTGGTTCGACATTCTGGCAACATACTTTACCCCCTTTTTTTGTTGCCAGAAATATAGCAAATTATTTTTT
>Ga0129302_1002689_pt1 | contig 12576 bp, 4 predicted proteins | sample BlaSprsedimmetaG_FD_94476 | JGI IMG/M metagenome (GOLD analysis project Ga0129302, IMG submission 94476) | Hot spring sediment bacterial and archeal communities from California, USA to study Microbial Dark Matter (Phase II) - Blank Spring... | ecosystem: Environmental > Aquatic > Thermal springs... | reverse complement strand
TCAACTTGATTCGATTGGTATTGATCTGGTAGGCGCGGAACAAATTGTGGGCTAGGCTTTGAATGTATTCGCCAAAGTTCACTTTTGTCAAATTCTTTGACCGGTACAATTTTTCGTGAACCAGCGCCATGGAACGAATGCGATACTGACTGTCTTGGAACATTTCCAGCAACTTTCCGTCCTGAATATAGCCCGATTGTAAATGCAACAGACTGGAAATCACCTGAAGATTATTTTTTACCCGGTGGTGAACCTCTTTGATCAATATTTCCTTATCTTTCAATGAAGCTTTCAATTTCTCTTCAGCATCTTTGAGATCGGTGATATCAGAAAACACCACCACACCCGCAATAATTTTTCCGTTGTCATCTTTCACCGGCGCAGCATTTGTCAGCATGAATCTGTTTTCACCATCGTCTCTTTTAATGATCACAGTTTCATTGTTGACAACCTCGCCTTTGCGGATCGCCCGGGATAGTGGAAGCTTTTCACTGTCGTATAATTTTCCATTCAGATGGTAAAATTGCCAATTTTCTGCATGAGCCTGATATGGAATTTCGGTGAGTGATTTTTCTGATTTTCCTCGAAGTGTAAGTGCATTGGAATTAGCAATACGAATTGTTGCGTCCGGTGCATCAGCGATAATTATACCGGCAGGCGTCTGCTCAATCGATGCCAATAAAAGCGCCTGAAGCTTAGCCAGTTCCTGTTGGGCTTTGACCTGTTCGGTAATGTCTTTGACAACCGTTACCACACGGACGACTTTATTCGCATCCAATACCGGAATTTTAAAGGTCTCGGTAGTTATATGCTGTTTGTTGATTGCCAGCGTATTGATGATTTTATGATTTTTTGCGCTACGAAATACATCAAGATATTCCTGCCGTACTTTATCCGAAAGAAATGGAAAAACATCAAACAAGTGTTTTCCGACAGCGTTCGGATCCAATCCTAACTTTTGATTCCATTGGTAAAATTTTTTGTTAAAAACCAGTACAGTAAATCCCTCATCAATCACATGAATCGCATCGGGCATGGAATCAATGGTGGTGCGATATTGAGCTTCTGATTCTTTTAATTGAAGCGTTCGCTTTTGAACCTGCCGCTCCAATAGCGCGGAATAACGGCGTTGAGAAATGTTTCGCCCCAGGCTGTATATAACCAATCCCAATATCAGAAAAGCGACCACCAAAAACCACCACCTGGTCCAAAGCGGTTTCTGGATATAAATGAGAGGCGATTGAATTTCGCGGCTCCAAAGACCGACATCATTTTTCGCCCTGACCAGAAGTTGGTAGGTTCCAGGTTTTAAATTAGTGTAACGCAGTTGCATCTCTGTAGGACCGGTTGCGGAAGACCAGTCTTTTTCATAGCCCTCAAGTTTATAATGATATGAAAGTTGTTTTTCATTAATAAATGAAATTGCTTTGAATTGAAAATCCAGATTGTTTTTGTTATGGCCGAGTCGGATTTCTTTTTTTTCAGTTGAATAGCTTTTATCATAAACGCTCAAGTCGCAAAATTGAATCAGCGGCGCTGCAATCTGTTTTTGAATAAAATCAAATTCTTCCTGATAGCAGGAAACGCCCTGATCGGTTCCGATCCAGATGTTGCCGAAGTAATCAACAATACCCGCCGAGCGATTGATCTCATTTCCCGACAATCCTTCGTTCACCGAATAATGGCGCAATTCTATTCCATCCCAGCAGTAAACACCGAAATTGGTGCCGAACCAGATTCGATACTGATTATCTTCAAAGATCAAATAGACCGGTCGGCGAATCTGCAGCTTATCAGCGCTGTATTCGGCGAGCGAATCATGGCTGATGGTATAAAGACCGGCTTTGGTTCCCACCCAGATCCGATCCTGACTGTCGACCAGATAAGCGCAAACATCATTGGCAGAAAAATTTGACTGACTGGCGAATTGTGACCATTTTCCATCCTGATAGATAAACAAGCCGGTCTCTAAGGTTGCAACCGCAAGCGCGTTATTCGGGCCCTGAAACAGTTTTCGATAATAGCGTTTTTCATCTCCAGGCGGACCCACAAAAACCGGCTTATTATCATCCAGCCGGTACAATCCTCTGCGGTCGTTCAATACCCACAATTTATCTGCATTGTCAATTAAAACCGACGTCGTCGGATTGTCGAACTGAAGAATTTTTTCATAACTTTCAAAAGGTTTGCCGCTTTTAAATTTTAGTAGTCCCAATTTCGAAGCCGCCAAAAAAATGTCGCCTTTCCGATCAACTGCAATATCCAGCACACGGGTGTCAGCGCCGATTTGTGAAAAAGAATCTGTCAACGGCAAGGGGAAGCTGGAACGATCATCAAAAAATGTGACACCGTTCTTATGACCGAAGATCATTTTACCGGGCTGATATTCAGCGATCGAAGCCACTTCATTTTCTAACAGGTTGTGCCTTTTTCGATACTTTTTAAATTGCATGCTGACAATTTTGCTCACTCCTTTGAGACTGCTCACCCAGACATTTTTTTCCCGGTCGAGAAAAAAATCGGTCACACCATCTGAAATGAGTCCGGAGTTCTGGTTCAGCAATTCAATATGTTTGCTTTGGGGGTGACAATAGTATAATTCATTCAGATTCCCGATATAAAGCCCGCCAAAGTCGTCCACTAACATTCTCACATGATTTTTACCGATCGTTATCCATTTTGTAATATCGGTCAACCAGGGAGTAAATTTGTCATTGACAATCGCGCCGATCCAATCTTTGCCAACCAGCCAGACCTCGTTATTTTGGTTGGTAATTTTTGAAGATTTCTTCAGCTCTATTCCACAAATATTTCTCCCCGGCAAATTCAGCCGATCAACCAGCGAATTGTCAATACGATCACCTTCAATCACCGAAATGCCGTTCTCGGTTGCCACCCAGAGTTGGTTGTTAAAGGCAATCACCCCTTTTACCCGGTCGTGAAGCAAACCGTTTTCAGTCCGCCAATTTTTCCAGTTTTCGCCGTCGTAAACAAACAGACCGTTATCACCTGTCCCAAATACAAAATATCGCTGCTGGTTAAAATAAAATATTTTAAACAGAGCAAGCTCATCATTGGGCAATTTAAAGCCTGGACCTCTGATGGTCTCCCAGCGTTCTCCAGTGAAATATGATATGTTGGCGAACTGCCGGTTGTTTACCGACCAAATTGTACCGTCGCGGTCCACAGCTACTCCCAACTGAACTGATGAGCTCAAACCATCACCAACCGAATAAGATTTCCATTTTGAACCGTCGTACACTGAGATGCCCGCTCGCGTCGCAAACCACATCTGCCCCAGATGATCCTGACACAGGTCATAGACCATCGAATTCGCCAGTCCGTTAGCCTCGCTGTAAGTATGAACCAGATAACTTTGCCCGTTTATTTGACAAAAGGAAAGCAAAGCAATCAATGAGGCCCAAACAACTATCCGCGTCTGAAGTGCCATATTACCTCTCTTTTTTAATAAAATTCAATTCAAACTCAGTGCCTCCATCGCCGCGTATTTCCATCTTGCCCTGCAATTGATCTGCCAGTGTATTGACAAGCTGCAACCCCAATGTTTTTTTGTTCTCAGTTTTCAAATATTTGTCCAGTCCGATCCCATTATCTTTAACGATCAGGGTGCAAACGCCTTCCGGATTTAAAGTAAAATCGATGCAAACCTGGCCTTTTTTCATTTTTGGAAAAGCGTATTTTAACGAATTTGAGACCAGTTCATTGATGATCAATCCGCAGGGAATGGCTTCATCAACATCCAGCGTTACTTCATCGACTTTGGTTATCAATTGAATTCTACCCGGATCAACATTGTAGGTACGAAACAGGTATCTTGCCAAATCCTGGATGTATTGTTTTAAATTAATATTGGCTAAATTTTCAGATTGATACAGCTTTTCATGCACCAACGACATGGACCTGACCCGGTTCTGGCTCTCCCGGAATAGCACCATTATATCTTGATCGGTCACGTGTTTGGATTGCAAATAGAGCAAAGAGGAAATCACTTGCAAATTATTTTTCACCCGGTGGTGAATTTCTTTCAGCAGGACAGTTTTCTCCTCAAGTGACACCTTTATTCTTTCCTCGGCCTGTTTACGCTCGATAGACAGTCCAATTTGGTGAGACGCAAATTTCAATATTTCCAGCTCTTCTTCACCGTAAGCGTATTCATCCTGGTAACTCTGGACGACCACGGCGCCGATCTTCTGATTGCTGGCGCGTAGCGGTACGCCGAGCCAGACTTTGCACATGGTGCCGACAGGCTTGATTTCGCCAGTTTCGATCAGTTTTTCGATCTCGTGTTGTTTAAGCAGCAGCGGTTTGTTTTTTTTGATGACATGAGCCGTTAATGTTTTTGCTGCGGGAAAGGTTTTGAATTCATCGTATTCATCGCGGAAAAACGGAGACCTGATCAGATCAGTTTTGGCGTCGTACAGGGCGATAAAAAAATTATTGGTATCCAAAACCAGGCTGAGTTCCTTTCGGATAATCTCGAACAATTCATTCAAATCACTGGAAGTGAACACTGCGTTGCTGATTCGGTAAAGCAATTCCTGCACTGTTTCAGCCCGTTTACGATAACGGATGTCGCGAAAGACAACCTGAGAGGCTGGTTTGCCCTTAAAAATAACGTTGGCAGCAGCGACTTCCACGTCAACGGTCTTGCCGTCGGAGCGGATAAATTTCTCTTCAATAAGCGGCGCTGACTTTTGTTGATAAACCTGTTCGATCCTCTCTGTAACTATTTCAAGATATTGTGGATGCACAAAATCTCTAAAGTCCCTGCCGATATATTCATCTGCCGATTGTGCGCCCAGTATTTTCGCGGCTTCGCTGTTGGCGTAAACGATTTTCCCTTCGCTATGGACCGCGATGGCAATCGGAGAATTTTCCGCCAGATTGCGGTAGCGTTCCTCGCTTTCGCGCAGCGCCTCCTCTGCCTTTTTACGCTCGGTAATGTCCAGAACTTGCGTTAAAAAATATACCGGCGCCCCGTCACCGTCTTTGATTAAACTCATCCGCAAAATCACATAAACCACTCTTCCGTCTCTTTTGATAAACCGTTTCTCAAGTTCGAATCGTTGAATTTCACCAGACAATAGCTTTTGATGCAATTGTAAATTTTCTTCCACGTCATAGGGATGGGTTAATTCGATAAATTTCATTCGCTGGAGCTCTTTGATAGAATAGCCCAGGGTTTCGCAAAAGGCGCTATTGGCTTTCAAAATCTGGTAATCCAACCCTACCGTGGCAATGCCGATGGGCGCATGTTCAAAAACCATCCGAAATTGCTGCTCACTCTCCTGCAGCGCTTTCTCCATTTTACACTGCTCGGTGATGTCTTTAACCGCCACATACACCAATTTTCTGCCGTGGACATCGATCGGTCCGGAAAAGGTTTCGACATCCCGGATTTCGCCGGAGGCGAGACAATGTTTAAATTCAAACAAGTTTTTGTTCTCTCTTCTCCCAGCCGCCATTTTTTTGCGCACCACCCTGGCAGGAAGCGTATTTAAATCCATTATCGTCATGTTGAGCAAATCAGCTTTGGAATATCCATAGTAGCGGAGCGCTGCTTCATTGGCATCCACAATTTTCAAATCCGAGTCATTGACATCCAGCAACAGAATCACCGCCTGATTTTTTTCAAACAACGCATGGAAAATGGCTTCGCTTTCTTTAATGGCTCGCTCGCCATTTTTTCGCTCGGTAATATCTTCAAACGATCCCATCAAGAGTGATGGCGCCCCGTTTTCATCGCGGATTAATGTGGCTGCAACCTGGACTTCAAAGGTTTTGCCGTCCTTCCGCTTTGCTGTCAATTCGCCGTTCCATCTGCCATTGGTTAATATTTGTTTGAAGGCATGTTTTGCTTTTTTTCTGTCATGCCAAAAATCAATCCCATTTTTACCGACCACCTCCGAATCATTTTTAAAGCCCCACATATTGAGCATGGCGCGATTGACATAGGTAAGCCTGCCGCGGAAATCTTCGAGCCCGATGCCGGTCAACGATGATTCGAAGGCGACATCTTTAATGCGCAGTTCTCTTTCCGCCGCTTTTCTCTCAGTAATATCCGTGGTGGACACGAGTACCCGCGCCAATGATTCTTCATAACCGGGCATTACTGATAATTTGAATAAAACGTATCGAACATCACCGCTGAGGGTCTTGGTGAGAATTTCATTCTCAAAGAAAAGCTCGCCCGCTGCCAGGCTGATAATCTCTTGTTTTAGCGTATGGTAGGTCTTTTGTTCAAATACCAGTTTAGGGTTTTGAATAATGGTCTCTTTTTCGGAAATGCCATAAAGCTTCAGGGTTTCTTTACTGACATCGATTATTTTTAACTGATCCAGACATTTTCGGATCACATCCGGATGGCTATCAAAATAGGCGTTAAAATCATCAACGCCCTCTGCTTTCAAATCATCGATAAATTTTTTGATTGCGGATAAATCCTCCACCCACAGCGGGGTCGGCGATTCTTCAAACAATCCATAATAACGCGCTTCACTCTCTTGCAATTTTTTTTCGATCTGCCTCTTCTTGCTGCGTTCTTTTGCCTCGTGCAGTTCTCTTTCAATGGAGGGAAGCAACCGAACCAGCTTGCTTTTCATCACATAATCCTGAGCGCCGCCTTTCATCGCTTCGACTGCGAACTCCTCGCCGACTGCAGCGGAAATCATGATCACCGGTAAATCAACATCACTCTGTTTTACCATTCTGAGCGCGTCCATCCCGTTAAAATCGGGAAGTTTATAATCGGCAATTACAATGTCCCATATATCCTTCTGTAATGCTTTATCCATTTCATCTGCGGTGGTAACTACTTGCAGATAAGGCACATATCCTCCCAGTTCTAATTCTCGCTTGATAAGCTGAGCGTCATCAGCAGAATCTTCGACCAGCAAAACATTCAGTGTTTTTGACATTCTGTGCTCCTGTTTTCACCCGAAAAAAAATATGTCCCTAATTAGTAAAAAAAATAATAATAATCAACAAATTATTCAGTTTCCGATATTGCCTGGTTATTTAGCGCAGCATCGATAGCAAACCGAAGTTCATCTTCGGAGAACGGTTTTAACAGATATATTAATGGATCTGAAATCGTTTTTGCTTTCTCGATAGTATTTTCATCGGCGTAGGCTGTTAAATAAATAATTGGCGTTTGTTGTTCGGCTCGAATCCGGCGCGCGGTTTCGATACCGTCTATCTTTCCTTTCAACCCAATATCCATAAAAATCAAAACCGGCTCCAATTCCCGAGCCTGCAACAGCGCTTTTTCCCCGCTTGACACAATTATAGAATCGTAGAACCCCAAATTTTCCAACCTTTCAACGATTTCCAAAGCAATGATACGTTCATCCTCAACAACCAGAACTCTGCCGCTGTTCATTAATTTACTCCCAGATTATAAATTCCTTCAAAGCCATTAAAAGCCAAAATAATTCCCATAATTTCGCGCGCAATCCAGCATCATGATGTTTTCTCATTGTTGTGTAGGGTAAAATAGAATGTTGCTCCCTGATTGAGCTGTCCCTCTGCCCAGATTTTCCCGCCGTGGCGATGAATAATACGCTGAACAGTCGCCAGCCCAATACCATTTCCAGGAAAATCTTTTTCCGAATGCAATCGCTGAAATGGTGAAAACAGTTTATTACTGTGCTGTTTATCAAATCCAGCGCCATTATCCCTGATAAAAACAACCTGATCCGGACCTCCATTCAACAAGCCTATCTCTATTTTTGCTTGATTTGTTTTTTGGGTAAATTTCCAGGCGTTGTTTATCAGGTTTTCGAGCGCCAATCGTAACAGCCCCAGATCACCATTCACCTTGACGCCGTCCTTTATCGCGAATTGAACCTGTCTTTGGGGGTCACTTTCCTGGAGCGAATCAGTGATCTGTTTTGCCAGCGAAGACAGATCAACTTCAGTACGCTTCATCACACTCCGAGTCACCCGTGACAATAACAGCAGATCATCAATCAGTTGAGACATTTGTAAAACAGACGATCGAATTCTCTGTAAATAATGTCTTGCTTCATCATCGATTTTATCGGAAAAATTATCAATCAGCAGTTGGGAAAAACCATCGATCCGGACCAGCGGCGCCCTTAAATCGTGGGAAACCGAATAAGAAAACGATTCCAACTCCTTGTTGGCTACCGCCAATTGGGCAGTTCGGACAGCGACCCGCTGTTCAAGCTCTTGGTTTAATTTGAACGTTTCTTGTTCGGCTAATTTTCGTCGCGTAATATCTCTGATGGATTGAATCACGCCGATGACCTTTCCGTCGGAGTTTTTCAACGGATAAGAAACCATATCGTACCATCTTACATTTTCAGAATCGTGAACAACGCTGAAATCTTCCCGGTAAATCTGGCCGGATTTCAGTGTTTGCGAACAGTCACATTCCGAGCAACAGCTTTCACTATTCCGAAAAATCTGGTAGCATTTTTTCCCATTGATCATTTTATCCGCACTGAAAGTTTTTCTTATCCATGAATTAACTTTCAGAATATTCAAATGGTTATCGAGTACGCAAATCCCCTCCTGTACGGTATTGAAAACTTCTTGAAGGAAACGCTCATTTAGTTTCATCTCATTCTCAAGCAAAAGTTGATCATTCAGGGCCTGAGCGTACCTGGTTTCATTCCAAACAGCAGAAATCAATGGACTGATATCCTTTTTTGAGATAAATCCCGTTGCGCCTTTTATCAGCGCATCCAATAAAATAGCTTCGTTGATGGAGTCGGATAAAAAAATGATCGGACGATCAATTCGCAACCGCTGCATGAGTTCGAGCGCATAGAATCCGCCAATGTCAGATAGATCATGATCCACAATGATCACATCCCAGCGCTCACGACGGATCACATATTTGAAGTCCTGGCGGTCTTTAACGCAGGTGAAATTTAGCGAAAAACCAGCGCGTTTCAATCTGGTGATAATTTGGTGCGTGATTTCTGCTGAATTGGCTGCAATTAAAACACGTAGCGTTTTCCCCATGGTGTGTTCCTTTCAACTTGCGGGACGACGCCTTTTCCCCCAGAAAGACGCAGAAGCAACTGACGAAAATCACTTCTCAACCCATTCATCATTGGGACAGATTGTCACCGCGCAGTTTGTTCGGTCAACACTGCACTTAATGCTTTCATTTTGAAATTCGACCATTGCAAAATGTATCGCATTTGTTCAAATCTGTCAAACTCAATTCTAACAGCGCATATCATTTAAGTAACAGAAAATTGGTGCGGCAGGTCTCGGTGCTTTTATGCAACTGTTTTATATAAACTTAAATCATCTTAAAAATCGCCTCAGGTTTCTTCTGGTCGCTACCATTTTAAAATTTTTAACCGCTGAAACCAGATTTAATTATTTAGTCTTTTTATCCGCAAAAAACATTCCATAATGAATCAATGTTGGGCGTTGATAACTGCAATGGTCTCTTTTTCTGCAAGCCGATGCGCCAATGTTTGAGCTAAAAAAAAATCACAAAAATCGCAGCTGGGAAACATTCAACGTTACAGCGCCAAATTCTTCTTCGACCCTGCCTTTGAGCACATAAGGCCGGGAAAGGCTGAGCATGTAGCAAAATTTGCGGTAAGTTTCAGGGAAAAAGATTGTTTCGTAAATTGCGGTGGTGTCTTCAAAACTGATAAACTCCATCAATTCATTTTTCTTGGTGCGGGTCATTTTTCGGGTGACCAACCAGCCGATTGTGGTGACGATTTTGCCGACGTAGTTCTGCAAATTCTGTCCCGGCACGTAAGTTAATTTTGTGATTCGATCCTGGTATAATGTCAGCGGATGTCGGCTGATCAAAAAGCCCAGGGTTTCGGTTTCATGTTGAAGTTGGGTGTTGAGGTCATAATTTTTGGCGCGCGGCAGTGACGCCGGGGTTTCATCAAACAGCGAAAGAGTAGCGTTATTCTTTTTTAGCTGACGGTTATGGCAAAACAGCATCCGCCACATCAATTCCGGACGGCTGCGTCCGGGTTCAATTTCATCAAACACGCCGCCTTTGATGAGGATTTTGATGTCATTGGGATCAATTTTGCTTCGTTTCAAAAAATTATCAAAGGAACGGAACCGACCGTTTTGATCGCGTTCAGCGAGAATATGTTCGATGGCTTTGCGCTGAATGTTTTTGAGCTGCATAAAGCCGACGCGCAACTGACGATCTTTAGCGGTGTAATGCCATTGACTGTGATTAATTTCCGGCAATAGTACCGTCAGTCCCATGCGCCGGGCTTCGGAAATATAAGCGAAAGTGGAATAATACCCCCCCTGATTGCTGATCACAGCAGCGATAAATTCCGCCGGATAGTGGGCGCGCAGGTAACAGGATTTGTACGACACCATGGCGAACGACGCCGAATGGGGCTTGCAAAAACTGTAGCCGGAAAAGCTCAAAATCATGTCCCAGATACGTTCAATGGTCTTCGACTCGACGCCTTTGCGCCGCGCGCCGGCAAAAAATTTCGACCGAAAGTCCAGCATTTTTCTACCAATTCGTTTTTTGGAGAGTATGCGTCGCAAATCGTCAGCCTCGGCCGGATCAAATCCTGCCAGCGCCATGGCAACTTTGGAAACATCTTCCTGATACACCATAATCCCAAACGTTTCTTGCAGAATTTCGTCCAACAGCGGATGCAACGGTTGATAGGGCGCGCCGTGCAGCCGTTTTAAATATTCGACAATATAATCATTTGCCGCCGGACGAATAATGGAGCTATGAATCACCAGATGATCAAAATCCCCGGTGCGCGCTTTCTTTTGCAACAGCCGCATCGCCGGCGATTCGACATAAAACACACCAATGGTATCGCCGTTGCGGATCAATTGCTGAGTCCGCGCATCGTCAAGCGGGTTCCAGAGTTCATAGCGGATATCCACATCATAATTGCGCTTAATCGCTGCCAGGGCATCACGGATCACCGCCAGCGACCGATTTCCCAGCAGATCAATCTTCACCAGTCCGGCATCCTCAGACTGGTCTTTTTCCCACTGGACAATGTTCACCCCTTTGGGCGCCGGTTCAGTGGCAACATATTGGTTGATCGGTTTTGGCGTAATCACCACCCCGCCACAATGCACTGACAAATTGCGCGGGCAGCCCTGAAGTTTTTCTGCCAGCGTCAAAATTTCACGCCACGACCTGTCAAATTCATCATGTTGGTAAGCCGGATTATTGTCAATCAAATCCCGAACCCTGTCCGCGCGGTAAAATTCTGACAGTTTCCGGGTGACGCTATTGATCTCGTTTTCGGGCAACCCATATACTTTGGCAACCTCGCGTACCGCAGCCCGGGCTTTAAATCCAACATGATTGGCGATCATAGCGGTATGCTGCATTCCATATTTTTCAAATACATAATCCAAAACAGCATCCCGTTCGTCCCAGGGAAAATCCACGTCAATGTCAGGCGGGTCTTTTCTGCCGCTGTTCAAAAATCGTTCGAAAAACAGATTGTGCGCAATCGGATCAACGTGGGTGATTTCCAGACAATAGGACACAATACTGGCGGCTGCTGAACCACGGCCACAGGTGCGTCTCGACTGCTGAACAATATCCTGAACCACCAAAAAGTAGGGCGCAAACCCCTTATCCCGAATAATTTGCAGCTCATACTCGAGCCGTTTTTTCACCGCCTCGCTAACTGCGCCGTAACGTTTTCGCGCGCCCTGGTAGCAGCGTTGCTTCAACAGTTCAAAAGCGCTTCCATTGTCAGTGCCGCTAAAAGTTGGAAAAACCGGATCGCCCAGATCAAGGTTGCTCAGGCAACGATCAGCTATTTCCCGGGTGTTTGATAGAGCCGCCGGACAATCGGGAAAAGCCCCGGCCATCTGGGCCGCTGTCTTCAGCCAACTGTCGGGCGAGGCCAGTTCTGCCGGAGCCAGCCGGGAAAGCGCCACGTTACAATCAATCGCCCGCAACAGCCGATGCAGCGCAAAATCTTCGGGATTGATAAAATGAACGTTGTTGGTCGCTACCGGGGGAATAGCGCTTTTGCGCGCATAATTGAGCAAAGACAGCCGTCGCGGTCCGGGCAAAACCTCAACGAATAGATTGTTTTCCGGCAGGTTGGAGCGCAGTGAATTCAACAGCGATATATGCTCGGTCAGCACAATGAGACCTTCCTGGTAGCGTATCAACTCCTCAGATAACGAAAAATTGGTATCCTGATGACGATGCGAAATAATGCGACATAAATTGCCGTAGCCCTTCCGGCTTTCAACCAGCAATAATGCCCGCAGCCCAGCGGAAACAAGTTCCGCGCCGATTATCGATTTGACGCCGATTTCTCTGGCGATTTGCAAAAACCAGATCAGCCCGTAAATTCCGTTGGTATCGGTCAGCGCCAGCGCATCCATGCCCCGTTTTTTGGCGGCAAGGCATAAGTCTTCAATCGCATTCGCGCCCCGGCAAAAAGAGTAATGGCTGTGAACATTGAGATGGACAAACATCGCTGACGACCTCTTGAAAATGAAACAAATTTTGTAATAGTTCAGCACTATTAACTAATAATGTCATTCCGGCATGTTTTTAGCCGGAATCTCCTGAAT
>Ga0129302_1002684_pt1 | contig 12589 bp, 5 predicted proteins | sample BlaSprsedimmetaG_FD_94476 | JGI IMG/M metagenome (GOLD analysis project Ga0129302, IMG submission 94476) | Hot spring sediment bacterial and archeal communities from California, USA to study Microbial Dark Matter (Phase II) - Blank Spring... | ecosystem: Environmental > Aquatic > Thermal springs... | reverse complement strand
GTTATTCAGGTTTATTGCCGATGTTCCGCTGTTAACAACCTGCATATGCGGGTTCGGGCTGTTTGTGCTGTCGTTGGTATTCGCGCTCTTCACCTTTATTGTCAGGTTGGCCGCAAGAGGTATTGTCGGCGTTGCTGTCGGCAATACCGGTGTGTTTGTCGGAACAGGCGTTGTCACCGTTGCTGTCGGTGTTATCGGCGTGTTTGTCGGAACCGGCGTTGTCACCGTTACTGTCGGTGTTATCGGCGTGTTTGTCGGCACAGGCGTTGTCACCGTCGCTGTCGGTGTTATCGGCGTGTTTGTCGGAACAGGCGTTGTCGGCGTTGATGTCGGCGTTATCGGCGTGTTTGTCGGCACAGGCGTCGTCGGCGTCGCTGTCGGCGCCGCAGGCTGCGGTATTATCTGAATCGCGCAGACCTTGGCATTATCCACGCTCGCGGGCCCGAACTGGATGGTAATCGCTCCGTTAACCGGCGTTATGCTGTTGAATACCCTGTCATATGCCTTATTTGCGCCGTCAGCGGCTGAATACAGGTCAAAATCCGTCAGCACCTGCGTCCCGTTTATGGACAGGCTGAAGGCCCTCTGTCCGGCCTCTGTCCAGTATGTCTCAGCCATTTTCAGCGTAACCTGGTAACTTCCCGACGGTACGTTAAAAGTGTAGGTGAACGGGCTGCCGTAGCGCTCGCTCTGATACAGCGCCATGTCCGCGGCTGACGGCAGCGCATTGCTTACTGCCGCAGTAGTGCTGTACGTTTCACCGCCGCTGTGGTTCCTGTCAGACAACCACGTGAACCCCTGCGAGTCAACATATGAAACTTCGCTTCCTGCCAGCACGCGCCATGTTGACAGCACCACATTAGTGGGCGTCGGCGTAGCCGTAGCCGGCGTTGTTGCCGTTGCGGTTGCAGTCGATGTTGCCGTTGGAGTAGCAGTCTGTGTTGCTGTTGCGGTCAATGTGGGCGTAACCGCGCCCTGTCTCGCGAAGGCCATGTCGTCAACATAGAAAGCCGCGGTGCTGCTCTGCGTCTCCACAAAAAGCCTTGCCACCCTTAAGAGCCCTGTCCATGTGACGTTCGCGGATCCGCTTACCTGGCTCCACTGGCTGTTGTTCGCGGCAGCCGAACCGAAAGATATGTACTTGCCGCCCGCGTCATCCTTTATATAAAGCGTAATTTTTACGTTGTCAGTGCCGCTCGCAAGCCGCGCCCACACAGACGCGCTGTATGTGCCCTGCCCCTGCGCGAGGAGATAAGGAAGCACGTGCTGGCCTATGCCCTGGTACGCCTGCGTCCTGTTGTAAACCCTCGCCGACTTGCTGCCTGAGCGCACGACAGAAGTTTCTTCGGCGATCGTCCCGCCTGACATTTCATTCCAGCAGTAGATTGAGCTTTCAAAGCCGCCGTTATAGATGCCGTTTACAGGCTGCAGCTTCAAAACCGTCTCTATAGCGTAATACGCGGGCTTCTTATTGTAATTCGTGTCAAATATCAGCGCCGCGTCCGAAGCCCCGTTTGTAAAGCCCGGTATCCACGAGTGCTTGTCCGTAAAGCCCCACAAAAACATCCTTTTAATGTTGGGATGGGTCATGCAAAGGAAGGTCATGTCAGCGTACGCCTTTGCCTGCGACTGCAGTTTTGCAGCGTCAACAGGAACCGGTATGGCGACGTCAAGTTCGGTAACCGATACCTGGAGCCCGAGAGCCGTCAGCCTCTGCGCGTTTTCCCATATATCGTCGTTCAAGCGCCAGTTGTGCCCAACATGGCACTGCCAACCCACTCCGTCAATCGGCACATTCTGCGCCTTTAAATTACTGACCATGTTGTATATATAATTCGATTTCCCGTTCAGCCCTTCATTGCCGTAATCATTATAGAACAATTTCGCGTGCGAGTCAGCTTCCCTGGCCCATCTGAACGCCTGCGGTATGTAATCACCGAGCCTCTGGTAATAAAAATCATCCGACCTGTAACCATAAGGCGAGCCGTCCCTTACCGCCTCATTTACCACGTCCCACTCATTCATCTTGCCGCTGTATCTGGAGGCCATCGACTGCACATACGCCTTGAGCATGTCGCTGACCTGGGCGTTGGTATAGCTGCCCGAGCTCAACCATCCGGGGACCACCGTATAATATACCAGCACGTGGCCCCTCATAAGCATATTGTTGGTATCCCTGAAGTTCCTGTAATAATCTGTGTTTGAGTAATTGTAGCTGTAGGGCCCGCTCCACAGATATGCCTTAAACTCATTTTCACCGCCCAGCCAGTTAAATTCTTTGGCGAGCGTGTTTCTGTATATCGTCTCATTACGCAGCGGGCTGTTCGCAGCGCACGCGCCAAGCAGGAATCCTTTCGCTGCCGCAAGGTCCCTTAAGCCGCCGGTGGCAATATTCGTCACCACGGGCGTAGGTGTCCATGTGGCTGTCGCAACCGGCGTAGGCGTGGACGCGCCCGTCTGATAGAAACGGTACCAGTTAAGGTTGAATAAGTAACCTGTCCCGCCTGTAAATCGCAGATAGAGGTTCTGCACGCCCGTCAGGCCGCTTACAGAGGTTGTAACGGTCTGCCATGTCTGCCAGCCGCCGGTCACAGGCACGGCGCATGTTCCTACAAGTGTGCCTGTCGGGCTGCCAAGCCTTATTTCTATATTACCGCCGCTGCCCGCGCTCGCGACGCGCGCCGCAAAGCTCGCGGCTCCGCTGCCAAAATCAACCCCGTTGATTCTTATCCAGCTGCCGTTTTGAATGAACCCTACGTTTCTCCCCCCCTCTGAACAGCTTTCAGTCTGTATTCCCGACGAACGGTTCATTGTTTCAGCTTCATTTACAGCGTAAGGATTAACGTATTTTAACTGCGCGACACCCGTAGTATCCGGCACAACCTTCTGAATGGTGCCGTCGGCGTTGTAATACATCCTGTTAAGGGCCACGCTGCGCTGGTAGATGCTGTCCGAGCAGGTTATGCCGTTTAAGTTGGCAAGCCGCCTCGTGTGATACGCCACATACCAGTTGTCGCCGATATTTACTATTGAGGCATGGTTGTTGTTCCAGCAGTTGTCCGGCGGGTTATCAAGTATTATCCCCCTGTATACAAACCCGGTCATGGGGTTATTGCTTGTCATGTATTCTATCCTCGCGGAAGACTGCGAGAAATCGGATGAATAAGAGAGATAATATATTCCGTTTCTCTTGTGCATGAAAAGGGCCTCAAAAAACCGCGGCACGTCAATAGTCACTGCCGCGCCGTTGACGCTTATCATGTCATTGTTGAGCCTTATTACCCTTGCGTTGCCCTCCCCTCCTCCTCCAAAATACATGTATGCCTGGCCATCGTCGTCTACGAACACGCCCGGGTCAAAAAGCCAGTCCACATTGCAGTTTGGCATTGACCTTGTAATAAGGGCGCGGCCGATAGGGTCTGTAAATGGCCCGTCAGGGCTTGTGCTTCTAAGCACGCCTATGTTGTTCGCGCCGTTGCTGAAATAGACGTAGTAGTATCCGTTCCTGTAAACAGCAGCAGGCGCCCATGACATCGTGGCCCATGACGCGTCGCGCGGCATCTGTATGGGCTCGCCGTGATCCGTCCAGTTGACGAGGTCGTCGGATGAAATCAGATACAAATCGGTGATTGAGCTGTAGTCTGTGGCGTCAGCCTTGTCGTGCGAGCCGTAAATATACATCCTGTTATTGTGAAAAAACGCGTTGGGGTCAGCCGTGTATTTCTGGTATATGAGCGGATTTCCGCCAAATAATGCTGTTATCGGAGTATTTACCGGTGTGGCCGTTGCCGTGGCAGAGCTCTGTACTGTTATTGTAAAAGCCTGCGTGGACTTTGCCCCGCACGCGTTTGTGTATGTTGCCGTAAATACATTGCTTCCGGCGCTTAATGGAATGCCGAGAAGTTCCCGTGACGTGGAGGTAAATCCGTTGGGCCCTGTCCAGCTCCATGAACCGCCTGTTACGGGCTGGGGCCCGAGATTGACAGTTGCGGGAAGCGAGGCCACTGTGACGCTGCTCGTCTGCTGCCAGGAGCCTGTCCCCACCTGAATGTATGGCGTGATAGCTGTAGCTGCGCATGGCGTTGCTGTTGCCGTGGGCCCTGCGTTATTTGCAGCTACAAAAGAGACAATGCTTCTCGCGGGAAGATTATAAGTAAAACTGTTATTTGATACGCTTACTGCCGGCTGCGCCACCAGGTTTGTATTCGCGTCAGTCCTCCACGGGGTGACTGATGTTACATTGAGCCCGTTCAGGCTGAAGGTCTGGCTCGTTGCCGAACCATTGTTATTAATCGCGACAAAGACAATCCTTGACGGCGAGGAATTGTTGGTATTCTTAAAGGCGCTGACCTGTACGCCTGATGTCGGGGCCGCGGTCGCTCCCATACGGTAATAGCCCGGCCTTATGAACTTGCTGTAATTGCCCAGGGCAAAAGCTTTTATGTTCAGGTTGCCGTTGGTTGCCAGGTCCTGTATCCACCAGTAGTGAAAAGCGTTCATGCTCGCGTTCACCAGGCAGGTCTGTACCCAGCCCGCCTGCTGCAGGGCGCCTGATATATCAAGTGTATTCGCGGATATCTCTGTCTCCCAGAATTCCTGATTGGTAACCTGTGTAAAACCGTAAGTAGAAAGCGGGTTCGGGTTTCCGCCATACATGTGCGTACCAATTATGCCCACATAAGAAGCCGTTGTCGCGTTGTTCATGGCTGTCGCAGCCAGGTGCATTCCTCCCGGATTAACCGACTCGGGTATCATGATCTTTACCGAGTTAAGCCCGGCGTTATCAAGAGCGCTGCGGAAAGCACGGACAAAAACCTCAAACTGGCCGGCTGTCCATAGGCAGGACTCATACTCCGGGTTCCAGTCGGGTTCATTCTGCGGTGAAACAGCGTAAAGGTCAATGCCGCGGCTCTTCGCGTACTGAATGTAATTAACCAGATAGTTGGCATAACCGGTATTCGCGCTGTTCGGCGCGCCCGAAGATGCCCCGAGATATGTATTATTGCTTACGCCCCCGTTTACATTATTATTGGCTTTGTACTGCGGCGGCGGAGACCACGCCGCGGACCAGCAAAGCAGGTTGGGATTGGCAGCCTTTGCGGCAACCAGGTTATTAATTTCAGCCGCGTGGTTGCCGTTTGGGTCTATCCTGGCCCTGAGCATTGAAATGCCTATATTCCCGTTCAGGTTATTATCGGCGAAAAGCTGAGTCGCGCTCGCGCCGGCCAGTCCATACCACGCGCTGGATACTCCTATGCCGCGGATGAACTGGTGTGTGGTTGTTGCGTCAATCGTGCATGTTGCCGCGAACATGGAAGGTACGACAAAAACAAAGAGCAGAGACAAAAACAGACAGATTTTTTTCATTTTTCGACACCCCTTTGAAAAATTTTTTTTCATTTTTTTCCTCCATTATTTTTAAGTTCAGCATCGCCTATATGAGCGTTCATATTTTCTCCTAATATTAATCCCGCTATTTCAATCAATCTATTCCCTTTATATGAACGTTCACATCTTCTGATATAAATATACACAACATTCCTTCTGTTGTCAAGTAGTTTTACCGGTTTTTTTGATTTTTCTATTTTTGCCCTTATAAATAAGGGGGTTATTTTTGAGTTCTAATCCCCCTCTCCCCGGCCCTCTCCCCACGGGGGCGAGGGGACGCTTAATAACTGGAATATAAAACTGAAACAACACAGATGAAAACAAACACAATGCTATTTCGCAATTTCACTCTAAACCGATTCCCTTATTATCAGCTCCGGCTCAAACACCAGCTTCTTCTCTTTATTAATTTTTCCCTGCATTGCCTCAAGCGCTATGGCAAAAGCCTCGTGGCCCATCTTCTCAACAGGCTGCCTTACCGTAGTCAGCAAAGGTGTTACTGCCGAAGCAACAGGTATGTCGTCATAACCGATAACCGCGATATCTTCAGGCACCCGCAGCCCTGCCTCTTTTATCGCCTTAATGGCGCCTATCGCGGTTGAGTCGCCCGCGCCGCAAAAGATTGCGTCAATGCTTTTTCCTGACTTGAGCAGGTTCGCCGTAATCGCGTATCCTTCATTGACATAATTATTGGCAACCACTGCCTGAAGCGCCTCATTAGCCGCAATTCCCTTTTCAGCCAGCGCCTTTAAATAACCTGCTTTTCTTTCGCCGGCCGAGAGCCCCGCCTCCTGGCCCGCGGCCTCTTCTCCGATGTACGCTATGTTCCTCTTCTCCTTATTAATAAGAAACTCAACCGCCTTATACGCCCCTTTTTCATTATCGCATTTAACGCTGTGCGCGCCTTCCATTATTTCGCCGATCAGGACAACCGGTATTTTTTCATCTTTGAGTTTCGCCATATATTCAGGCGAAGGCTTTATGTCGAGCATTATTACGGCGTCCGCTTTCCTGCTTGAAATTATCGATTCAATTATCAGGTTCTTTAACCCTGTCTCTCCCCGCGTAGAATAAGGTATGAGATCATAATCGGAATAAAGCCCGGCGAGGTACACGCCTTCCTCTATTTCCCTTAAAATGTTCATTCCGAAAACAGAGGTAAACCTCGTGCTTATAAAAGCTATTGAATCCGCCTTTCCTCTTACCAGGGCCCTGGCGGTCTTGTTTGTTTTGTAATTGAGCTCCTTTATCGCCTTTTCAACCCTTTCCTTTGTTTCAGGCGCAACTTTGTCAATGCCGTTCACAACAAACGATACGGTATTATAGGAAACCCCTGCCAGCTTAGCCACGTCTTTTAAAGTCGCCATCTCTTATTTCCTCTCTTGATGATATTATTTTTTACGTTCCGGCATATGCCGCCGCGTTTTTAAAAATCCCTGTTTAAAGCCGCCGGAATCCGTTTTCTCCCTGACGGTGAAAACATTCTCATTGCAGCCGCCCGTTCTCTTATATTCCACCCTGTCGCACAGGGCCAGTATTGTTTTTATGCCCATCTTCCCGCCCTGCCCGTTTTTCAGCCGCCGGGAAATGTCCGGTATACGTTTTTTCCTCATGTCAAACTTCGGGCCGCGGTCCAGCACCGTTATTTTGGCTCTGGGATATTTTATCTCAAGTTTCAGCTCCGCTTTCCCTCCTTTTCCCGCGTACGCGTGCCTTATCAGGTTCTCGCAGTGCTCTGTAACCGCCACTTTAAGCGCCGAGATTTTTTTCAGCGAAAACCCGGCTCTTTTCATCCTGCTGTTTATGAATTTTCTTATGGCGCCAAGGCTGCTCCCGGCCGCTTCGATTTTTATCCGGGCTGTTACCGTTTTCCGCGCGGCCTTGCCCGGGTTTTTTCCCGTTTTATCCGTTTTTGGCATAGCTCTTCACGGCATCTTTTACGGCCTCATGGCTCTCAATAACGCTGTCTATGCCTACAAGCCCGTAAACTCTCTTTGCGTCCGCCTGCATTGCGGCAATCTTTAAATCCCCGCCTGCCGCGCGCAGTTCTTTGCATTCATTCAGAAAAGCTGTCCATCCCGCCGAACTTATGAACTCAAGCCCCTTCATGTCAAGGACATACTTCTTTGACGCGCGTTTCCCGGTTATTTCCCTGAATTTCAGGGTAAAAACCGCCACTGACGAAGAATCAAGCTCGCCGCAAAGCTCCACTACCACTACTTCGCTCTCTTCATTTTCCCTGATGTCAAGTGTCATGTTTTTCCTCCGTTAAACCGTTCTGCCTATGGCCAGAACGGCGATATCGTCGCTTTGCTCCTGTCCGCCCGTGAATTGATGCACTTCTGAGAGCAGCCCGTCCAGCATCGGAGAGCATCTTTGTTTCCCGTAATTCCGTAGTGACTGCTCAACCCTCTCCATTCCGTATCTTCCGCCCGTTTTGGCCCTTGCTTCACTGATACCGTCCGTAAAGAGCAGCAGTTTGTCACCTGCTTTTATCGAAACCGCCTTTTTCTCCAGCCTTGTTTCAAAATCCCCGCCCTGTAAAATTCCGATCGCAGCTCCTTTGGGGCAAACCGCCTCAACAGCAGCCTCCTTTTTCCTGTATATGAGCATCTCATGGTGGCCCGCGGAAACCATCTCAATCAAATTTTTTGATACATCAAGCACCCCGTAAAAAACAGTCGCGAACATACTGCCGGATATCCGCGCCTGCAGGCCGCTGTTTAGCCTTGATATCACTGAAACCGGATCCGCAGCTGCCCTTGCTTCTATATTTAAAACACTGCTCAGCATGGTCATGATGAGGGCCGCGGGTATGCCTTTGCCCGATACATCCGCCATGACAATACCGAACCTGCCGCTGCCCAGCGGAATCACGTCGTAATAATCCCCGCCTATCTCCTTTGCCGGTTTATAAAAAGCGGCCGCTTCGTATTTTCCCATGTCAGGGAATGTCTTCGGAAGCAGCGCGTCCTGTATCTGCCAGGCTATTTCAAGCTCTTTTTCAAGCGCGCGGCGCTCAAGCGCCGCCTCCTGCGCCTTCTTTAACCCTTCTGTCATGACATTAAAAGTATCTGCCAGCAGTCCAAGCTCATTTCTCTTTTTTATCTCGATTTTGTGGCTCAAATCACCCGTGCCGGCTATTTTTGCGCCCTCGGCAAGAATGTTAATCGGCTTTGTTATGGCCGTGCTCAAAAAGAAGGCTCCGGATACACTCAGGATTACCGCGAGCACAATTACCGCCATAATGCTGTAATATGTCTTCCTAAGGGCATTTTGAATCACATCATGCGATACCCCGGTGTGCACAACGCCTATTTTAACTTTGTTTTTTGCGATTACAGCCGATGTAAATTCAATGATTTTTCCGCCGTTTTTTGCCTGATATACCGTGTTCTTTCCCGGGGTAATACCCGATTTATTTCCCGGCGGCTGATATTCCTTTTTCACCTGCGTCATGTCATTGTGCGCCAGTATTCTGTTGTTCCCGTCCACAACCATCGCGTACATAATGCCCCTGTTTTTCATCGCGTCTTTTAATATTTTGGCGGCTTCAAGCTCATGTTTTATCAGCAGAAAATCGGCGATGTTATTCGCTATGTTCCTTGTGAGGCTGACGCCTCTCAGTTCCACTTCGTTAGTAATGCTTTTTGTCTGTATGGACAGGAGCAAAAAGCTCATTGTTCCCGTCACAGCCAGTGTCAGAAGCAGGACAACAGCCATTATTTCCCACTTTATGCTTTTAAGCTTTTCTTTCATTCTATTCCCCGTTTTGCCAGTTCCTCAAGCTCAGCCTGCGCCTTTTGAAGATTTCTGAGTGTTTTGATGTCATCCGGGTCTATTGCCAGGACTTTTTTCCATAATTCAACCGCGCCCTTCAGGTCGCCCGAAGTGTAGCTGTTAACCGCGATATAGTACATCCTGTCAGCCATATCCCTCTCCTCTTTCGTCAATTGCGCCCTCTTGGAAGCGGATTTCATCGCGTTTTGCGCCTTTAAAATAAGCGACCTTACGGCTTTATCGCCCGGGGTGATTTTCAGTGCCTGCTCCCACTGCTTTATGGCCTCATCATACTGCATTTTTTCGTAAAGTTCAATACCCGCTGAAACATAACGCCCGCTCGCGCCGGTAATGCCGGCTTTTACGCCGCTGCGAAGCTTTTCTTTCAGCGCGTCCTCAAGAACTTTTTTCATTTTCAGGGACTGCTCATGGTCCCGTTTCCACTCCAGCGCCTTATGAATTTCAGCAAGCGCCTCTTCGTGCCTGCCGTTCCGGAAATGATGATATGCCCTGTTATAACGCGCGTCCGCCTCTTCCCTGATTTTAATCCTGATTTTCTCGTCGACAATTTTACGCACTTCATTGTATATCAGCCTTCGCCGCTGCGCTCTCTGCTCCTCTACGGTCATGCCAAACGCGTATGAAAGAGTAAACCTGTCCATTCTGCCGAAATACCTGTTCGAGACATACGCGTAATCAAATCTTATGTCATATAAGGAAAGGCCCGCGCCAAAGGTGATTTCCCCGTTTCCGTAGCCGGCCCTCACGGCTGCCGTGTCTGCCCGGCTTATTTCAATGCCGGCCCTGTATTTAAACCCCTCGCTTTCCCCTGCCGAGATATCGCAGGCAGCCATGAATCTGTAACCGGCGGCCGAGTGTTTTACAAGCAGGCCCAGGGTATAAAGCCGGGGAAGCGTCTCTGTGTCATACTGCATGGAAAACACCGGTGTTATGATGTTCCGCGCCATCAATCCCAGGCGCAGGAAAGAAAAAGGCTCGTACAGCAAACCCGCGTCCGCCCCGAAACCCGCGTAATTAAAGCGGGATATATTGAAATAATATATGTCAAGATTCGCGCCGGCGGACAGCCCCCTTCTGATTTTTTTCGCGTATGACAGGATTGCCTTATACTGCTCGCTGCCAAAGACAGAAGTCTTGTTTTCATCCGCGTCATACCCCTGAATGTCACCCGCGGTAAACCTGAATAAAGAGGCTCCTATGGTTCCGAAATCAAGTATGGCCTGCCCGTAAGCCGCTGAGCCGTAAGACATGGATTCATAGAGCGGGTAATACAGCAACGACAGCTCCTGTTTCTTTATGTTCACAAGCCCGGCCGGATTGTAGTGCATCGCGGATAAATCGTCGGCAACCGCGGTAAAGGCGCCTCCCATCGCGTCAGGCCTTGAGCCCGCTCCTGCCATGAACACGGTATCTGTGCCGTAATCTCCGCCGGCCGCGAAAACAGCTGAATGCAGAAGAATCATTATTAATACCTGATAAAACCGGAATCCGGGCCGCGCCGCGAAAAAATTTTTTTGTGCTTTAATCCGGCCTCCCGCGAACTCCGCCGAAACACAGCAAATGTGCAGCTCCGTGTTGCACGCTCTCCTCACCTTATAACCGCCAGTTTCCGCACAAGCCTGGTTGAGGTGCCGGTGGTTTTATCCTTTACTTCCATCACGCACAGATAAATATTTGACATGACTTCCCTGCCGTATTCATTCTTTGCGTCCCAGACATCACCGGAATGCGCGCCCGCCTGCTTCAGCACATTATCAAGCAGTGTCTTTACGGGGTTCCCGTTTACGGTAAATATCCTTATTGTGATTTCAGAATCGTTTTCCAGATAATACCTGAAACGCGCCCCTGAATCTTTGGGATTTACCGGGTTTGGAAAGATATAATATGACTCAGCGAGCGCCGGAGGCAGGGGCGTGGCTGTCGGTGTGGGGCTGGGGCAGTAGCCGAGACGGACATCCCCGAAATTTGCCGAGCTTTGCCAGTTATTCGCGTCACCGTTCCAGACAAGCTGGCCCACGCGCTCTCCGGTCCCGTTGTTAAAATCCACCTGCACGTCAAACTGATATGTGTCCCCTATAAGCGGCACCACTCCCAATAACGTCCAGGGTATCTTCACTTCCATTGTGTAGCCGGATGAATCATTTGTCCCGGCATACTGCACGCCTGCGGGAGCCATGGCCACTGTGGCGTTCATGCAAAAATGCGCGCAGTCATAGCTGATTATGAAATGAAAATCACCCACTGAGCCCGGGAATGGCTGCGTGCCGCGGTCATTGGCCATGTCCAGATATATTTCGACAGCCGAATTATTGTAACTTGCGCAGGCAACCTGAGGCGCGTTCAAATAAGCGTCATTTATGGACATCCCTATGTACAGGCCGCTTGTATCCCAAAGCGTCTTAAAGTACCCTGATACATTGTAAGGGTTTGTTCCCAGGCAAAGCTTGTCAATCGGATATTCCGGCACAGAATTCCACGATGCCTCGTTCATGTTTCCGTCAATCACCATGCCGGCCGCGCAGCCCGCGACCGTCTCGCCGGCAGCGGGTTCAAGCAGAGTGATGGTAAAAACCTGCGTGCTTTGCCCGCCGCAGGAATTTGTGTGCACAACCGTATAAATATTGTCTCCGATGCTCATCGGGATGCTGCTTATCTCCCTGGAATTTGAAGTAAACCCCGCGGGCCCGCTCCAGCTCCACGCGCCGCCTGAAAGTGGATGCGGCCCCAGGTTTACGGCCGAGCCCTGGCTGACAACCACACTGCTTGACTCCTGCCATATCCCCGAACCCACCTGTATGTACGGAGTAATGGCCGTAGGCGCGCACGGTGTCCGTGTAGGCGTGGGTGTCCTCGTCGGCGTGGAAGCGGCAGGCATCGGGTTTATCTGAATCGCGCAAACCTGCGCATTGTCAGCGCCGGCCGGCCCGAACTGAATCGCAATCTTTCCGCTGCTTGGCGAAATGTTGTTAAACTCCACGCTGTGAGCCCTGTACGCGCTTTCCGCAGCCGCGAATATGTCAAAATCAGCAAGCACCTGCGTGCCGTTAATCGAGACATCAAACACCCTGTTCCCCGAAGACTCCCAGTATAACTCGGCGAACTTCAGCGTCACCTGATAAATACCCGCGGGAACATCAAAACCATACGTGAAAGTTTCTCCATACCGCTCACTCTGGTACAGTAGGCTGTCATTGGTATTGGATACCGTATTTGTTACGCTTCTGGCAGTTCCGCTGTCAAAATTCGCGTCCGCGGCCCAGGTATTTCCCCATGTATCCGGATACACATCGCCTCCGGCATTCACGCGCCATACCGATGAGACCACGGGTGTTTGGGTGGGTGTAATTGTCGCAGTAGCCGCCTCAGAGGCGCACGCCATTGCCAGAATATAAAGAAGGAC
>Ga0129302_1002680_pt1 | contig 12596 bp, 14 predicted proteins | sample BlaSprsedimmetaG_FD_94476 | JGI IMG/M metagenome (GOLD analysis project Ga0129302, IMG submission 94476) | Hot spring sediment bacterial and archeal communities from California, USA to study Microbial Dark Matter (Phase II) - Blank Spring... | ecosystem: Environmental > Aquatic > Thermal springs... | reverse complement strand
GGAGCCCTGGGGAGCTGTGGCCGGTCTCCCGACCGAGCCACAGCGGGCACGGTCAGGAGACCGACCCGAGCGAGTTTGCCCCGGTTGATCGAGAAGATACCTGCCAACCTCCTTCCGGAGCCCATCTATGACTGAACAACCCCGTTTCTACCTGATCTCGTTAGGATGCGCCAAGAACCTGGTGGACAGCGAGGGGATCGCCCTGCTGCTCACTCAGGCTGGATACCGGCAGGCCGAGGCGCCTGAAGCGGCCGATGTACTGCTCGTCAACACGTGTGGCTTCATCCAACCGGCGCGCGATGAATCTCAAGAGGTTCTGAAAGATCTGATCGCCCATCGCCACGCCGGGCAGAAGATCGTTGCAGCCGGGTGCTATTCCCAGTACCGCCCTGACGAACTGGCGGCGGCGATACCCGGCATCGATGGTCTCATCGGCACGCGCCGCTGGATCGACGTAGTGACGCTGTTGGAGGAAATGGAGCACGCCCCGGGAAACAAAAAGGGTCCCATCTGCCACCCATCCGACGTACCGCTGGCGCGCGAGGACACGATCGGCTACCCGCGCCTGGCCGTCCAGGGCGCCAGCGCTTACCTCAAGTTGGCCGATGGATGTCGCCGCACCTGCGCCTTCTGCGCCATTCCCTTGATCAAGGGCTCCATCGTGAGCCGCCCGCTCGAGGAGATATTGGCCGACGCCCAATTGGCGGTCGAATCTGGCGTCCGGGAGCTCATCCTCATCGCCCAGGATACGACCGACTACGGATATGACCTGGGGCCAGCGTACAACCTGGCCCGCGTGCTGGAGGAGCTCGTCCGGGCCGTCCCCCAGGCGACCTGGTTGCGCGTGATGTACGCCTATCCCGGCCGGCGGCAGATCACCGACGAGTTGATCGAGACGATGGCCCGTCACCCGCAGATCTTGCCCTACCTGGATTTGCCGCTCCAACACGCCCACCCCAACGTATTGCGGCGTATGCGACGTCCTTCCAACGTCGAGGAGATGCAGCGGACCATCGCCCACTTGCAGGCCGCCATGCCACAGATCGCCATCCGGACGACGTTCATCGTGGGCTTCCCCGGCGAGACGGAGCAGGAATTCCAGGCGCTGCTAAATTTCGTGGAAGACACAGCCTTCGACCGGGTGGGCGTGTTCACCTATTCCCACGAAGAGGGAACGCCGGCAGCCGTGCTGCCAGACGACGTCGCGCCGGAGGTCAAGGAAGAGCGGCGCAGGCGATTGATGGTACTGCAACAGCCAATATCCCTGGCGAAAAACCAGGCGCTGCTCGGCCAGACACTGGACGTGCTGATCGAAGGAGTGGGAGAGGACATCAGCGTGGGGCGCTCATACCGGGACGCGCCCGAGGTCGATGGGATGGTATTGGTGCAGGCCGAGTCGCCGGTGGGCGAAATCGTCCCGGTTCGCATCAGCGACGCGCTGGAATACGACCTGATCGGCGATCCGGTCGAGACGTAACGCGGAATCAAGGGCGTATCTCTACCGGGACGCCTAATCCACGATGGCGTGATTTGTGCAACAGGTCAAACAACGCCACGACGTCGGCGTCATCCAGCGCGATGCAACCCCACGTCCAATCCCGCTCGCTCCCGCCGCCGTGTATGAGGATGTCATGCCACATCGGGTGCTCGGGATAGGCCGCGTTGAAATCATACGTCTCCCAGATGGTATCCAATGGCCCGTGCTCGTTCTCCCAGGTTTGCAACCGGGCGCGCCCGGCGTCGCCGTATTGGGCCAGGTAATCTTCCAACGCTGACTCCGTCGTCTCGAGCAGCATCTGGCGCGGCCCGAAGACCGATTGGCGCTGCATGCTGGCGATGAGAAACACACCCTCGGGCGTCAACCGATCTTCCCACGTTTTACGAGGTGCCAACCCCTGGCTGCTCAATCCCACTCGATAACTGGCTACAATTTGGCCATCCTGGTAGACGTCAAGCCTGCGGGTTGATTTCGTCACCACCACGCGGTAATCGTCCACCTGTTCGATGGGGCGCTTGAAAGTGACCATCCAACGCCAGATCGCATAATCGACGACGACGTCGCCCAACTGCGTATAAGAGGCGCAGAGCAGCAAGAGACCAAGACAGATCCAGAGGATCCCTAACCCTTTTCTCCAGCGCCGCCTCACCATCCAAACCCATATCCAATGAGCCGCCGGGGCGAGACGCCACCCAGGATGAGGCCTCGCTCGCCATCGTAACGGATAGCCATCGCCTTGCCGTTGACCCAATCGCCGAGGACGACGACGTCGTGTCCGCGACGTTTCAATTCCTCGATCACGTCGGACTCGATCCGTCCCTCGACCATCACGCGACCCGGGAACGCCCCACGAGGGTAGAAGGAGGCGGGGAAGTGGGCCGTGTGAAAGGTCGGGGCGTCCAGCGCTTCCTGCACGTTCATCCCGAAAACGACGTAGTTGAGGAAGAATTGCAGGGTCCACTGGTCCTGGCAGTCGCCGCCCGGCGTGCCGAAGACCATGAACGGCGCGCCGTCCCGGGTCACCAGGGAGGGCGTCAGCGTGGCCCGGGGGCGCTTGCGGGGTTCCAGCGCGTTGGGCCGCTCGGGATTGAGGTAGAACATCTGGCCCCGCGTGCCCATCGGGAAGCCCAGTCCCTCGACGACGGGGGATGAGCCGATCCATCCGCCGCTGGGCGTGGCGGCGATCATGTTGCCCTCCCGGTCCACGGCGTCGAGGTGGGTGGTATCGCTGACGTGAGCGTGCCCCAACCCCAGGTCCTGGATCTCCCGCCCGGCCACGTCGAGCGCCCGGCGATTGTCCTCGGCGACGTGGAAGAGCTCGTACGGGGGCGTGCCGCCGCCCGCGTCGCCTGGCCGCATATCGAGCGAGGCCCGATCACCGATGAGGGCGCGCCGTTGCTCGCCGTAGTCCCTGGAGAGCAGCACGTCGAAGGGCACGTCGTCGAAGTGGGGATCGCCGTAATAGGCCTCCCGGTCGGCGAAGGCCAGCTTGGCCCCCTCGATCCAGGTGTGCACGTACTCGGCCGAGTTGTGGCCCATGGATGGGAGATCGAAACCCTCCAGGATGGCCAGTTGTTGCAAGAAGACCGGCCCTTGCGTCCAGGACGAGCACTTGTGGACGCCGAGGCTGCCGTAACTACCGCGATAGTTGTAGGTGAGGGGACTTTCGACCGTCGCGCGCCACTCGGCCATGTCCTCGTAAGAGAGCAAGCCCCGATGCGCGCTCCCGCTGGCGTCCTCGACCGGGTGCTCTTGCATGAAGATCACGATGCGCTCGGCGATTTCACCTTTGTAGAAAACGTCGCGCGCCGCCTCGATGCCGGCCACGCGCCCCGCGCGCCTGGCGCGCTCCTCCGCCTGGCACATCCGCTTGAGCACGCCGGCGAAACCGGGGTTGCGGAAAACGTCGCCGATCTCGGGCACCTGACCACCGGGGCAGTAGAGGGCGGCCGTCGTCGGGTATCGCCGGGTGAATTTCTCCAGATTGCCCCGGATGCTATCGCGCAGGCCGGCGTAGACCGGGAAGCCGTTTTCGGCCAACTCGATGGCAGGCTGAAGGATCTGGGAAAAGGACATGGTGCCGAAGCGGGCGAGCGCCGTGGCCCACGTATCGACGACGGCCGGGACGCAGGCCGGCAGGTAACCGTCGCCGGGGATGAGGTCGATGTCGTGCGCCTGGCACCATTCGATGGTGAAGGCGGACGGCGACCAGCCCTGCCCACTGATGGCGAAGGCCTGCTGGTCCCGGGCCGAATAGATCAGGACCGGAACCTCTCCGCCGATGCCGTTGCTCTGGGGTTCCAACAGATTCAGGCAGAAGCACATCGCGGCGGCCGCGTCGATGGCGTTGCCACCCTGTTCCATGATGCGGAATCCCGCCGCCGTGGCGAGGTAGTGGCCCGAGGTCACAACCCCGCGCCGTCCCATGATGACCGGTCGTGTGGTAAAAGACATTGAAAATTCCTCCTTGCGCTAATTCTGGGATAGTTCCGACGTGCAGTTGGGGCAGCGGGTGGCCTTGGTCGGGATGGTTGTCTGGCAGTAGGGGCAATCCTTCGTCGTCGGTTCCGGCGCTTTCTCCTCTTTTCTCTCCAGCCGGTTGATGCCGCGGATGAGCAGGAACATCGCCGCCGCGACGATCAGGAAGCTGATGACGTTGTTGATGAACACGCCGTAGTTGACGGTCACCGCGCCGGCCGCCTGGGCGTCGGCTAACGCGGCATAAGGCCCGCCCGGATCGCCGCCCTTGAGGATGATGAACAGATTGGCGAAATCGACGCCGCCCAGCAACAGGCCAATCGGCGGCATGAGGAGATCGTCGACCAGGGATTTGACGATGGTGCTGAAGGCGGAGCCGACGATGATGCCAACCGCCATGTCGATGACGTTGCCCCGCAGGGCGAATTTCTTGAATTCCTGTAACATCGCTTGATTACTCCTGTAACTCCTATCCCGGACAAGCCGGAACCAATAGGAGCATCGTTCCTTCCTTTCGTTACTGATAAGATTCACTACCCGACATTCGTGACCAAGAGCCTGATTTTCGATCACGAATCACACGAATGCTCGAATTTCACGAATGTTTTTTAAAATTCGAAGCCAAAATTCGTGTGATTCGCCCATTCGTGCCATTCGTGATCCAGAGAGGTCGGGTAATGAACTGATAAGAGTATCTTCTCAATAAGTTGGGGAGCTGTGGCCGGTCTCCCGACCGAGCCACAGCGGGCACGGTCAGGAGACCGGCCCGAGCGAGTTTGCCCCGGTTTATTGAGATGATACTGATAAGACGTCATTTCTATTATACTCGCTTGGTGGAATATGCCAAAGTGAGACGCCCCGACCTCTTATCGAGATCGGGGCGCATGGGTTCAACTGGGGCTGAAAAAGCCTCCTCAGGAGCTCACTAGGAGCTCGCCTCTCCGACCCCTTCGGCACTCAAAAGGCCACTTTCCACCAGCAGTTCCAGGGTCTCCTGGGCCTCCGCCTCAGACAACTGGCTGATGGCGAAACCGGCATGGACGATGACGTAATCGCCGATCTGAGCGTCCGGCACGTAGGCCAGACAAGCGTCTCGGACGATGCCGCCGAAATCGACCTTGCCCATCGGCATCAACTCATTTTCAGTTTCAGTAATTTCAACGATCTTTCCCGGGATTCCCAGGCACATGGTCTTGCACCTCGTTTCTCAACCAATTCAACCATCCCTCTAGTCCCTCGCCGGTCTTACAGGAGAGGGGGAAGAAGGCCAGGCCAGGGTTAAGCGCCTCTACCCCCTGGCGGAAGTAATCGACGTCGAAGTCGAAAGCGTCCAGCACGTCCATCTTGTTCAACACCAGCCCGTCCACGCCGCGATACATCACCGGGTATTTGTAGGGCTTATCGTCCCCTTCGGGAACGCTGGCGATGAGTACACTGCGGTGGACGCCCAGTTTGAAGCTGGCGGGGCAGACCAGGTTGCCCACGTTCTCGACGATCAGCAGATCCAGCTCCTCCAGGGGCAACTGGGGCAACGCGCCCTGGAGCATCACGGCGTCCAGGTGACACGCGCCGCCGGTGTTGATCTGGACGGTGGGCGCCCCGAAGGCGGCGATGCGGTCGGCGTCCAGCGTCGTCGCGATATCGCCGTCCACGGCGCCGATACGATGCGTTTCCCTCAACGCCTCGATGGTGCGCGTGATGAGGCTGGTCTTCCCGGCGCCCGGTGAGGCCATCACGTTGATGGCGAAAACGCCGGCGGCGTCTAAACGAGCGCGGTTGCTAACAGCCAATTGCTCGTTGGCACTCAGGATGTTTTCCACGATAGGCACTTTAGTCGTCATAAAATATAATATCTCTCTCCAACTGTAGGTAGCCGAGAAACCAGGTTTCTTGCCGTACGCAACAGCATTATACCAAATAGCCCTCAATAGACAAACAGGCGGCCTGTTCGACCGCCTGTCAAATCAATCACGCCAGATAAACGCGCCTGGGACTACTCGCCAATCAGCGCCTCGACCTTTTCCAGTAGCACATCCGGTTTGATGGGCTTCTCCACGAAATCGTCCACCGGCAGGTAATCCTCGTCCGGCCCGAAGCGCAGCGGCGTCGTCGTGTGGATCGCCGTCAGCATCAGGATTGGGATGTCGTCGTAACCTGCGTATTCCGGGTATTCCTCCGGATTGCGGAGTTTCAGGGATACCTGGAAACCGGCAGTCGCCGTCTCCATCATCACGTCCAGGATGATCAGATCCGGCTCGGTTTCCTTGACCTTTTGGAGCCCCTCGTCACCTGTCGAGGCGGCGATCACCTCGTAATCGTTCGCTTCCAGTAGCATGCGGATGGCGGTTACCATATCCGCATCATCTTCAATGACCAGCACTTTGGGCATAGCGATCTCCTTTCAAAGTTGAGCTTCAATCTCTTCTATCAGCACTTCGATCAGTTTTGGGATTGTGGCTTCCACTGCCGGGCTCAACCCCTCTTTCCAGTCGATCTCCGTCGGTTGGACGCCGAAGATCACGATCTCCGGAAGCGCGTGTTCGAGGGCGTTCGCCAGCGATAACACGCCGCTCAAGCCGACCTGGTGGAAAGAAAGCCCGTCGGAATTTTGGGCGAGCCGGGCCTCGTCCGGCGTAAAGCGCACGAACTGGCCCGGCTTCAAGCCTACGTCAGCAGCGTCCACCACGATAGCGCGGTCGCATCCCTCCAGCAGGTGCAGCAGGTCCAGGCCGGCCGTCCCCACGTCCATGGCGGTGACGTCTTCCGGCAGCTCACGTCGCTCCAGTTCCTCCACGATTCGAGGGCCGACACCGTCGTCTCCGCGAAGCGGATTCCCTAAACCGAGCACCAGGACGGAACCTTGCACAGTGATCAATCCCTTCAGACGTGGACCTAGACGAACGTCACGTTCAGCAAGTGGGTCGAGCAAGAGATGCAGGGATCGTAAGCCCGCACCAGCATCTCCAGGTGCAGTCGAATCTCATCCTCGGGCTTATCCAGGATCTGGGGCAGATAGGCCTTCATATCGGCGTTGACGTTGGCCCAGTTCTGGTTGGTGGGGATGATGCAGTTCGCCTGGGTGCAGATGCCATTCTCGTCATAGACGTAATTGTGGAAGAGAATGCCGCGCGGCACGTCGCACGAACCGACCCCCTCACCGCCGCCGTTCAGATTGACCTCCGGCGGTTTTTCTGACTTGATACCCCGGGTGAGCAGTTGGTCGATGATCTCGATGCTATCCTCGACGCTGTGCACCATCTCGACCGCCTGGGCGGCCGTGTTGAGGAACGTGTTGGTGCAGATCGGCTTCATACCCAATTTGGCGGCCGCTTCCTTCGCCTTCGGATGGAGCTGGTCGAAGTTGTTGTTGAAACGGGCCAGCGCGCCCACCATGTAGGACTCGCGATTGTGCTTGGTCCACTTGGCCGTGGAGAAAGGCACGCACCACTCGTTGGTAACCTTGCGATACTCGTCGATGGGGTAGCTGAACCCGTCGGTGCTCGTGATGGTCCCGTCGATGAAAGCGTATTCCTCGTCTTTCTTGAGCGAGACGTATTCCGTCTCCCGCTCGAACTCGGGCCAGGGCAGCGTGGCGAACAGGGCGATGGTCGCCACCATATCCTCGCGGGCCGCTTCCAGTCGCCCCTTCATCTCCCGCAACTCCGCCTCGGTGGGCAGGTGGGTGAAACCCCCAACCGCCATCGCGCACGGGTGGGTGTGTCGCCCACCGATCATCGCGCACAGGTCGCCGGATAGTTTCTTGATCCGCAAGGCACGCTCGACGACGGGGCGATGGGTCTCGATCAAGGGGATGACCGAGTTGACACCCAGCAGGTCGGGCGCCACCAGGTAGTAGGTGTGCAGAACGTGACTGTCGATGATCTCCCCATGGAAGATAAGCTTGCGCAGGAGCACCGTCTGTTCCGACAGCTCGACCCCCAGGGCGTTCTCTGTCGCCCGCAAGCTGGCGGTGGCGTGCCCGACGCTGCAGATGCCACAGATACGAGACGTGATGTGGCTCAGTTCGTAGTAGGGACGGCCGCGCACGAAAGCCTCGAAAAAGCGAGGGGCTTCGACGACCTCGAATTGACACTTCTTGATCTCGCCGTTTTTGACGTCCACGACGATGTCCCCGTGCCCCTCGACGCGGGTGACGTGATGTACGTTAATGTTTACATTCACTTCGCTCATTTCACTTCCTCTCCAGCCACAGCTTCCTTTTCCTGCAAGGGATACGTGTTGAACATCGTCATCCGCGACATCACCTGATCCACCGTCAGTCCGGCCTCTTCCAGCACGTCTTTCATCGCGTTGTCGTTGGGATGTGGGATGAGACCGCGGCAACCTTCGCAACCGTCGCCGTAGGTGGGGCAAATGGCGTCACAACCGGCCCGCGCGACCGGGCCCATGCAGGGTTTGCCTTCTAACAACAAGCACACGTTTTCCTTCAACTTGCACTCGACGCAGACGGGATAATCGGGGACCGGCGGCGTCTTGCCCATCAGGAGCGCCTTGACCACGCTGACGAATTCCTCCCGATCGATGGGACAGCCGGGGATGACGGCGTCGACCTCGATGACGGCGCTGATGGGACGGGCGGCATACGTGTCGTACCAGTCGGCCTTGTCGCCGTAGACCCATTCCCGCACGTCCTCCAGCGGGTGCAGGTTCTTCAGCGCGTTGAGGCCGGCCGTGTGCGCGCAGGCGCCCAACGCGACGACGACGGCGGCTCGCTCGCGGATTTTCTTCAAACGGGCTTCGTCCGACTCGCGGGTGCAGGAGCCCTCGATGAAGGCGACCAGGTAATCGTCGCTTTGATCGCTGATAGCCTCGCGGAACTCCACGATGTCGACCGCGTCGAGCAAATCCAAGTGGGTTTGGAGGGAATCGACGACGGTCAACTGGCAGCCCTCGCAACACGCAAAGTCGAAGAAGGCGACTCTCGGTTTTCCATTCTCACTCATTACAATGCCTCCTCAATGCCCTTGATGTCGGCGTAATTGAACACAGGGCCGTCTTGACAGCAGTAGAGGTTATTGATCTGGCAGTGGCCGCATTTCCCAACCCCGCACTTCATCCGTCGCTCCAGCGAGAGATAAATCTGCGTCTCGGGGATTCCCTTGCCCAGCATTTCCATGATCACGAAGCGGTACATGATGGGCGGGCCACAGGTGACGGCCACGGTATTCCGCGGATTGATGTTCACCTTGGGAAAGAGGGTGGTGATGACGCCAACGTGGCCATCCCACTCGTCGTTCCCTCGATCGACGGTGATGTGGCATTCCACGTCGTCCCGTTCGACCCATTCTTCCAATTCATCCCGGAAGAGTAGTTCCTCGGGGCGCTTGGCGCCACAGAGGATGATGACTCGGCTGAACAGGCTACGCTCGTCGAGCACCTGGTTGATCAAAGAGCGGAGCGGGGCCAGTCCCAGCCCGCCCGGCGCGAAGAGCACATCCTTCCCGCGCATTTTTTCGACGGGGAAGCCGTGCCCGAAAGGCCCACGAATGCCGACCTTGTCCCCAGCCTCCATCTGGTGGAGCGCGTTGGTCACGTCCCCCACCTGCCGCACACAGAGCTCGAAGGAGCCATTGGAACGGCTGGGGGATGAGGTAATCGATATGGGCGCTTCTCCGATGCCCAGTATCGAGAGTTCCACAAACTGCCCTGGATCGTGACCTAAATTCCGACCGTCGGGTAACTCGATGGCGAACAGTTTCTCCAGCGGGCCGATCTGTTCCACCTTGGTCAGACGGGCCATCTCAGGTTCATAGATAGATGTCGTCATGATTCGTCCCCCCTATACCGATTCGTGGATGGTGTTGAAACCATCGATAATGCTGATACTCGCCACGCAAGTCCGCACGCAACGCCCACACCCCACGCAACCCAGCTCGCCGAACGTTTCATAGATGTACTTTCCCTTGCGCATGAAACGGTGACGTTGGCGCTCCGATCGCGCTTCACGGAAGTTTTCTCCGCCGGCCACGCGGGCGAACTCGTCAAGCTGACAGGAATCCCAATGACGCACACGCTCGCCCTCGGTGCGCATCATATTCACCTCGTCGACGACGTTGAAGCAGTAACAGGTGGGGCATACGTTGGTGCATGAGCCGCAGGCGAAACAGCGCTCGCCCAGCTCTTCCCAGAGCGGGTGATCGTAGGCCGCGCTCAACAGGCCCGGTAACTCGGCCGGGTCGAAGTCCAGGCGATACGTGAACTTGGGCCACTTGGCGCTGAGCACCTGGTTCAGGCGACCGATGTCCTCCTCACTGGCTTCTTCCGCCGTCGCGTACTTCGAGAGCAGCTTTTCGCCCGCCTCGGTAGCGACGTCCACGGCGTAAGCCGTGCCAAGATCGGTCAGGTGCAAGTCATATCCCTCGTCGGCCGTCAGCGTGCCCATGCTCTTGCAGAAAGAATGCTCGTCGCAGGGTTCCAGGCATTCCAGGCTGATGATGACCGTCTGTTCTCGACGTTTCAGGTAATGGGCGTCGGGGTGATCCTTCGAGAAGACCTTGTCCAATAGACGGATGGCGTGCAGATCGCACGTGTGCACGCCCAAGAGCACCGTCGGCTTGGCCTCAATCACTGCCTCTATGCTGGGTTCGCCCTGCATGGTGTAGGTCGCCAGCCGTTCCTCGACAGGCTGGAGCGCCTTCTTGGGCGGCAAAATGCTCGTGTCGTAATCAAGCCGCAGATGGGCCGGATCACTAATCGGTTCAAAGACAAACTGTGAACCTTTGGCCCTTGGCCCGATGACGGCGCCCCCTTGAGACGCATAACCGGCCGTCAGCGCATTGACCATTGAGGCCAGCGCCTCCTTATCCAGAATCATTAGGCTCATACAATTCTCCTTCCTAACTAGATATGTGCATTGAAAACAGAACAAACCGTACGTTCAAGATGGACTCCTTTTTACTCTCGTAGCCATGCTGCAACATTGGGCCCTGTGCATTCGTCCACGAGAAAGCGCATTGGATATACCTCTTATTCGACTTCGATACTTTCCAGCCGAAACTCATTCCCTCCCTCGGCGACGACCTTCGTGTCTCCGCAGGCAGGGCAAGTAAAACTTTGGCCATTCAAGGGGAACGTGTGATCGCAGTTCAGGCAACGCAGGGCACCAGATACACGCTCGAAGTGGAGTTCGGCGCCCTCGGCAATGGTATCCTGGCTGACGATGTCCCAATAGAATTGGACCGACTCGTCGACGATGCTGGATAGGTCTCCGATTAACAGGTTCAATCGGGTAATTCGCTGCGCCTGCGCCTGTTGGGCGTGCCGGAGAGCGATTTCAAGCACGCTTTCGGTGATTGATAACTCGTGCATCGGTGTCAAAGAATACCTAGCGTTGGAACATCTCGATCGAGAGTAAGTGTATGCTCGTCACCCGGTGAAACCCCCTTCCGGGGAAGGAAGCGGGAGGTCACAGGCATTATTATACCTGATTCACGCCCAATGCACAAACGCCAAAACACCAAATGGATCTGCAACTACTCAGCCTGCTGCCCGTTTTCAGCGGATGGGCGGGGGTTTGGGGTGTGTGGCGGTCGCGAAGCGACCGCCACACACCCCAAACCCCCATTCCCCGGCACAGCAAAGGGCTGGTCTGAGTAGTTACATGGATCTATATCGAAAGGCGGCATTCGCCGATGAAGTGCACCCGCAGTGCAGGGGGCGTGATCCTTTCGAGTAGGCAGCCCAGATGGAAGAAGGCATCATTGAAGGCCAGGTAGGTCGGGTCGCCGACGAAGTGAAACGCGCGCAGGGTCAACCCAGCAGAACAGGCCAATTGTCGAATCTGGCTTTCCGTGTTGGCTCGATAAAGTGCCGGGAAAACGTCTGATTCCTCGCGATCGTAGACCTTTTGCGCCAGCCGCCCCTGTGTCCACCCCAGGGCGCGATTGAGCGTCAGGAGGGGATGCCGGGCGTTGGACGTCAGGAAGATGAACGCGCCACCCAGCTGGAGCACGCGAGCGACCTCCGCAAACGTCCGCCGAGGAGCAGAGGCGTGCTCCAGGACCCACGAACAACACACCACGTCAAAACAGTCATCAGCGTAAGGCAGGCGTTCGGCGACGCCGCAAGCGCGGAATAACGCTGGCGTGCGGTGTTCCCGGAGTGATGCGAAATCCGGATCAAGCCCGGCGACGAAAGCGGCCCGAGGATGCAGGCGCTCCATAACTCCCCCCCGCCCACAGCCCAGGTCGAGCGCGCGAGTGCGTGAGCCCAGGCGCGCGGCGACCAGGTCTTGATAGACGTGGGTGCTGGGACGCCAATGGGGCGTCATCTCGGCGTAACGGCGCCGGTAATGCTCTTGCCGCTCAAGTGATAGCACGGGGTTGAACCTCCATCCGGATTATAATAGGTGCTGGCACAATGGACAAGTCAGAGAGCCCTTTCTTTTCTTGAAGGTAACTGCTCAGCATATATGTGCAGAGCGGATTACAATCCGCGCCAATGGCGCACGGGCTATTGGCTGGGTGGTGACGGAAGCTAACACGTTGCCTGCAAGTGGCCGGATTACGATCCGGCTTCCGGATTACGATCCGGCTTCCGGATTACGATCCGGCTTCCGGATTACGATCCGGCTTCCGGATTACGATCCGGCTTCCGGATT